>Ga0208824_1002111_pt1 | contig 15980 bp, 7 predicted proteins | sample AD_JPNTR3_MetaG_FD_184447 | JGI IMG/M metagenome (GOLD analysis project Ga0208824, IMG submission 184447) | Active sludge microbial communities of municipal wastewater-treating anaerobic digesters from Japan - AD_JPNTR3_MetaG (SPAdes) (version 2) | ecosystem: Engineered > Bioreactor > Anaerobic >...
GACAGTGGCGGTGTAAACATCGCCCACAGGACTGGACCGCGCGCCGCCTCACTCGCGTGTTTGGCGGATGCGGAAGAAGGCGCGGGCGGGCAAGTTCAGTGCGGCCGGATCAAGCGTGTAACTGAGCACGGCACCGGTACCCGCGACCGGCGTGTCTGCGTTGACCGGAAGCCAGACGGGAGCGGCCAGGTCCGCGCACCACTCAATGGTGTAGAAGGTGTGCGGTTTGCTCGCCCATTTCAGTTCTAGGTTATCGCCCGCCGCAGTCGTCGTCAGTGCGGTAACGCTCAGATTGCGCGTGTCGACCACTAGCCTGATCGTCGTGCTCAGCGCTGCGCCGGCACCGTCGAAGGCGCGTACGCGGAAGCTGAATGATCCGGTCTGGTCGGCGCGCGGCTGCCACTGCACGTGTCCGGTCTCGGAGTCGATCGTCAGTCCTTCTGGACCATCGGACGACAACCTGTAGGTGAAGACGTTGGGCGGTAGGTCGGGATCGTTGTAACGCAGTCGCACGGAGAAGGGCTCTTCTCGCCAGAGCATGAAGGTGGTGGGCGAAACGTAGGTGAAGGGCCGGTTGACCTCGTTGACGCGGATGGTCACCTGCGCGGTGCTGAAGACGCTCGGATCGTCGGCGTCCTCGGCGATTACGGTGATAAGATAATCGCCCGGCCCGTCCGGCTCATCTGTCTGCCAAGTGAACACGCCGGTTTCGGCATTGAAGACGGCGTTCGAGGGCAACGCGCCCTCTAGCCGTAGGCGCGTCGTGGTGGGATAAGGCGGTATCTCTTCCGCGCGCGTGACGGTCACGGTGAAAGCGGCGATCTGGCCTTCGTCGACCGTGATATCCACAAGCGGACCGAGTTGCGGGCGGCTGGGTGTTTCCAGTACGCACAGGGTCAGCAGGGTTTCGTCACAGCCGACTACGCTCAAACCGTCAACCAAGAAGCCGCAGAGGCGCAATGCGTAGAGGCCGGGGCCCTGTGCTTCGCTCGGGGTCCAGGTCAGTACGCCGCTCTCGGTGTCGAACTGAAGGCCCTCGGGCAGTGCGTCGCCTTCGGTCGGGAAAAGACGGAAGGTGAAAGCGGCGGGCCGCGTCACCGCGAGGGTGTTGGTGCAGGTGAACGGCTCCTCCTCGCGCAAGACGTAGGGGCCGGGCTGCGCGATCAGCGCTTCCGTGAAGCGTGGGTTGCGGTTGGGCGCGCCGGGGGTCGGGTTGTCGAAGCGTACGAGATCGCCAGATGCGCCGTTGAACCAGCGGCCCATGCTGGCGGTACCGATCTGTTCGGTCGCGTACTCAAGGCGATCGGCCAGTGCCAGCGTCGGTGTGAAGAGACAGATGCGGTCGCCGCTCTTGCTGAGGCCGAAGGGCGCCTGGAGGTTCGCGGGATCGACCGGCAGCGATGCGGCGTCTTTCGCACCGGTCCAGATACGCAGTGCCGCGCCGGGCGCGAGTACCACACCCGCCGGAATGACCAGCGCTTTGGAGGTGCGCAGGTCCGGCGTCGGCGGCGATTCGCTGGTCAGGGTGTCGGTGACGACCCAGCCGCCGAGATCGACCGGTTCCGTACCATCGTTGAACAGCTCGAACCAATCATCCTTCTTGCCGGTAAGCGGGTTGGTAAAGAGGTCGTTCTGCGCCATGAACTCATTGACCACAATGCAGCACTGCGGTCGGTCGGCGCGGTTGGGTGCGCCGGGCGTGGCGGGGTGGAGCCAACGGCGCTGGTCCGGCGAGCCATCGGGCCAAGCGCCCCATGCCATGTCATCGGCGCAATCGGTAATCTCTAAGGCATCGACCACCACCGTGCGGCCATCGAGCGGCGCACGCAGCAGCAGCGTGCCGGAAACAAAATCGAAGCGGAAGCTGGCGTGCAGGTGGCCGGGGGCGCTCTCGTTGGGTTCGGCATCAAGCCAGACACGCAGGAATGCGCCGGGGTCGATCAAGGTGTCGGGCGGGAAACTCCAACCGGGGTCGCTCTGCGCTGTGGACAGTGTCCAGCCATCCAGCGCCACCGCGTTGGTGCCGCTGTTGTAGAGTTCTACCCACGGTTCACGCTCGCCGACGTTGTCGATGGCACCGGTCAGATTGCGCGGCTGGAGTTCGTTGAGCCAGACCGCCGGCAGGGCCGTGGGCGTCAGCGAGGAGACGTTGGACGCGCCTGGTGTACATGTGACGATCGAGGTCGTCATGATGTCGAGCGTCATGCCAAATACGAGGTCGGAGCTGGCACCCTGATTCTGATGGACGCTGACAGCCAGAGTATTGAGGCCGTTGTGCAGAGCGGTGGCGGGTAGCTCGAAGACCCCTTGTATTTGGCCTTCCGGCTGGATGTGTGTGGTCGCGACGCTGCTGTCGGTCAGCGGACCGACAGGCATCAACGACGAACGGTGAATCTCTTCGCCGTTGAGGTAGAAGGCGGCCGCGTCGTCGAGCATGTAGGTGAGCCGTAGCGTGGCGTTGGCGGGATTGCCGCTGTAAGCGAACTTCGTGCGGAAGTAATAGACGACACGTCCGCTCACCTTGGGGATGGTAGTGGCGAGCGGGATCGGCAGCGGGTCGGTTTCGAAACCCAGCGGGCCGCGACCGGCGGACCACGCCGCGTCGTTAAAGGCGGGCACGGTCCATGTGTCGCCGGGATAGTCAGTGAGATAGGACCAGATGTGCGCCCACGGCACGACGGTCACGGTGTTGCTGGTGACGGCACTTCCCGCCGCCCAGTTGGCTGGCCGGTTGTTGTCGAGCGCGGGGTTGATGAGTTGCAGGGCGGTGCCCGGCGACACAGCCTCGGGCCAAGGGTAGCGGTCGCCGTAAGTCACGCGGTCAAGCATTGGGTCGTCAGGCTCGAAGCCCGTCGCGCGCCGGTGCAGGCACAGGGTGCCGGCCAACGGCAGGACACCGCTGTAGGTGCCGACGACCCGTTGCCGCGCACTGGTGCCGTAGACCTGCGCAATCGCATCAGGGTCAGCCGCGATGATCAGGCACTCGCCGGGGTCCAAGCGTGTACCGCTGGGGAAGGCGAAGGTGACCGCTCCGTCCAGATAGACGCCGGTCAGGTTCATGCATGTTGAGGCCGAGCGGTTGGCGATCTCGATGTATGCGGCGGTGTTGGTGACCGGATGCGCCATGATCTCGCTGATCACGAGGTAACCCTCCAGCGGATCGAGCGGCGTGCCGGTGTAGACGATCGTGCGGGTGATGTTACCGCCGGGCAGGCGTGTACCGTCGGCGGTGAAGGCCTCGATCTGGAAGGCGTTGGTACCGTTATTGAGCACCACCTGTGCGCTCCACATGGTGGACGAGGTCCACGTGACGGGAGTCTCCGCACCGTTGATGCGCAGGGTGGTGACCGCGAAGGGCGCATCACCGGAGAGAGTCAGGATATTGACGGCGGCCTCCGACGTGGCTGCGGCCGGCGACGTCACGCGGAATGCGCTGGCGTTGGCGGCGGCGAGCTGACTGGCCACGTTGGCGCGCCGCGTCTCGACATTTGCGAAATGGGCATTGTAATCGCCGTTGAGCACGGTGGCGTCGGCGCGTAGCGCGTCGTACTTGGCGCGTGTCCAGGTGCGCAGCGCGGGATCAGCCGAGGCGGCGAGCAACTTCTCGATGGCCCGCCAGAAGACACGCGCCACGACGGGATGTTTCAAGAAGGTCCGCATCGTCGGGTCATCGGTCATGAATGTGGCGAGCGAAGGATTGATCGGATCGGTCAGCGGACGGTTCGCGCCAAACGAGACATCGAGGTCCCAGGCGACGAGTTGCCAGCCGGCAGCGCTGTCGTAGAGGTACATATTTTTGCCACGGTTGAAGCCGTAGGTGTCGTAGTTGCCGGCGAACTGGTTCATGGCGATCACGCCGACGAAGCCGTCGAGGTTGATCTCCTGCTGGATGCGCTGCGTGTAGGTGGCGGGATCGGTCGTGTTAAGCATCTCGACCAGCGAGAAGAAGTTGGCGTAGTCATTGGCGCAGAAATTGTCATAGCCGCGCCTTTGCCAGTTCCAACGGTAACGACCGGTTTTAAACACCTGACCGCCACCGTCCGGCGCATCGGTCCGATACGGCTGCAGGCGCGCGGTGATGATCGAAAAAGACGAGATATCGAGTGTGTACTCGAACCAGTCGTCGATCTTGAAGAGGTCGTTGTCGTCGTCTTCCGGGAACCAGTGTTTGATGTAGCTGGCATTGGGTTTCTCGGTGTCCTCGTAGATCTTTTTACTGAACTGCTCGGTGCCGTTGGCGTAGACGTGAACAAAACGGCGGTGGACATGCGGCAGCCCGAGCGCCTGCACCAACGAGTAGCAAAACTGCTCGCGGATGCCGATGTCGTCGTTGCCGAGGTTGCCGACGGTCGAGAGCACCATGCCGTCATCATCAAGTACGGTGTCGTCGCTCTGGAAAACCGCCTCGTAATCAACGGTGCCGGTGCCGATCGGCGACGAATAGTTGCTGTGAAACGGACTGCCGGCGTACATCATGGCGGCATGGTAAAGCACGCGGTCGTTGCCATAGATGAAGGTGGCGTCGACCGGCGCGTTACTGGCCCGTTCGCGGCGAGTCCAGTAATCGATATTCTCCTGCGTCATCCAGAAGCGGTAGATGCCGAAGGCGCGGCTGTCGAGCGGTTCGCTGAAACGTATCAGGCACTCGCGCTCGGGGGCGTTGGCCGGGAAGCGGGCGTAGGCGGTAGGCACGCTGCAATCCGCAGCTTCGATATGGAAGGCGACCAACGCGCCTGCGGGCATCCCTGCCGGAATGTTAGCCGACAGAAAACCGGCCGCGCACGGCCGCATGGGCACCCGGTTGGTGACGGCCTGGCCTTGCACGCGATAGACAAGGTACGCCCGCGCGAGGCCGTCGGGATCGTGCAACCGCGCATAGACGGTGACCTCTTCACCGGTGCGCGGCAGGAGAGGCTGGTGGATCACGTCATAGATCGCGGGGGCGGCGTTGGCGGCGCGGCTGTTGGGTTGGCCGGGTGAACCGAGCGCGCGCGTGGTGAGAATCGGAGCACAGGCTTCCAGCCAGTTGCCGCGCGTGCGGATCAGCAACTCGGGGCAGCCGGAGATCCAGCGGACACGGGCACGGATGGTGCCGGTGCCGCTCTTGGGCAGCGTGGCGCTCATGGCGCCGCGGATGACGTTCATGCCGGTGTGGACGCGGTCGGAGGCGCGTAACCTGAGCACGCGCTGGCTATCGAAAGCGTCGGCGACCGGTTCGATCGCGGAGCGGTCGTGCGTGCCCATGAAACGCCAGTCGGGCGTATCGTGCTCGAACGACGGATTGTTGACGAGGTTCGCGCCGCCCGCCGCGCGCACCTCGACGGCATCGATCAAGCATTCGCCGGCATCCATTAGCCCGATGTGCATCTCGTTCGGGTCGCCGTTGGAACTGGCGGTGAAGCCGTGGTCGATGCGTCCGGTGAACTCGATCGTGGTCCACGCGCTCTTCTGCGATTCGTCGCTGGCGGCCCAACTGCGTGCGAGTGTGGGGTCGGTGCGCGGATCAATCCGTTCGAGCGAACTGCCGCCGCCGTCCGCCAGTATGTGCCACTCGCCGCCGTCGCGGTAGGTGACACGCTCCACGACCGTGTTGTTTGTGGTGACGGAAGGCGCGAGCGGGTCGGTCGTGTCCATCACCGGCACCGGTTGCGAGAGTGTGACGGTATCGCGTTTATTACCGAGTGAGCCGCTGAAACCATCGGGCGTGGCGAGCGCCGCGCAATCGGGATAGAGCTGTGCAAAAGCGGCGGGATTGCGCGGCACGACCAGATAGCCGCCGGCCGGGATGCTGAGCGACCTGAAGGTATACGCGATGCCGCCGCCCAGCTTCCAGCCGTCGAGGTTTACGCTCTGCGTGCCGGGGTTGAAGAGTTCGACATACTCCTCGTCTTTGCTCTCGGAGATGGGGTTGTACATGATCTCATTGAGCACAACCGGCGCGGGGCGGCGCGGGGTGTTGGGCTCACCCGGCGTAGGCGTCACCAGAATATTCCAGCGCGCATCGCCATCGGGGAAACGGCCGTGCGCGACACCGATCTGCTGGTCGTCCAGGCGCAGAGCGTCGATCACATAGCCGCCGGACGCGGCGGGTGCGAAGAGCCAGACGGTGTCGCCGCTACCGTTGATCAGGAAGCCGAGCGTAGATTCGTGAAAGACGAGGAAACCGCGCGCGGGGAGTTGGGTGCCGTCGGGGATGAGGTAGCCGGGTGCGCTGAGGTCGCTGCGTTTGAGCACGCAGCCGCCGAGCGCGAGCGGGGTGTCGGCGAGATTGTGCAACTCGATGAAGCCGGGGGTCGCGCCGGAGTGGGCCAGCACTTCGTTGATCAGCACGGCCTCGAAGGCGGTGGGACGCGCGGGGTCTGCCGCGCCGGGCGAACCGCCGGGCAAGGCCGAGGCCGACCAGCCGTCGGCATCACGCTCACCGTAGGAGGGGCGGGCGAGGACCAGAGTGTGGCCCGAGCCGTTGGCGGCGACCGGCCACGACGGGCCGTCGCCGTAGGTCACGGTGCTGAGCCAAGCGCCGTGCTCGTCGTACAGCGTGATTTCGCCGCTGTCGTCGAAGGCGTAGGCCTCGAAACCGCCCAACACCCGTTGCAGGCCGGTGACCGCCATGACATCGGCGGGCGACGGTGCCACGACAAGATAGCCGTTGGCGGCCAGCACGGTGCCGGTCGGGAGCGTGTAGTCGAAGACGCCGGAGAGGCGGTAGCCGCTGATGTCCTGAAAGAACGGGTTGGAGTTGTACAGCTCCACAAAGCGCAGGTCGCGGCCATCGCTGCGGGCGGCGGGCGTGTGGTTGATCTCGGTGATGGCGATCGAGGTACGGCGCGAGGAGGGGCCGGGCGATTCGCGTCCGCCGTACACGAGAGCCGCAGGCACCGGTGCATTAAGCGGCGGGGTGAAGGCATAGCTGGTGAGCGTCAGCGTGTTCGCCGGCACGGCGCAATCCTGCACAGTGAGCGTCAACGTGTGGGACACGCCGGCGGTCAGCGGGGTGTCCATGTGCAACGCCACACCGGAACCGTCTTCCAGCAACGTCGCGCGAAGCACCGCGTTGCCGCTGACAGCATAGTTGGCGGGGTTGGTGGCCGAAGCGGGAGCGAGCGGCTCGGAGAAGGAAAGCGCTAGGATACGGCGGTCGTGGAAAACACTCCAGTCGGTCAGCGCAGGCGTGGTGACGTCCGGCACGAGGCGGTAGCAGGCGGCGGCGCTGGTGACGGTACCGGCCAGATTGGAGAGCACACAGCGGAAGAGGCGGTTGCTGTTGGCGAAATCGGCCGTCAGCGTGTAGCTAGGTGCCGTCGCGCCGGGAATGTTCACGCCGTCGCGCTGCCACTGATAGGTAACGCCGCCTCGGCGCACGGCTTCGACCGAGAAGGTGGCGTTGCGCAGGCCGGCCCATTGCTCCTCGATGTCAAGCGAGACCGGCTGCGTCCGGATGACAGGCGGATCGAGGTAGGGCGTCAGCACGGCGGCCGGGATGACATTGGTGGCGGTGGTGCCGGGCACTTGCCAGGCCACAGCGAGGTTATCGCCGCCGCTGTTTTCCTTCTGGAGCACCTCGATGTAGTAGCGCGTGCCGGCGGTGAGGGTGATCGGTGCGGACTTCTGATTGGCCTCTTTGGTCCACTCGCGTGAACTGGTCCAGCCCGAGACATAGGCGATGCGCCGACGCGAGGCGGGTGTGTGGTCGGTGCCGAGCCAGAGTTCGCCGCCGTCGTCGGTCGCCACCCAGAAGGTGTAGGAACCGGTGACCGACGGGGTCAGCAACGCCCGCACGCGCTGGCCGTAGTAGTCGGCCACGTTGACGCCGGTTTCGAGCTGATTGTTGACAACCTCTTCGACGGTCGGCGAATCAGGAAACGCGGCGGCAGCGGTCAGGTCCGCGACGCGGTTGCCGGGGATGCCGGCATAGTATTCACGGTAAAAGCCCTGCTGTGCGCCGAGCGGCAAGCTGACGCAGGCGAGAGCAACGGCTACTAAACAGAGCGACACACGCATGAGGGCATCCTTCGGTCCGAAGACCAGAAACAAACCGACCTTTCGCCTGCCATTATAGCGTGTCAGGGGGAGGGTGAACAGCGAATAACGAATTCAGTCTTTTAGGCTTTTATATCACGCGTTCGACCACGATCTCAGGGTCGATCGACTCCCGCAAGCAGCGCTCGATGCCCTGCTTGAGCGTCATTGTGGCGTGCGGGCAACTCCCGCAGGCACCGCGCAGGCGCAGCTTGACCGTTTTACCTTCAATCGCCACCACGTCCATGTCGCCGCCATCCGACTGCAACATGCCGCGAAGTTCTTCCAGTTTGGCCTGAATCTGTTCCGTCATTGTGGACTCCTTCTCAAAAGGCGGTATGATGCCGAAAACGCGCCGTGCCGTCAAGGGGCGGCCGTCTAAATAGTCGATGCTGGACCGTCTAAATACCTGTCCCTTAGTCGTCGCACAGCCCATCGCGGGCTTTGCCCGCGCACGGGAGCGAAACACGTTGACTGCAAAACAGAAGGCATTTATGATGGCTGCGTAACTGGTATTAGTTTGAGGAGTTTAAAATGAAAAGAGTGATGATTTCTGCGGTTGCTGTCATGATGGTTTTCGCCGCGGCCGCCCAAGATTCCGGGAAGGCGCGGGCACCGGTCCGCAGCGAGATCGGTGATGTGCGGCTCAAGGGTTTTCTCGGCGAGCGGCTTGATCTGATGATCGAACGTCATGTGATCGGAACAGATGTCGATTACATCACCGCCGTGTTCCAAGAAAAGACCGAGACCAAGCGCTGGTGGCAGACGGAATTTTGGGGCAAGTACATGCACTCTGCCATGCCGTATCTGCAATACACCGGCTCCGCAAAGCTGAAGACGGCTGTCGACCGCGGCATCGAGCGCATGCTCGCTTCGCAGGAGAAAAACGGTTACATCGGCAACTATCCGGATGAGCTGCGTTGCGGCGAAGGGTGGGACGTCTGGGGCATGAAGTACACCATGCTGGGGTTCTTGCACTACTATGACGTGACGAAGTCGCAGGAGGTTTTGGATGCGTGCAAGCGGCTTTGCGATTACGTGATTGCAGAGCTGGGGCCGGACGGCAAGCGCGGCCGGCGCCTGTATCAGACCGGCAACTGGTCCGGCTATGCCAGTTCGTCGATCTTGGAGCCGGTGATGTGGCTCTATAAGCGGACGCAGGACAAGAAGTACCTCGATTTCGCGACCTACCTCGTCAAGGACATGACCGAGGTGGAAGACGGCCCGCGGCTGCTCGACCTCGCCCTGAAGGGCATTTCCGTGGCGGATCGCAACGGTTACGGTAACAAAGCCGAAGCTCACGGCGGCTACGTGATGAAGCACAACCGCTGGAAGGCCTACGAGATGATGAGCTGTTATCAGGGTATGCTTGAGTACTTCGAGGTGACCGGGCGCAAGGACCTTTTCGATGCGGCGGTCATGACGGGCAACGACATTATCAAAGAAGAGATCAATCTCGCCGGCGGCTGCGCGTGCTCTGAGGCGTGGTTCCACGGCGCGCGGAAGCAACACCTGCCCTATCTGCGGCTTCAGGAAACATGTGTCACAACGACGTGGATGCGCTTTTGCGAAAAGCTGCTCGATATGACGGGCGACCCGAAGTGGGCGGATGAGATTGAGCGCACATTCTACAACGCCTATCTCGGCGCCATGAAGCTGGACGGATCGGAGTTCGCCGGTTACACGCCGCTTTCCGGCAATCGCTATCACGGTCAGCACCACTGCTACATGCACACGGACTGCTGCACGGCGAACGGCCCGCGAGGTTTTCTCTGCTTCCTCAAGGGGTTCTTCCGCACGACGGGCAATACGGCGATCTTCAACTTCTATGCATCCGCGCTGGTGAAGAGCGTCATTCCCGAGACCGGCAAGACGGTTGCCTTTGACATGTACTCGCTCTATCCGCGCTCGAATGCTGCCCGGATCGTCAGTCACACCGAAAACGCCGGCGTGGTTCCGCTCAAGCTGCGCATCCCGAAATGGAGCGAAAAGACGGTTGTTAAAGTGAACGGCCAGGAGCAGCAGGGCGTCGCGCCCGGAGCATACTTCACGATCGAGCGCGAGTGGAAGCTCGGCGACATCGTTGAAATCTACTTTGACATGCCGGTCATTGCGCACAAACTTGAGCACAACATCGCTTTTACCCGCGGTCCGGTCCTTCTGGCCCGCGACAGCCGCTTCGGCGATGGCGATTTCACCGAGCCGTTCCGGCAGGGCATCAAGGATGGACAGCGCATGACAGGGTTCTCCGACGTGCGCACGCCGTCGGGTGATATCTGGATGGCGTTTTCAGCGACGCTGCCGATTGGCTCGCATCATGAAAACCCGGAAGGGCGACTGCCGAGCACCGTCTTCTTCTGCGATTATGCGTCAGCCGGCAACACCTGGCAGCGCGACAACTACTACCGCACCTGGTTCCCGGAAGAGTACGGCCCGACGGAGTAGGGAACGCAGAACGCAGAACATCGAACGCAGAACGTATAGCGGTTTGCAGGGACGCGCGAGCGTCCCTGTTTTTTTTTTGACTGGCGACCGGCGAGGCCAAACTCCTTGCCTATAAATTGACGGTATTTCCCGCTCCGCGGGCACATGTATCCAGAGTTTTCAGGATTGAACAACATCATGTTTTGTGTGTGCGCAGTCGGGAGCGCGGGCGTCCCCGCCCGCTCTGTGAAAGGCCGATCGAGATTCCGATGCGCGGCATCCGGGCTCGCGGAGCGCCGGGAGGGGCAAGCGTCTGCTTGCCCGCGGACGAGCAGACGCTCGTCCCTCCCCCTGCGGGCAAAACAAAAAAAATCTGCGCAATCTGTGCAAATCTGCGGATAAAACCGGAAAACCGCAAGACACGTTGTTGCGGGCGAGGACGCCCGCGCTCCCGACTCCCTGTCCTCCTTTTCACCAGAAACGCATGATTTTCGCCCCCTGTCGCTAACCAACTCCGCGCGTAGCGCGGCGACCGCCCCACTTCTTCGATGCGTTTTCGCGGATCCAGGCGCGGGAGACGTTCACGGCATCAAGATTCATGTCCACGAGCGGGGTGCAGTGGAAGATCAGCCCGTCGATCGCTCCGGCGGCGAGGAGCCGCGAGGCCTGCGCGAGTTGGTTTTCCATCACCGCGCCCGGCATCTGTTTGCGGCCGCCGAAGTCGTACATGTATTGCCCGAGCAGGATCGGCTTCTCCGATCCGATCAAATCCCTGAGTTTCTCGACCCGCGCCTCAATGGTGCCGACGTTCTTACCGTGCCAGAACCAGAATGTGACTTCGTCGCAAAGGTCAAGGACGCTCTTGAATTCGGGCTTGATGTCGTTCGCATCGGAGTAGAGCACGACACCGAGCTTCATGCCGCGTTCGCTGGTACCGCGCTGTACTTCACGAATCGCGTCGAGCGAAAGCCCGTAGCCCTTGTAGCTGAAGAAATCATCCATGATGAGCGTCGTCAGGTTCGGCATCTTGTCGGCGTACTCGAAGCCCAGCCTGACCTTCTCCTCGAAGCTCTCTTCCGCGCTGTCGGTGATTGAGAAACCGATCCGCTTCATATTGCGGAACTGCTTCATGTATTCCGGCAACTCCGCTTTCTTGGGGTTGTTCGTCCAGCGGACGACAAAGCATCCCAGAATGCCCATGGACTTACAGGCATCAGCCATATCAATGCGCGTATCGTAGGGAAGGTTGTACTGCTCCTTGCTACCCTTGAGCGCCTTGAACGAATCGCGGTGGTGCCCCCACATCCACAGGCGATCGCCGATTGTGTCCCCGTATGGCACACGTCCGTCGCGCCCGACTCCACCGCATATCCGGCACCCGCCGGTCACCGCCGCCGCAGCCGTGAGAGCGGACACTTTCATGAATTCTTGTCTGTTCATCGAAGCAAAACGCTGCATGCTCTTCCTCCTTTTTACAGACGCGCTACTGACAGCCTGACGCGGAGCAACGCCCGCAGCACCGGCGGCACCCGCAGTATCGGGAAAACCTCCGCGCGCAACGCTACGCCAGCAGGCGCGCGGCGGCGGTACCGCCGTCTTGCGCGAGGGCGTCCACCATCTCTGCGGTGATGCGGATATCCTTGAGCTTGGCGTTGCTCGGAGCCTCGAACATGATCTCCATCATCAGGTCTTCCATGACAGCCCGCAGACCGCGTGCGCCGGTTTTGCGTTGCGTGGCCAGCTTGGCAATGCCGCGCAGCGCGTCGTCATCAAAAGCAAGCGAGACGCCACCCATGGCGAGTAGCTTCTGGTACTGGCGCACCAGACAGTTCTTGGGCTCGGTAAGAATACGCACCAGATCGTCTTCGGTCATCTCGCTCATTGAGGTGATCACCGGCAGACGACCGACAAATTCCGGGATCAGGCCGAAGCGGATCAGGTCTTCCGGCTGTACAGACAGCGGCGCAGGACGCCCGTCCTTGGCGGTGGATTTGCGCGTGTTCTTGTGCTGCTCGCCATAGCCGATGGTCTGACGTCCTTCGCGCTGGCGTACGATGGTTTCCAGCCCCACGAAGGAGCCGCCGCAGATGAAGAGGACATTGCGCGTATTGATCGCGATGTACTCCTGCTGCGGGTGTTTGCGGCCGCCCTGCGGCGGCACACGCGAGATGACGCCCTCAAGGATCTTGAGCAACGCCTGCTGCACGCCTTCACCGGAGACGTCGCGTGTGATCGAGACGTTCTCGGTCTTGCGGGCGATCTTGTCGATCTCATCGATATAGACGATGCCGCGCTCGGCCTTGGCGACATCCATATCCGCCGCTTGAAGCAGGTAGAGCAGGATGTTTTCGACGTCCTCGCCCACATAACCGGCCTCGGTGATGGTGGTAGCGTCGGCAATCGCGAACGGCACATCCAGCAGGCGCGCCAGCGTGCGCGCAAAGAGCGTCTTGCCGCAACCGGTGGGACCGATGAGCAGGATATTGCTCTTTTCGATCTCCACGTCTGCGAAAGGATCAGACTTGCCGCCAGTCGGCTGGTTCAAGCGTTTGTAGTGGTTATGCACCGCGACCGCGAGCATTCTCTTGGTGTGGTCGTGGCCGATGATGTACTGGTCGAGGAATTCCTTGATCTCAGCGGGCGGCGGCACTTTAAGGGCCGGTAGCGTAGACGCATCACTGCTCTTCTTTTGCGGCGAGTTTTCACTGATGATCCTGGCGCAGATATCGACGCACTCTTCGCAGATGTTCACGTCGGGGCCAGGAATGATCAGCACACCGGAGCGTGCATTCCTGCCGCAAAATGAGCAGGCCAAGTCGCCTGACGAACTTGAAGAGCGACGGGCCATCTTATTTCTCCTGCACGCGTTTTACCAAAACCTCGTCAACAAGCCCGTACGTCTTGGCTTCGTCGGCAGACATGAAGAAGTCGCGTTCGGTATCTTTCGCCAGCGTGGTGGCTTTCTTGCCGGTGTGTGCGGCGAGGATTTCGTTGAGGCGGTCTTTGAGGCGCAGGATCTCTTTGGCCGCAATGCTGATATCGGTCGCCTTGCCTTCCGCGCCGCCCCAGGGCTGGTGGATCATGATACGCGCGTTGGGTAGCGAGTAGCGCTTGCCCTTGGTGCCAGCCGCCAACAGTACAGCACCCATGCTCGCCGCCTGGCCCACGCAATAAGTCGCGATGTCGCAAGTGACGAACTGCATGGTGTCGTAGATAGCGAGGCCAGCGGTCACCGAACCGCCCGGCGAGTTGATGTAGACCGAGATGTCCTTGGTGGCATCCTGCGACTGCAGGAAGAGCAGTTGGGCGATGACCAGATTGCTGATCTCATCGCTGATTGCCGTGCCGATGAACACAATGCGGTCTTGCAACAACCGCGAATAGATATCGTAGGCGCGTTCGCCGCGACCGGTCTGTTCAACCACGATCGGCACGAGAACGCTGTCTTGGGGATTGATCATAGTGGGCCTCGTTTATTTCTTGGCTGCATCCAGCAGGCTCTGCATGGTCTTCTCGTCGCGGATCCGGGAACGCAACATATCCATGCGGTCGTTCTTTTCGATCTGAGCGCGGATCTTCTCGGGCGTGGAACGTTGTCCTGCGGCCAGCGTCTGAATCTTGGCGTCGACCTCGTCATCGCTAACCGTGATGCCTTCCTCCTCCGCGATGCGGCCAAGCAGGTAGCGCAAGCGCAGTTGGCGCTTGGCGGTGAGGGTGGCGCTCTCAATGATTGCATCGCGGTTCTGCTCCAACTCTTCGCGCGTGAGACCGCGGTAATGCGCCTCGTTCACCACGGTGTCGAGCACGGCATTGATCTCGTCCGCGACAAGTGACTCGGGCAGGTCGAACTCGGCTTTTTTGAGCAGAAACTCGATCACCGTCTGCTCGCGGCGCTGCTCCTCGGCCTGCACCGCAGCCTCCAGCATACGTTTGCGGGTCTGGTCGCGCAGTTGGTCAAGCGTTTCGAGCTTGAACTGCGCCAGCAGTTCGGCGTCTTCCGCCACCTGACGCGTGCGAACAAGTTTGGGTGTCACAGTGTACACGGCTTTCTTGCCGCGCAGCGCTTCGATCGGATGATCCTTGGGAAACTTGACCTTGACCTCTTGGGTCTCGCCGACCTTCACGCCAACGAGCGCATCGAGAACCTCTTGGACAAAGCGTCCTTCCTCAATCTGCACCCAGAAACCGGTGCCTTCGGAGATCGGCTTGGCCTCCTCCGCCAGCGTGTGGATCGGCTGGTCATCCACAAGACCCGTGAAATCGATACTGACCAGATCGCCGGCCGCGATCGCGTATTCAGGAGCTGCTTCTTCAAATTTGGCAAAGGCTTTGCGCAACTGGTCGAGTTGCTCATCGACCTGTTCTTCGGTGACGGTCGGCTCATCGAAAGTGACCGGAATCTTCTTGTACTTCGGCAGGTCAAACTCCGGCTCGGCATCGACCGTCATTGTAAAGGTGATGCCGGTTTCGGGCGAGAAGAGCACGTTGTCGATATCGCGCAGTGCCACCATTTTGACACCGGCCTGTTCCAGCGCAGGCTTGTAGAAGGCCTGGAAGAGCCGTCTCTGGACCTCCTCCATAATCTGCGAATGGAACTCGCGCTTGATGATCTCGCGCGGCACCTTGCCGGGACGGAAGCCGGGGACGCGTCCTTCGCGCATAAAGACCTTCAGCACTTCGTCATAGTCGTTGCGGGTCTCATCCGCCTCGGCCTTTACGATCAGCTTGACCTTACACGGGCCGACATTCTGGGTATCCACTTTCATCCGATTTCAAAACCTTTCGCTACTTTCGCCTCTTCCGCTATCAAAAAAGTCAGACAGGGTAACATGCCTCCACCCCGAATTCACGCAAAAAAGCACACCGCGCGGTAATTGGTAATCGTTTAGTAACAAGGAGCATGCGAGTTTAGTGCGTGGTTTGTGTGTGCGCAGTCGGGAGCGCGGGCGTCCCCGCCCGCAGAAAGTTGAACGTTGAGCGTTAAACGTTTTTTAACTCTGAACGCTGAACGTCGAATGCTGAACGCTGAAGTGAAAAACTCCTAAATCCCAACTCCTAAATTCTCCTTCGGGTGCTGATTCAACCGGTTGAATCAGCACCCGTCATCACGCATCCTTGATGGTGACCAGGAACTCGGCATTGCTCTTGGTGGCCTTGAGCCGCTTGACGATCATCTCCATCGCCTCGACCGGCGGCACGCCGCTGAGCGCGCGGCGCAAAATCCATGTCCGGTTCAGCTCTTCGGGATAGAGCAGCAGTTCTTCCTTGCGGGTTCCGGACTTTTCGATGTTGATAGCCGGGAAGATGCGCTTGTCCACGAGCTGGCGATCCAGATTCAACTCCATGTTGCCGGTGCCCTTGAACTCTTCGAAGATCACCTCATCCATGCGACTGCCGGTGTCGATCAACGCGGTCGCGATGATCGTGAGGCTACCGCCGTCCTCAATGTTGCGCGCCGCACCAAAGAAGCGTTTTGGCTTGTGCAGCGCGTTAGCATCGACACCGCCGGAGAGAATTTTGCCACTGTTGGGTTGCAC
>Ga0208824_1002114_pt1 | contig 15970 bp, 12 predicted proteins | sample AD_JPNTR3_MetaG_FD_184447 | JGI IMG/M metagenome (GOLD analysis project Ga0208824, IMG submission 184447) | Active sludge microbial communities of municipal wastewater-treating anaerobic digesters from Japan - AD_JPNTR3_MetaG (SPAdes) (version 2) | ecosystem: Engineered > Bioreactor > Anaerobic...
GGGGGGGGGGGGGGCGGTATTTTCCCTGACCTTCGAGCCGTGAACCGCCGATAATTCTTCCGGAAGGCCAGGCTGCGTCGTTGCACGCACGCGGCCCGACCGGTACGATAACGACGTGCGTAAGATCCAAGGGTCCCGGGAATGATGACAAAGACACAAAACGATCCCAAGCCGCCGCAGATCTCGGTGGTGGCGCCTCTGCTGGATGAGCAGGACAACCTGCCGGCGTTGTACGCGCAGATCACCGGCGCGTTGGCGGGCCGCTACGAGTATGAGCTGATCTTCATCGACGACGGCAGCACCGACCGCAGTTTCGAGATCTTGAAGGGGTTCCAGGCCGCCGACCCGAGGGTCCGCGTCATCCGGTTCCGACGGAACTTCGGACAGACCGCCGCGCTCAGCGCCGGCTTCAAGTATGCCCGCGGCGACGTGGTCGTGGCGCTGGACGCCGACCTGCAAAACGACCCCGCGGACATCCCCAGGCTCGTCGCCAAACTCGACGAGGGCTACGACGTCGTCAGCGGCTGGCGGAAGGTGCGGCATGACGACGCCCTTACGCGTCGGCTGCCCTCGCGCCTGGCCAACGGCCTGATCTCCTCCATCACCGGCGTCCACCTGCACGACTACGGCTGCACGCTCAAGGCCTACCGCCGGGAGATCCTGGCCGAGATGCGGCTCTACGGCGAGATGCACCGGTTCATCCCGGCCCTGGCCAGTTGGAGCGGGGCGAGAATCGCCGAGTGCGTGGTCAACCACCGGCCTCGCACCGCGGGCAAGGCCAAGTACGGCCTGGCTCGCACCCTCAAGGTGATCCTGGACCTGATCACCGTGAAATTCCTCGGCTCGTTTTCCACCAAACCGATCTATATCTTCGGCGGACTGGGCGGACTTGCCGCTGGGGGCGCGATGCTCTCGGGACTGGCGGTGCTGTATCAGAAGTTCCTCTCGCCGACACACCTGGCGATGAATCGAAATCCGCTTCTGGTCCTGACCGCCCTGCTGATCACCTCCACGATCCAGTTCATCCTGATGGGCCTGCTGGCCGAGCTGCTCGTCCGCACGTATCACGAGTCGCAGAACCGGCCGACCTATGTCATCCGCGAGATTCTCGAATCGTCCGATTCCCAGGGAGACCACTGAATGAGCCCCGCGCCCCGAAGGAACAAACCCGCAGCCGACCGTGTCTCCAAAGCCATCCCGTGGCTGTCGGACCGCCGACGTCGGACCCTCGTGGCCGTGGCGCTGGCGGTTTTCGCAGGCATCTCCTTCGTCCTGGGCAAATATTTCGAGCTCAAGTGCCCGGACCCGTTCGACAGCGGCTCGTATGTGTACTCGGCCCAGCACGTCCTGTCCGGCGCCCGCGTCGGGTACGAGGAAAAACCCAGCGCCCAGGCCGGCACGCTCCTGGTCAACATGCTCGGCGTGATGCTCACCGGGTACAACGAAACCGGCGCCAAGATCCTCCAGGGGCTTTTCCAGGCCGCGGCCCTGGCCTTGATGTTCGTCACGGTCCGTCGCCTCTACGGCCCTCTGGCCGCGGTGATCAGCGTGACCGTCGCATCGGTCTACCTGTCGGCGCCGCTGATCGCCAAGTTCGGCAACGTCAAAGAACAGTTCATGATCGCGCTGATGATCCTGGGGATCTGCGCGTTCGTCTGGTATCATCTTACGGGTCGCAAAGGGTGGGCGCTGCTGACCGGCGCGTTGCTGGTCGGCGGGCCGATGTTCAAGCAGACGGGCGTCTCGGCCATCGGGGCGGTGGGCCTGTTCACCCTGGCCCAGCCCCTCCTACGCCGTTACGGCTGGAAGAAAGCCGGCCGGGACCTCGTGCTGCTGATCGCCGGCGCGGCGATGACTCTGACGCCGATCTGCGCGTGGTACGCGAGCATGGGCTCGCCGCTGTATTACTGGCCGTACTCGTTCGCGCTGGCGCCGGTGTTCAAGCTGGCGGGCGTCCCGATGGAGTATGTCGCCGATACCGGGACGACGCCGGAGTCGGCGCCGAAGGTCCCGCCGGCCGAGCCGACGGACGACAGTCTGATCCTGAGGTTGCTGCCGGGCTATGTCAGCGACAGTTGGCGGATGCTCGACCGCGCCGAACGTGTCGAGGCCCTCCGGCGGGTGCTGCGATACTACGGCCTGCTGATTCTGCCGATCTCTCTGGCCGCCGGGGCGATTGGGGCCAGGATCGTGGTCTTGCTTCGACGAAGACGTGTCAAGCCTCAGGTCCAGATCGATGCCGACCCGGGTCGATTTGTCCTGCTGTTTGCGCTGTGGTGGTTTTTCGATATGGCGTTCGTCTGGATCAGCCCCCATTCGTACGAGCAGTATTATCTGCCGTTGAACGCCTCGGCCGCGGTGCTCGGAGGATATCTGGTGGGGCTCTATGCCCACAAACTCCGCTCGGACGCCGACGGCCCGCGCTGGGTGGTCCTGGGCCTGCTGGGCCTGCTGACGATGATCGTCATGTCGTGGCACATCTTCTTCGGGATCGCCCGGAGCCCGCACAGCGGAGGCGTCTACAAAGACCCGCGGACGGGCCAGCCTTCCCGGACGCGGGGCTACGTCCAGAAGTGGCAGGAGATCGCCGCCGACGGCCAGTACGACTGGCTCGCGGTCGCCAACGCCATCCGCGCCCATTCCGAGCCGAACGATCCGATCTACGTCTGGGGCTGGGTCCCCGGCATCTACGTGCAGGCGCAGCGGATGAGTTCGGCGCCGAAGGCCTTCGAGGGGACGATGCACACGCTGCCGCCGCACCAGCTCGCCGATCGGGTTCGTGAGATCCTCGCGGCATTCGAACGCAAGCCCCCGAAATTCATTGTGGACACCCGCAAGCGTCACTTCCCCTGGACGGTGCCGCCCCTGGAGTTGTGGCCGAGCACGAAGGACGGGCCGGTGCCCGCCGACGACGAGATCGCCAGACGGTTCGATCAGATGTACGCCAAGGCGCTGGCCGAGCAGGTCTCTTTGACGGAGGCCCAACGCTACGAAGCGATGGCGCCGTTGCGTTCATACGTGATGAAGAATTACCGGATCGTGGGATCATATGGTTCGCATGTGCTGTTCAGACGCAAGTAGTCGCACGTCCGGGGGGCGGCAGGGAGGCGCCCGAATCCCTCCTGGAGTGTTCCCTCGTGGCTGCGTTTGCCGATGAATCCCTCAAGGAGCAGCAGGCGTTCTACGACCGCGGCTGGCAGGGCGAGCTGGCCCGGGGGAAGGAACAACGGGGCAACCTCCGGACGAATCTGGACTTCCTGGCCCGGACGAATCTGCTCCAGCCGGGCGATCGCGTCCTGGAGATCGGCTGCGGCATCGGCACGATCGTGGCGGAGCTGTCGAAGCAGGGCTATGACGTCTGCGGCACGGACCTCTCGCAGGTGGCGATCGAGTACGGCCGGAGGAAATATCCCGGCGTGCATCTGGAGGTGCAGCCCGCGGAGGAACTGGCGTACGAGGACGGCCAGTTCGACGTGGTGCTCAGCTTCGATCTGTTCGAGCACATCGCCCGGATCGACCGGCACGTGGCCGAAGTCCGCCGCGTGCTCAAGCCGGGCGGTTATTATCTGTTTCAGACGCCGAACAAATGGAGCAACGCGGTCTTCGAGACGCTTGCCCACAAGACGCTCCAGTGGCGTCGCGTGCATCCCTCGTTGCATACCCCGGGACAGCTTCGAAGACGTCTGGCCCAACACGGATTTGAAACGCGATTCGTGAAAATGAATCCGGTCAACGAGTTCACCCGAGCGAAGTTCCGTCGGCTCGGGCCGCTCGGCCGGATGATCGAGCGGCTGGACTTTCGCCGCATGCCTTTGGCCTTGCAGACCAATCTCTACGTGGTCGCCCAGAAAGGGGAAAAGAAACGGTGAAGATTCTGATGCTCAATTACGAGTTCCCCCCGATCGGCGGGGGAGGCGGCCAGGCCCATCAGGCTCTGTTGCAGCAGTACGCCGGCCGGGCCGACCTGGAGGTGGATGTCCTGACCTCGGCGCCGAGTCCCGGTCTGTTCCTCGAGCGCATGGCCAACAACGTGTTGATCTTCAAGATCGGCATTCGCAAGAAGCACCTGCATCTGTGGCGACGCCGGGAAGTGATCGAGTGGCTCTTCAAGGCCGGCGCGTGCTACCGCGGGATGATCAAGAAAGGCCACTACGATCTGGTCCACGCCTTCTTCGGTTTCCCCACCGGCTGGCTGTGCCGGCGGACCGCCAGGCGAGTGCCCTACCTCCTTTCGCTTCGCGGCTCCGATGTCCCCGGCGTCAACGCCCGGCTGCGCTGGGAATACAAGATCCTCGGTCCGCTGGTGTTCAAGCCCATTTGGAAGAAGGCCTCGGCGCTGGTGGCGTGCAGCGAAGGGCTCAAGAAACGCGCGTTGAAGTTTCTGCCTTCGGCGGAGATCCAGGTGATTCCCAACGGCGTCGATCTGGACCGATTCCATCCGGGCTCGACCCCCGAGGAACTCCACAAACCCGAAACGACGAGCGGCGTGACCCCCGAGGCCCCGCTGACGATCTCTCGTTTCAAACTGGAGGCCAGCGATTTGCGCCTCTTGACGGTGGGCCGGCTTTCGACGACCAAGCGAGTGCCTCTGCTGATCGAGGCCGTATCCCTTCTTCGCGCCCGAGGGCACCGGGTGCACCTGACCATCGCAGGCGGCGGGTCGCTCGAATCCCAATTGCGTCAGTCCCTCAGCGCGCAGGATCGCGAGGCCGTCACCGTCCTGGGCCATTGCCGGGCGGAGGACATGCCCCGGCTCTACCGGCAGCACGACGTCTACGTCGGCGCCAGCATGCAGGAGGGCATGAGCAACGCGATGCTCGAAGCAATGGCCAGCGGCCTGCCCATTGTGACGACCCGCTGCGAAGGCGTGGACGAATTGATCGCGAACAACGGCATCGTGGTCGAGGAGCCGACCGCGTCCGTCCTGGCCGATGCGGTGCAGAACCTCCTCGAGAGGTCCGAGATCCGCAAGGCGATGGCCGTCGCGGCCCGAAAGAAGGCCGAGGGCTTCGGCTGGGATCTCGTCGCCCAATCGTATCTGCAACTCTATGCGAAGATAATATGAAAATTCGGGTCCTCCATGTCATCGATCATCTGGGCTACGGCGGAGCGCCGTTCGTGGTGAAAAACCTCGTCGAACGGATGCCTTCGGATCTCGTGGAGAGCGTCGTGTGTGCGCTTCGCCCCAACCTCAAGCCCTTGCCGATCGATGCGACGGTGGTGACGCTGGAGTCGAAGAAGTACAGCCTGACCCCGATCCGGCTGATCGCGGGTCTGTGCCGGGATCGCGAAATCGACATCGTGCACGCGCATCTGCAGAAGGCGTTCCTCAGCAGTCTCTGGGCTCGGCCGCGATTCGCCGGTCGTCTGGTTCTGCACGAGCATGGCCCGATCTTTCGCGGAGGGACCGGCTGCGTCTATCGCGGGTTTCTTCGGGGATTCGGCTCGCGAGCCGACGCGATCATCGCCAACTCGAGGGCGGCGGCGACCGCCATCGCGCAAGTGATCGGCCCTCTGAAGATCCCGATTGCGGTCGTGCCCAACTTCCTCGATCTGGAGCGATTCGATCCGGATCGGTACGACCGCGAACGAGCCCGGGCTTCGCTCGGGTTGACGAAAGCCCGGTTCGTCGTGGGCTTCGTGGGCCGGCTCGACCGGCCCAAGGGGGCGGATCTGCTCGTCGAAGCCGCCGCGAAACTGCCTTGTCAGGAGAAGGCGTGGAGCTTCTATTTGGTGGGCGATGGTCCGCAACGCCGAGATCTTCAAGAGCGTGTTCGCCGACTTGGGCTCGAAGGGATCGTCACGCTGGGCGGGTTGCACGAGAACCCGGCGGTCGCGTTACGAGCCTTCGACGTGGTCGTGGTCCCCAGCCGTCGCGAGGCATTCGGCCTGGCGGCCCTCGAGGCGATGCGGATGCGGGTCCCGGTCGTCGTTTCGCCCGTGGGCGGGTTGCCTGAATTGATCCAAGACGGCGACACGGGGATCGTCCTGCCCAGGCTGGACGCCGGGAGCATCGCCGGGGCGATTCAGAGGCTGGCGTCGGACGAAGCGTTGCGGAACCGACTGGCGAACAACGCGTTCGACCACGCCGGCAAGTTCGACGGCCAGAGCGCCGTGGAGCAAGTGGTCGAACTCTATCGGAGGTTGATGCGTGGAACCTGAATACTACCAGGGCTCGGATGCCGCGGGGTATGAACGCGTGCACGGCGAGATCTTCAATCCGATCGAGCAGCAGCGCCTGCGGGGCATGCTCCGCCAGGCGTTGGAATCGATTCGGACGGGGACCGGTCAAATCCAAGCCCTCGATTTCGGCTGCGGCTCGGGCAATCTCACGAGGCATCTGATCGAACTCGGGGCGCACACGACCTCGGCCGATCTGTCCGAAGACTTTCTCAAGGACATCCGCCGCAAGTTCTCCGCAAGCGGCCTGTCCCAGACGCTCAAACTCAACGGCAGGGATCTGTCCAACCTCCCCGACGCTCAGTTCGACCTGGTCGCCGCCTATTCCGTCCTGCACCATGTGCCCGACTACCTGGCGATCGTGCGGGAGTTGTGCCGGGTGGTCAAGCCCGGCGGCGTGCTCTACCTCGACCATGAAGCCACGGAGACCTATTTTCACAGGCCGCCGCAATATGTGGAGTTCCTACGCAGGGCCCGTCCTCGCGTGGACTGGCGGCGGTTCCTCCGGCTGGTGCTGGACGTGCGGGGGTACGTCCACATCCTCCGGCGGCTCCGCAATCCGCGCTACAAGAGAGAAGGCGACCTTCACGTCTGGCCCGACGACCATATTGAGTGGGACAAGATCGAGGCGATCTTGGCCGCGAAGGGTTTCGAAATCGTCGTCAGGCAGGAGTATCTTCTGTACAAGGCGATCTACGACCTTGCGATTTACGAGCAATACAAGGACCGCTGCGCCGACGAGCGGGTCCTGATCGCGAGAAGGAGGATATCGTGAGTCCGGAAACTACCGAGACGTTCTTCGACCATCTGGGCAAAGCTCAAGGCCCGACCCGGCTGGGGATGCGATTGCTTCGGCGGGCGGCGGAACGGATCTTCGCCTTTGCGGACATCCCGTCCGGTGGCAGCGTTCTGGAGATCGGCCCGGGCCGGGGCGAGTTCGCCGAATTGTGCCTGGAGCGAAAGCTCCCGTATGATGCGGTCGAACCGAATCCGACATTGGCCCAGTCGCTGCGGGCCAGGGGGGCGAACGTCGTCTGCGCGAGGGTCCCGCCGTTGCCGGCGATGGATCGGCGGTTCGACGCGGTCGTCATGATCAACGTAATGGAGCACATGGACGGACTGGAGCAGGCCCTGGATATCTGTTGTCAGATCCGCCAGGTCCTCAAGCCCGGCGGCAAGCTCGTGATCCACTGCCCGGACTACCTGAGCTGGCGGTTGCACTTCTTCAATTGTGATTTCTCGCACAATTACGTGACGACCCGACGGCGGCTCGATCAACTCCTGATCAACGCGGGCTACGCGGATATTCGCAGTCGGTACATGAGCGGCCCGTTCACGGGAGCCTGCGCGGTGGTCGTCTCCTCGATCGCCTCGCGGATGCCGTTCGGCGCGATGGAGGCGTGGTTCCCTCGCTGCTGGGGGTGCGCCAGGCTGTACAAACTGCAATTGACTTTTTCCCGGCGGGTCCTGATCCTGGGACACAATCGAACACAGGCGCAGTAATGTCCGTTCGTGCGAAACACTTCCTCAAGCTCCTGGCCAAGGTCTCTGTCGCGGCGGCCCTGCTGGCGTGGGTGTTCTCGAAGGTGGATCTGACGGATTTCCGCCAGGCGGTCAGGGACGCTCGCTGGCAGTACCTCATCGGCGTGTGGGGCTCCACTGCGATGTTCTCCTGGGTGCAGTCGGTGGCTCTGCGGTGCATCCTCAAGAAACAGGACTGCGACGTGAGCGTCAATACGATCTTCGGCGCCACCTGTGTCACGTCCCTCTACGGCCTGGTCGTGCCGGGTTTCGTCAGCACCGGCATCAAATGGTACATCCTCCGGCAAACGACCGGCAAAGGCGCCAACGTGCTCAGCGCGATGCTCTACAACCAGATCGCTCTGACTGTCGTGATGATGGGCGTGGGCCTCGTGGGCATGATCGTGGTAAACCCGACGCGGGTCCTGTGGCCCCCCGCGGCGGCCTCCTGGCTTGTGCCGGCGGCCTCCGGCGTTTTTCTGGCGGCCATCGTGCTGGTCAGCGCACTGATTCTGAACGAACGGACCGGCGGGCCGTTGATCCGCCTGCTCATGGCGAGCCTCAAGCCGTTGCCGGAAGCGGTGCGGGAGAAGGGCGGAACCCTGCTGGAGCAGATCGCGACGTTCCAGTCCGCGGGCTGGCGATTTCACCTGGCGATCGCCGCGATCAACGTCGTCGATTCGCTGCTGGTCGGGTTGTTGTGGTATTGGTTTGCTGCACGGGCGGCGTCGGTGGTCGTTCCGACGAGCGTTCTGATCTGGCTGTGTGCGCTGGTCTTCCTGTTGGGCAAGCTCCAGATCACCGTCGCCAATCTCGGCGTACGCGAAGTGACGCTGGTGGCTCTGCTGGCGCCCTATGGCGTCGCCCGCTCTTCGGCTCTGCTGATGTCCATGATCCTACTGTCCTCCATGGTCTTCCTGGCGGCCCTGGGCCTGGTCTACCAGCTTGTCTGGGCCCTGCGGTCGAGACTCCCCTGGCGGCCAAGCCGTCCTTCTTCCTGAGCTTGATTATCTCCCTCGCTTCTCGCCGGACGGTGTCTTTTCCCGAGGGCTCGATCCTGGTAGGATCGCAGAGCATGTGCGATGTGCTCCAGAACGAGTGACCGAAGCTGGGAAGGTGACATGACTCGAATCTATGATCCTCAAAACGTGTATCGGGTCCGCAAGGAAGATGACGGCGTTCTACTCGGTGAACTGGTCGATCACAAGTGGGCCGAGGAGACGCCGGGCGTCGAGCAGGCGTGCGTCTATGTCGCGTTGTTGAACTCGGCAGGGCAGATCTATATCCAGCACAGGGCCGGGACCAAACGGCTCTGGCCGGATCGCAAGACGATCTCCGCCTCCGGCCACGTCGATCCCGGTGAGACCTTCGAACAGGCGGCCGTGCGGGAAGTGAGGGAGGAATTGGGCATCGAATTGACCGAGGGGGACCTGCGTCCGCTCGGTTCGTTCAGCGGGTTGCCTCATTGCGGCAGGGTCTATGAAGTCCGAAGCGACGCCTCGCCTGCGCCCAGGCCGGCGGAACTGGACGTCGAAAAAAGCGGCTTTCTCCCCATCCGGCAGTTGCGGCGATGGATGTCAGACCCCGAGCTGTTTACGCCTTCGGGAATGCGAGCTTTGGCGATCTGGATTTCCGATCGTGACAAAAAAGAAGGGGAGAGCTGAAGATCAGCCCTCCCCTTGGTGTTCTAGGACTCCGTCGTTTCGGGCCATTACGCCGTGATTTGCCATCGGCTTTGACACAGGAAACCTGCGTCCGGGGCCCGCTCACGACCGAGTTTCGCCATGTGGTGGCTTAAATCGGGCAGGCGCGAGGAACGACCTTGATCGTCACGTTCGCGACATGCACGCCCTTGGTGCCGCCGGGGACCTTGCTCAGGTCGGCATCGGTGATCTTGGCGCAGGCGGTCAGGGTGCCGCCGGGGGCGTCAATGTTCGCCGGGCTAACGCTGCAGGAATAGCTGCCGGGGACCACATCGTTGCCGTCCTTCTTGACCTTGGAGATCGAGCAGGAGAACGTCAGGCAGGTGTTGGTTTCCACGGTCATGTTCGTGCAGCCCGAGTAGGTGTGGATCGAGTCCTGATTCAGCTTGATCTTCAGGGAGCCCTGATCCTTGATGCGAACCCAGTAGCCGACGTCCATCACCACCGGGATGGTCGTGATTTCCTGCGCGATCGGGGCGCACGGCCACTCATGATACTTGATCTCGCCCGCCTGGGCGGCGACGGCCAGCAGAGCCACTGCTGCGACTGCAAACAATGCCTTCTTCATCTTCACTTCCTTTCACTTACCCTCGCTCCAGATCGGCCACACAGGCCTTGGGGAGCTACACCCAGTTACTGCCGCCGGACAACACACTGCCCGGCCACGTTGCTGCAGGCATAAACACCCGATAACGGCATTCCACGATCTGCCTGCCGATGATCCGAAACGCCGCGGCCCTTCGTTTTTTTGATTTGACCTGCGATTTTCATTCCCACTTGGCACTCGACATTGTCCTGCTGTCCAAAAAGAGTGGGCCGACCCTCTGGACACCCCGCAAGCCGTCCCCAGCTCGCGAGAGCTTCATGTCTTCACCCTACCTCCTTTCTCCCCTGTCCCATGCCGAGGGGGGCTGCATTTGGGATCGCACCTTTCCTTCAGGTTCTAGGCAATCGAATGAGAAGATAATGGCGATCGCGACGATCCCAGTCCCGACGATTCTTCCTAAACCACACAGCTCGAATCCATCTTTTCACCAAGCGAGAGGCAAGAGAAAATACCTCATTATTCCCAGCCTACGCACATTTCCTATCATAGCAGCCGAACAGAGGCCAGTCAATACCCATATTAACACAAAAACACAAAATAATATGGGCCAATCGGAACCCAAGCCCAAACCCTGCTGCTCAGACCAAAACCTATGGAAACAGGAACCATACCGGCCGGAAAACAAAATACCGATTCCCTAAGAAGAACCGCCTCCGTAGTGGGAAAAACTGTCAAAAAAACAGAAGATTGCACTCCCGCGACCAGCTCTTCCCAACCTTCTCGCCCCTATCGCCCCCGAAACCAGGATCCCCTTTTTCTTGACACTTCAGATCAATGGCCTGGCGTCACAATGATTTTCAGAGCCCCTCGGTACCGCCCGGCCGGATAGGAAGCACCAGCCCTGACGCCTACTTGGAGAGCCAGTGGCATGTCCACGCCTCCTCGGGGGGTCGGCCCCTGGGAAGCAATTGGAACACGACCTCCACCAATCGGAACCTCCTTGCCGTTGACCGTCGCAGTCAGATGCTTTGGTGAAATCGAAACCTTCTGGGTCTGGTGGCGAAGTCCGTCGAACGAAACGGAGATATGATACGGAATGTTGGCCTCCACACGAGCGGTCACGTTTGCACCAACCTCTTTGAGATTGGGCCCACAGACCTCCCCCAGATATAGAGGCTTTTCGGAGATCCGAACGGCCACGTACGGCTGAGACGGGTCGATCGCCTTGGCTTCTGTGGCCATTACAAGGCATATCGCGAGAAACGCACAAACATTTGCAAAAACTCGCATATCATCACCCCCAGTTCAAACGCCCCCCCTCCTAGGGATACCCCGGAATCGAATCCCCACGGCGTCTGTCGCAGAACCCATCCTTGGACAACCGCGTGAGAAGCGAGAGGCGACCGTGAGAGATCAACCTTTCCTGATGTTCTCACCCTCCTCCGAAAGCTGGCAGAGACAATCAAGATATCCCCCAATCACCTCTAACAGCTTCTCACGCAGCCCACAACATTATCCAACTGTCCGAGTTTACCATTTTGAGTCCAACATGTCAAGCTTTTACGTCACAAATAACCCCCGCTTTGCCCATAGCACCCATACTTCCAAAAGCTGCTGGGTACACCGACGATCCGAAATAACCACCACAGAAGGTGAGCGTCCGGCGAACCCATCTTTGCAGCGAGGATGTGCGACGATACTGTACCTCCGGTAAAGGAGGTGCATATGGCACAGAAGACGTCCAAGTCGTTGAGTCCGCGGGGCCGGTTCTGGCACAAGCACGTTCAACAGTGGCAACGATCCGGCGCCACGCAGCTTCGGGTTGCCTGAATGTGGGGCCTTGCGTTATTGAAGAATCCGGCCATGTCCTCGTTGGTTATGCTTTTTCCGCCCAGTCCTTGCAAAGGACTTCCGCTTGTTCCAAAACAAGCTCGGTAGCGCGAGCCTGCTTGTCCGGTGGATAGCCGTATTTGCGAAGAATGCGCTTGATGATCACCCGCATCTGGGCGCGGACGTTTTCTCGGACGGTCCAGTCGATGGTGATGCTGTTCCGCACCGCCTTGACGAGTTCTTGAGCGATCAGCCGCAGTGTCTCATCGCCGAGGACGGCCACTGCGCTATCGTTGACCTCAAGCGCATCGTAGAAGGCAACCTCGTCATCCGTCAGCCCCAGCTTCTCACCCCGCTGGTTTGCCTCGCGCAGGTCCTTCGCCAACGCGATCAATTCTTCGATCACCTGTGCCGTCTCAATGGCCCGGTTTTGGTATTTCTTGATTGCATTCTCAAGGAGCTCTGCAAACGACCGGGCCTGGACGATGTTCTTTCTTCCGCGTGCCTTGATCTCGCCTTCCAGCAGCTTCCGCAGCATCTCCACCGCCAAGTTCCTTTGCGGCATGCCGCGCACTTCCGCCAGGAACTCATCGGATAGGATCGAAATGTCCGGCTTCTTTAGTCCAGCGGCCGCGAAGATATCGATGACCTCATCCGAAGACACCGCCTTCGACACGATCTGCCGGATGGCCAGCTCGATCTCCTCCGGGCTGCGGCGGCCGTTCCCCGTGTTCTTGGTCAGCACGGACTTCACCGCCTGGAAGAAGGCCACGTCGTCCCGAACCTCCAGCGCCTTCTCATGCGGAACGGCCAGCGCAAACGCTTTCGACAACTCACTCACGGCCTTTACGAGCCGGTTTTTTCCATCTTCTTGGGCCAACACGTGTTCCTGCGCCGCAGGCAGCACCGAAAGCCTTTCCTGCGGCCCACCGATCTTCCAAGGCGACCAGTCGAAGCCGTGGAAGATGCCACAGCAGACCTCGTAACGCTCCAGCATGACAGCCACGGCCTCTTCCTGGTCGATGGCTGTCTGGCCCTTGCCGCCGCTCTCGGTGTAGTTGGCCAGAGCGTATTTGAGTTGGTCGGCCAAGCCCAGGTAGTCCACAACCAGCCCGCCCGGCTTGTCCTTGAACACGCGATTTACCCGCGCGATGGCCTGCATCAGACCGTGACCCCGCATCGGCTTGTCCACGTACATCGTGTGCAGGCACGGCGCATCGAAGCCCGTCAGCCACATGTCGCGGACGATCACCACCTTGAATGGGTCCTTCGGGTCCTTGAACCGCTTGGCCAGTTCCTCGCGGCGAGGCTTGTTGCGGATGTGTGACTGCCAATCGACCGGGTCCGATGCCGAACCCGTCATCACGATCTTGAGGATCCCCGCGCCATCGTCATCATGGTGCCAGTCCGGACGGATCGCCACGATGGCCTTGTAGAGTTCGACACAGATGCGGCGGCTCATGCAGACGATCATCGCCTTGCCGTCCATCGCCTCCAGTCGTCGCGCGAAGTGCTTCACCAGATCCTCGGCGATCAGATTCAACCGCTTCTCCGTCCCGACCAGAGCCTCGAGCTGTGCCCACTTGGTCTTCAGCCGTTCCTTGTGCTCGACCTCCTCGCCTTCGGTCGCTTCTTCGAATTCCTCGTCTAACAGCGGCTTGACCGACTCGTCCAATTCCAGCTTGGCGAGTCGGCTCTCGTAATAGATCGGGACCGTTGCGCCGTCTTTCACCGCCCGCTCGATGTCGTAGATGCTGACGTAGTTGCCGAAGACCGCGCGGGTGTTCTTGTCGGTCAATTCGATAGGGGTGCCGGTAAACCCGATGAAGGAGGCGTTCGGCAATGCCTCGCGCATATGCCGGGCAAAGCCGTCGATGAAATCGTATTGGCTGCGATGCGCTTCGTCGGCGATCACGACGATGTTCCGCCGATCCGACAGCAGCGGGTGCCGGTCTTCGCCTTCGGTGGGAAAGAACTTCTGCACCGTCGTGAAAACAACTCCTCCGGAGGCGGTCGTCAGCAACTCCCGCAGGTTCGCCCGGCTCTGCGCCTGGATGGGCCACTGCCGCAGCAACTCGTGGCAGCGGGCGAACGTGCCGTAGAGCTGGTCGTCCAGATCGTTACGGTCGGTGATGACGACCAGCGTCGGGTTCTCCATCGCCGGGTGCAGCACCACCCGCCCGGCGTAGAACGCCATCGTCAGGCTCTTGCCCGACCCTTGCGTGTGCCACACCACGCCGACGCGCTTGTCGCCGCCAGTGCCCGCCGCACGCACCGTCGAATCCAGGGCCAGGTTCACCGCGTGGTACTGGTGGTAGCCCGCCATCTTCTTGATCAGCACGCCGCCGCCCACATCCTCGAACACGATGAAGTGCCGGATAAAGTCCAGGAACCGTCGCTTTTCAAACACGCCCTCGATCACGACTTGAAGCTGGGGCAGACGGTTGTCTGCCAGTTCCTCGCCCTCAATGGTGCGCCAGGGCATGAACCACTCGCGGTCAGCCGTCAGCGTGCCGATCCGCGCCTCCACGCCGTCCGAGATGACCAGCGCCTCGTTGAAGGCAAACAGGGATGGAATCTGCTGTTTGTAGGTCTGAAGCTGATTGAAGGCCGACCAGATGGTGGCGTTTTCGGTGGCAGCATTCTTCAGTTCCATCACAGCGATTGGCAGGCCGTTGATGAACAGCACTACGTCGGGGCGACGTGTCGCCCCGGCGCCCTCACCCCCGCCTCTCCCAGCGGGAGAGGAGCCGGACTCGACCACGGTAAACTGATTCACCGCCAGGAATTCGTTGTTCTCCGGCTCATCGTAATCGAGCACGCGGACGAGATCGCCGCCAATCGAGCCGTCGGCTCGCTGGTACTCAACTGGAACGCCCTCGACCAGGTACTTGTGAACGATGTGGTTGTTCGCCAAGAGCGACGGTGAATCCGGACGGGTCAGCTTGCGGAATGCCTCCTCCAGCGCATCCGACGGCACCTGCGGATTCAACCGCTGTAACGCCTGACGGAGGCGACGTTCGAGCACAACCTGCACGTAGTTCTCCCGCTCCGCGGCGGGTTCACCGGGTGCGATCTCGGGGCCGAAGAGGGTTTCCCACCCCTGGGCTTTCAGCCAGTCAAGGGCGGCGGATTCGATTTCGGATTCGGTCAGATGCGCCATGGTTCGTCCTTTGGCAGGGCAGCATTGCTACGCGCCTCTACAATATCCGGGTTTTCCCGGTCTAACGCCCATTTGGCCGGGTTATTGACGATATATTCCCGAATGCGGTCAAGTGATGCGTCGTCGCGGATGATGTGTTCGTAATAATTGCGTTGCCACAATCGTCCGGAGAAGGTCGGCCAGCCAGATTGTTTCACCCCGTCGGCATACCGTTTTGTCGTCAGGGTTTTGAACCGATGAACAACGTCCGGCGCCGACAACGTAGGGGCAGGCCCCTGTGCCTGCCCTGAATGGATGCCATCCCCGGCATCGGTGCGATTCAATGAATCAGGGCGACCACGGGGGGTCGCCCCTACAAGGACAATGATACCGTGGACGTGATTGGGCATGACCACGAATTCATCGGTTTTCACCCCGGAATAATACACCCCCATGTCTTCCCACACCGTTTGGACCATCCGACCTGCCCCATTCAAAACCATTTCCATGCCCACGACCTCTCCGAATAGACATTCCCTGTTTTGCGTGCACAGGGTCACAAAATACGCCCCGGCCCGGGAATAATCGTATCCCTTCAACCGAATGGAACGGCGGTGGTGTCTGTCGGGGTTGCAGGCCATCACACCGCCCTCCCCACGATCCGTTCCGCATCCGGGACCCGCAATTCGCCGGAGATGAGCTTCGGCAGCAATGTGTCGCGGAGGGCGGCGAGGGTGACACTCTCTCTCGAGATAGAGTTAATTTTTTCATGCAAAGGCCGAACCTTATCGCCAAAAAGTTTCCCGATGATTCCGCAGGGCTTTAGAATCTGTACATTCCTTGCGTCTCCTTGAGAAACAAAAGGTTGAGCTGAACCGCGCAGAGGCCAATGATGAGTTCCAAGCGTTGCACAAAACAAATACGTGAGCGTCCGGCGAACCCATCTTTGCAGCGAGGATGTGCGGCGATACTGTACCTCCGGTAAAGGAGGTGCATATGGCACAGAAGACGTCCAAGTCGTTGAGTCCGCGGGGCCGGTTCTGGCAC
>Ga0208824_1002115_pt1 | contig 15965 bp, 12 predicted proteins | sample AD_JPNTR3_MetaG_FD_184447 | JGI IMG/M metagenome (GOLD analysis project Ga0208824, IMG submission 184447) | Active sludge microbial communities of municipal wastewater-treating anaerobic digesters from Japan - AD_JPNTR3_MetaG (SPAdes) (version 2) | ecosystem: Engineered > Bioreactor > Anaerobic...
CGCTTCAATTTTACGGGAGCCGATCAGGAAAAACTATGCGGAGTGCTTTCAGGCGGCGAGCGCAATCGCTTACACCTTGCTTTAACGCTGAAATCGGAATCGAACGTGCTGTTGCTGGACGAACCGACTAACGATATTGACGTAAATACGCTACGAGCGTTGGAAGAAGGTTTGGAAAATTTTGCAGGTTGTGCAGTGATAATTTCTCACGACCGTTGGTTCCTTGACCGTATCTGTACGCATATTTTGGCGTTCGAAGGCGATTCACAAGTATTCTTTTTTCAAGGTTCGTACACGGAATACGAAGCCAATAAAAAGATGCGTTTGGGAGACGAACTTCCGAAACGTATTCGTTACCGCAAACTTATGTGATAGAAAAAAAGTGAAAATTTCGGCGGGCGTAATCCATCAGGTTACGCTCGTTTTTTTTGAGCTGTAATCTGTAAAACTTTGCGTTCCGTTCCATAAACTCGTAACAAATTAGTACCTTTGCATAAATTAAAATTATTGCAGATGAAATTTGAAGAGTTAGATTTGAATGATGATTTGTTGGATGCGCTTTACGATATGCGTTTTGAAACGTGTACGCCGGTTCAGGAATTAGCGATACCTAAAATATTGGCAAAAAGGGACTTATTGGCTTCTGCACAAACGGGAACGGGCAAAACGGCGGCTTATCTGTTGCCGATTTTGGAATTGCTGGCGCGTGGCGGACACCATGAAGATAAGGTGAATGTGCTCATTTTAGTTCCAACACGCGAATTGGCGCAACAAGTAGACCAATTGTTAGAAGGTTTTGCCTATTACTCTGATGTCTCGTGGATTGCGGTGTCGGGGGGCAACGATGGTGTAGCTTTCGGACAGCAGCAGCGCGCTTTTGAAAAAGGCAGCGACATTGTTATTGCCACACCCGGGCGATTGTTGTCACATCTTCGTTTTTGCGATGCCGATTTGAGCGGCATACACTATTTGGTACTCGATGAGGCGGATAGAATGTTGGACATTGGCTTTTACGATGATATTATGGAGATTATCAGCCATTTGCCCAAAGAACGCCAAACCATGATGTTTTCCGCTACATTTCCGCCCGATGTGGAGAAGTTAGCACACAATGTGCTTAATAATCCCGAAGAGGTAAAAATTGCGGTTTCAAAGCCTGCCGATGGCATTACGCAGGGCGTTTACTTGTTGCAGGAAACTCAAAAAGTACCGTTGATTTTGTCGCTGTTTGGCGACCAATCGTATGGCAAAACCATTATTTTTTCATCGTCGAAAGATAAAGTGAAAGAACTTTACCGCGAACTGAAACGCTTAAAACTTTCTGTGGCACAGATGCACTCTGATTTAGCGCAAACAGAACGTTCGCAGGTAATGTTGGATTTTAAAAACAATAAAATTCAAATTTTGGTAGCTACCGATGTAGTTGCGCGCGGCATCGACATTGACGATATTGAATTGGTGGTGAATTTCGATGTGCCGATGCAAGCCGAAGATTATGTTCACCGTATTGGGCGCACGGCACGCGCCGGAGCAAAAGGCGTTGGTTTTACCTTTGTAACTCCAAAAGACCGTTTCCGTTTTGACAAAATTGAACGTTTTATTGAAAAGCAAATTCCGCGTTACCAATTGCCTGAAAAAGTGGCTAAAATTGCGCCTAAAGTGGAAGATAGACCGGCTCAAAAGAACAAAAAAAAGAAATATTTTGGCAAACGTCGCAATTTTTCCGGCAAATCGAAACGCAACCGTCCTTCTACTATGCATAAATAATTTTAAACTCTCACACTCATGACCATTTGCGCCATATCAACAGCTCCGGGAATAGGTGGAATAGCCCTTGTACGTGTTTCGGGCAATGATGCGTTTGCTATTTGCGACAAGCTGTTCAAGCCGTTTTCGGACAAACTATCAATACCGGCAATGTCTGCCAATACGGTGCGTTTCGGAGAAATTTTGAACGCTGACGGCAGCGTTTTAGACGAAGTTTTAGTAACTGTTTTCCACAAACCGCATTCGTTTACGGGCGAAAATGTGGTGGAAATTGCTTGTCATGGTTCGCTTTTTATTCAACAGGAAATATTGAAATTGCTTTTGCAAAACGGTTGCCGAATGGCGCGCGCGGGCGAATTTACGCAACGTGCTTTTTTGAATGGCAAAATGGATTTAAGCCAAGCCGAAGCTGTTGCCGACTTAATTGCATCGCAAAGCAGGGCATCGCACCGTTTGGCAATGAACCAGATGCGGGGCGGATTTTCGCACGAATTGTTGCTATTGCGCGATAAGTTGCTCAATTTCACATCGTTAGTTGAGTTGGAGTTGGATTTCAGCGACCACGAAGATTTGGAGTTTGCCAATCGTACGCAACTTTGCGCTTTGGCGGACGAAATTGAACATAAACTCAAACATTTGGTCGATTCGTTTGCTACGGGAAATGCTATTAAAAATGGAATTCCGGTGGCAATTGTGGGCGAAACAAATGCCGGAAAATCAACGCTACTCAACGTGCTGGTTGGCGAAGAAAAAGCCATTGTCAGCGACATACACGGCACAACACGCGATGTGATTGAGGACACGGTCAATCTGTACGGCGTGCAATTTCGTTTCCTTGACACGGCAGGTTTGCGTCCCACCGACGACACTATCGAAAATATCGGCATCGAACGCTCTTTGGCTGTTATCGAACAAGCGCAAATAGTGTTGTGGCTTATCGATTATTCGCAAGAAAAAACCAATTTGGCTTGGTTGTCGCAGCAAGTGGTGGAACGTTCACGAGGCAAACAACTTATTTTGGTCTTTAACAAACTTGATTTATTAAATGATACGCAAAAATCGGAAGTTCAAGAAAGTTATAAACAAATAGGCGACCACCGCATTTTTATTTCGGCAAAACAGCGTCATCATATCGACGAATTGCAGGAGTTGCTCTACAAATCGGCACAATTGCCGGAACTGTCGTCCAACGATGTTGTTGTAACCAGCCTGCGTCACTACGAAGCATTGGCGAATGCGCACGCTGCCATTGTACGTGTTAAAGAGGGTTTAAACAGCAAAATATCAGGCGATTTTCTGGCTCAAGATTTGCGAGAATGTCTTAACCATTTAGGCGAAATAACAGGTCAAATCTCTACAGATGAAGTACTTAGTACTATTTTTTCTAAATTTTGTATAGGAAAATAATTCGCAGATAAAAGAGTATAATTAAAAATAACCCACTAAGAATTATTGGGTTATTTTGTTTTTGAAAATTCAGACAGCAAAAAAAATTGAAATGTCAATTAATTCCATTTTGTTATTGAATAAAGCAAGGGCTTAAATAATAACGATATATTTTATCAGTTAAAAAATTTAAAACTCAATTATTTTTTTTACATTTGCACTTTACTTCTGATAATTTAATATTATCAGAGAATTTTATTAAATGATATGTTGCCCGAAGAAAAAGCGCGTTTAGATATTGACCGAAAATTGCAAGGTGCCGGCTGGGAAGTAGTAGATAGAAAGCATTACTCACCGACACTGTCGGCTGTTGCCATTACGGAAGGTATTCTAAAAAGTAATCTTGAAGCTGATTATCTGCTTTTTATAGAAGGTAAAGCTATTGGTGTCATTGAAGCAAAAAGAGCTGATATAGAATTGTCGGAAATCGTGGCAAAACAAGCTGAGAACTATGCTCACAAACTTCTGAAATGGTATCAATATTGGCAAAAACCGCTGCCATTTGTCTATATTTCAAACGGGAAAGAAATTCTGTTTAGAGATATACGAGATGCAAATTCTTCTTATCAGCTATTATTGCAGATGCATACACCAAAAGAGGTGGCTAAAATGGCGGGTATTAAAAATGAATTTGCCGGATTATCTTATTTATCGCCAAAAGGATTACGAAAGTGCCAATTTGAGGCAGTTACAGAGTTGGAGAAAAGCTTTAGGCGTGGAGAAAAACGAGCTTTGATGGTACTGGCTACCGGAGCAGGAAAAACCTTTACCGCTTGTATGGCAGCATATCGTCTTTTGAGTTACACACCCATAAGACGTGTTTTGTTTTTAGTTGACCGCAATAACTTAGGGAAACAGGCAGAAGGCGAATTTGGGACATTCCGATTAACGGAAACAGGCGAGCCATTCAACACTATTTTTGCAGTAGAAAGGTTGAAATCGCCTGACATTCCACCCGAAACCAATGTAGTAATCTCTACTATACAGCGACTTTTTGCTATGCTTACAGGTGGAGAAGTTGAAGATGATGACGAGCGAGATGATTTTCAAGAGAATGAAAGTGAAATTACACTTGGCGATGACTTAAAGTTACCTGCCGATTATTTTGATTTGATTATCGTAGATGAGTGCCACCGCTCTATTTACGGTAGATGGCAAAAGGTTCTTAACTATTTTAGCTCAGTTCGAATTGTGGGTTTAACAGCTACACCTGCCCCTGAAACTAAAGCTTTCTTCAACGACAATCTCATTGTCAATTACACTTTGGAGGACTCTATTGCTGATGAGATCAATGTTAGCTATCGTGTTTATCGCATTAAAACGAGAGTTACAGAAGAAGGCGGAGTTATTGAACAAGATGAAAAGATAACTGAAATAACTAAATATACAGGCGAGACAAAAAGTTTAGTTGCTGAAAAAGAGACGGAATATCTAAAAACAGAATTAGACCGCTCGGTTGTAAATCCGGCTCAAATTCGGTTGGTTTTAGAAGAGTTCAAAAATGCAATCTATACGGACTTGTATCCCGAAAGAGAACCCAACTTTGCGTATACTCCCAAGACATTAATATTTGCAAAAGATGATGCTCATGCTACTCGAATTGTTGAGATAGCAAAAGAGGTATTCCCAGGTCAAACAGATGATTTTGTACAGAAAATAACCTATTCGGCAGGCGATAGCTCTGAATTAATACGCAAATTTAGAAATGAAAAAACATTTAGAATTGCCGTAACCGTAAATTTGGTTGCTACCGGAACCGATATTCGTCCGTTGGAAATATTGCTGTTTATGCGTGATGTTCGTTCGTCCATACTTTATACACAAATGAAAGGACGTGGTGTGCGAATTATCGGAGATGAACAACTTCGCAATGTTACACCCAATGCCATAAGTAAGGATTTGTTCTTTTTAGTGGATGCAGTAGGCGTTACCGAAAGTGAAAAATATGTACCAAAGCCGGTAGAAGGTAGAGTCTTTGTTCCTGCCAACCCAACTTTAGAGCAACTTTTAGAGCAGATTACACATGGCTATCTTTCTGATTACTACTTGAATATGCTCGCGAGTAGCCTGTCAAGAATTAATGCAAAAAGTAAAGATAAACATCGGATTAAGTTTACAACGATTGCAGGTGCTACGTTGTACGATTTGTCTGTTTCGATTTTCAGTGCTTTGGAAGAAGGTAATTTGCCTGCATTTGAGGATGTAAACCAACCCAATACGGAACGGAAGTCGTTGGTGGCATTGTTAGCAAATAATCCACAAGCACGAGAATATCTTTTGACTTTAAATGCCGGATTTGTTGATATTCTTATTCCCGGTGAAGATACGCTGATTTTCAAGGGATTTTCGCAGGAAGAAGCCCTGTCAGCTACGCAAGCTTTTGAAGAATATGTGAATACACATCGTGATGAGATAGAAGCACTTCGCATTGTTTATAACAATACAAATGAACCCATAACATACGCTCTGCTTACAGACTTAAAAGATAAGTTATTGTCGGCTGACACTCGTTTTGCTCCTTTGCGATTGTGGAGTTCTTATTCGATAATTGAAGACGGCAAAGTAATCAAATTGCAAACTCAAACCGAACGTGAAAGCCTAACTAATCTAATTCAATTGGTGCGTTATGCTTTTAAGCTGATACCCGAACTAAAGTCGCTTCACACTTTTGCAGCACAACGTTTTGAGCTTTGGTGTGGACAAATACAACGTCCGCTAACAGAAACGCAAAAAGAGATTATGCGACAAATAGTGGGTTATATAGTCTCTAACGGGACTTATACCAATAACGAACTAAGAGAAGAAAACCTGACCGTATTTGCTCAATTAGTTCAAAGCTTTGGCTCTGCCGATGCAGTAAATGAAGTGTTGGGAAGTTTAAGCGGATGGATGTTAAAGGTGGGATAGGAATAATAATAAATTACAGAAATGGCAAAATCAGATCAAAAGTTAAATAAAATAGTATTTGAACAACTAAAAGGATTAAAAGATTTAGAAATTGATTTTACAGAAAAACCTTTAGTTGCGATTATGGGACCCAATGGTACAGGAAAATCAACTATACTACATGCGATAGCTTGTGTCAATAATCCTGTGGCTAACCCTTATGAAACAACAAATTATAAGTTAAGTAAATTTTTCACTCCAACAAGTCACTCAATCTGGCAAGGTAGTAGTTACTATGTTTATCAAAGCTATAGAGATGGTATCTCAAAAAAGGATAATCATAAGACACACTTTAAAAAACAATTAGACAGATGGGCTCCTCGATATAGTTCTCGAATAGAACGATATGTAGTATTTATTGGGATAAAAACATGTGTCCCGAGAATAGAGATAGAAACACAACAAGGAAGGATTAGATTTAACACGACCCACCTATCTGACGACCTATCAAGACAAGTAAAAGATATTGCTGGATATGTTATGAATAGAAATTATGATGAATATAATGATCACAAAACAAGAGCCAACAAACATTACATGGGTGTTGCAACAAAAAGTATCAGTTATTCATCTTTAAGTATGGGAGCTGGTGAACAACGTATTTTTTATATTTTATCAGAAGTGTTAAGAGCACCTAATTCCGGGTTAATTCTTATTGATGAAATAGATTTGTTATTACACCAAGATGCTCTTTTCCGTTTACTTGAAAAACTTAATGAAAGAGCACAAGAGAAAAATTTACAAATAATTTTCACAACACACGCACAATCAATTTTGGAGTTGGATTTCATTGCATTTAGGCATATTCATCAAACTTCAGAAAAAACATTTTGTTTTAATAAAACAACTCCTGACACTTTATATAGATTAACAGGAAGACAAGAAAGACCTTTTGAAGTCTTTGTAGAAGATGATTTGGCAGCTGCTATTGTAAAAAAAATCTGCTCGGAGAATATGATGTCTAAATATGTTTCAATCAAGGAATACGGGTCTATTGAAAATTCTTTCACTTTAGCTAGTGCAATTGTTATCCAAAAAGATAATAACGAAGAAAACATACTAATAGTCTTAGATGGAGATAAATATCGAAATGAAGAAGATAAGCAAAAAAGAATTAAAAAAGTTTTAACTGGTAATCTTGATGTTGATGACAATAAGAGAGCGCTTGATCTGTCAAAGATGACACAATTTATAATTCCTGAAGGAGATAAACCCGAAGTTTATTTTCATAAATTAATTTGTGGTTTAAATCAAGATGAAACTGATTTAACAGAAGAAGAAAAGGATATTATTTCTGCTGCAAAAGAAATTGTTAATCCAGGCAATTCTCATAAGTATTTTGATAATTTGATAAAAAGATTTGACTGGGAAAGGAAAGAAGGTTTAGGTAAATTAGTAGACTTACTTTCAAAAACAAGGGAATGGAATGATATTAAATCAACTATTCAAAATTGGATTGATGAAAAAAAGAAATTAATTGAAGAAGATGAAAACAAATAACACCACCACTTCCCAATCCCTAATCAAAAAAGTCTGGATGCTTGCTGATGTAATCGCTGCTGCCGGAGTGGGATTTACCGATTATATTATTCAGCTTACTTATCTGCTGTTTCTGAAAATGGACGAAGAAAAAGTGCAGTTAGGACTACAAAGTGCTATTCCACAGGGTTATGGTTGGAATGATTTGATAGCACTTGATGGGCTTGACTTGCTTCGTCAATACGAGGAGACATTGAAAGTGCTTAGCAATCAGGATGATTTGATTGGTACAATATTTACCAAAGCCACCAATAAAATAGAGCAACCTGTATTACTAAAAAAAGTGATTTCGCTTATCGAAAGTGAAAACTGGCTTTCGATGGATGGCGATTTGAAAGGTGCTATCTTCGAAGCTATTTTGGAGAAAAACGGACAAGATAAAAAGAGTGGAGCAGGACAGTATTTTACACCAAGAGCATTAATTAATGCGATGGTTGAGGTTACTAATCCGCTAATTACCGAAACCGTTTGCGACCCTGCTTGCGGAACAGGAGGTTTTCTACTTGCCGCTTTTGACCACATGAAGAAGCAAAGCAAAGATCGTGAAAAACTTCGGTTTTTACGTGATGAAGCCCTAAGTGGAAATGATATTACTCCTTTGGTTGTAACACTTGCATCCATGAATTTATATCTACACGGGATCGGTTTAGAAAAATCGCCAATTCGTTGTCAGGATTCATTGGAACGTACTCCGACAACATTGGTAGATGTGGTGCTTGCGAATCCACCTTTTGGCACTCGTCCTGCTGGTTCAACGGATATTTCAGCTATGCGTGACGATTTGTATGTTACCACAAAAAATAATCAGTTGAATTTCCTGCAACATATTATGTTAATGTTGAAAAATGGGGGACGTGCCGCTGTTATTCTTCCCGATAACGTTTTGTTTGAGGGTGGTGCGGGCGAAACAATTCGAAAAAAGTTATTGACAGAATTCGATTTACATACCATCTTGCGATTGCCTACCGGGATTTTTTATGCCCAAGGGGTGAAAGCAAACGTTCTCTTTTTTAGGAAAGGAACAAAAACCCAAGATGTTTGGTATTATGATTACAGAACGAATATAAAACATACTTTGGCTACTAATCCCATCCAGCGACATCATTTAGATGAGTTTGTAGAATGCTATAATAACAGAGAAGAAACCTATTCTGAAGATAATCCCGAAGGACGATGGAGAAAATATAGCTATGACGAACTGATTTCACGTGATAAAACAAGTTTGGACATTACTTGGTTGCGGACAGGCGAAGAAACTGTGGACTATTCATTAGATGAACTCATGAGTATGATAGAAGAGAAATCAGCAAACATTTCCGAAGCAGTAAGCAAGTTAAAAGAAATAATTGACACAATAGAGGAGTAAGGTAAAATGGAAAATTTAGATATATTAGTTTTTGAACTTTGTAAATTATCGCAAGTAATTATTTGGGCTTGATTTAACTTGCTCGTAACATGCTTTAATATTGATTTGTTTTTGTACTATGCTGATTTTAAGATATATAAAATGCTATTTTAACTTGCTCGTAACTTGCCGACTTGCACAGTTAGAGCATAAACTGAACACATAATGAACACTAAACTACTACGACAAAAAATATTAGACCTTGCTATTCGCGGCAAACTTGTTCCGCAAGATCCTAATGATGAGCCCGCATCAGTTCTGCTTGAAAAAATAAGAGCAGAGAAAGAACGTCTTATAAAAGAGAAAAAAATAAAGCCGGATAAGAGCAAAAATACTGCCGATAGGTCGAATTATAGGAACGAGCAACCTTTTGAGATTCCGGAAAGTTGGGAGTGGGTGAAAACAGGAGAAATTTTTCTAATAAATCCCAAAAATTCTTTAGATGATAACACGACTATTTCTTTTATCCCAATGCGATTAATTTCAGATGGATTTACTAATGAACACAAATCTGAAGTTAAAAAATGGAAAGAAGTAAAAAAAGGCTTTACGCATTTTCAGGAAGGTGATGTAGCTATCGCGAAAATAACTCCTTGTTTTGAAAACAGAAAATCTGTCATTTTAAAGGATTTAGAAAATTATTTTGGAGCGGGGACAACAGAACTTTATATTTTAAGACCTATCTTAGAGCCATCAATCGCAAATTACACTCTTTGGATGATAAAAACAGATTATTTTATCAATCATGGAATTTCTCAATTTTCAGGTGCAGTTGGACAGCAAAGAGTTGGTAAAAATATTCTTGAGGAAACTTGCTTTCCCTTACCCCCGCTTTCTGAACAGAATAGGATAGTTGCAGAAATTGAGCGATTATTTAAGTTTATCAATACCATTGAAGAAAATAAATTCTCCATAGAGGAATACTTTTCTCTGATGAAATCAAAAGTTTTAGACTTAGCAATTCGTGGCAAACTTGTCGCACAAGATCCAAACGATGAACCTGCTTCAGTGTTATTAGAACGTATAGGAAAAGGTAAGAAAGTAACTTCTGATAAAACTAAAAATAAGAAGTTGCTAAAAGGATGGATAGATGTGCAACTTCAAGATATATCCAAAATTACAATGGGGCAATCTCCAAGTGGAGAAAGTGTTTCTTACAATCCAGATGGGGTTGAATTTCATCAAGGTAAAATTCATTTTACAGAAAAATATCTTGCAAAATCTAATTCATATACGGTAAAACCCACAAAAATAATAGAAGAACCAAGTGTTTTGCTGTGCGTTCGAGCACCAGTAGGAGTTGTAAACATATCAAAAAATATTATTTGCATAGGTCGAGGATTGTGTGCAATTACTCCGTTAGAAAATATTAGCATTTATTTTATTTATTATTGGATGAAGAATTTAGAAAAATCATTTATTGAAAAATCAACGGGTTCAACTTTCCAATCAATATCAATGAATACTGTTAGGGAATGTGTTATTCCTCTTCCACCACTTGCCGAACAACAGCGAATTGTTGATAAAATCGAAGAAATTTTTATAGTGCTTGACCAAATAAAGGACAACCTACTATCTGACACCTAGTATAATCGTTATTGTTGCCATAAACTTAAAAAAAATCAAAATATGGTAACAAAATTTCAAAAATTTTTAGAGAAGAACGACCTTTCTGATAGCACAGTAAGGTCTTATGTATGGACAGTCAATTATTTTATCAGACAGTATGAGAAAATTGATAAAGAAAATCTATTGGCTTACAAAGGATATTTAGTAGAACACTTTAAGCCACAGACAGTTAACTTAAGATTACAAGCTTTAAACAAATATCTTGAATTTATAAATAAGGAGAAGTTGAAATTAAAATTCATTAAGATTCAGCAGAAAAATTTTCTAGAGCATGTTGTAAGTGATGCCGATTATAAATTTCTGAAATCAAGGCTTAAAAACGATGGATATATTGAATGGTATTTTGTTGTTTGGTTTTTAGCAGCAACCGGTGCTCGTGTAAGTGAATTGCTTCAAATTAAAGCAGAACACGTTGAAATAGGTTATTTAGATATGTACTCAAAAGGTGGTAAAATAAGGCGACTTTACATTCCTAAAAAACTTAGAGATGAAGCGAGCAAATGGTTGAAACATAACGAAATTTCTTCGGGTTATATTTTTAGGAACCGCTTTGGCGATAGAATTTCAGCCAGAGGAATTGCCCAGCAACTCAAATATTTTGCGGAAAATATGGATTAAATAAAAACATTATTTATCCCCACTCATTTCGACATCGATTTGCAAAAAACTTTCTCGAAAAATTCAATGACATTGCACTGTTAGCCGATTTGATGGGACACGAAAGCATTGAAACAACTCGTATCTACTTACGTAGAACCGCAACAGAACAGCAAAGCATTGTTGATAAGATTGTCACATGGTAGTCTAAATTAAAAGCGTAGAAATAAATTCTACGCTTTTAATGAGTTTTCTATTATTTCTAATTGAGCAAAAATGTTTTCAATTTGAAAAACAATGCGCTGCTGTTCAGCAAGTGGTGGAAGAGGAATGGGATACTCTCTGAAAAGTTTTTTATTTAAATGGGGTATTGCTGATCCCGTTTTTGACTCTTTAAATAGTTTATGTTCTTTTTTTAGAATATAAAAAATATATTCTTCATTAATTTCCTCGGATATTTGAATAATCTTTAGCGTACTTCCCTGATAACCATTAATATTTGTCTTGAAAATTTCACCTGAATTTTCACCATCAACTAAAACTAAATTAGTTTCTGCAGAAACAAACTTTCCCGATTTTTTAAAATTGATTCCCGATTGATTTCTTAAAAATTTCACATCTAAATATGGAAGAGAGAGATCATTTCTTTTTTCTCCATCTAACAAAGAACAAATGTTTTGCATCTCTGTTACTTCCCAACCATTTGGTATTTCAAACGGATAATGAGATTTATCCGTAGTTGTTTTATGTGATTTATTTCTCTTTTTAATCTGCTCCAGTAATGTAATAGCTGGTTCATCACTAGAATCTTGTGGAACAAGTTTACCACGAACAGCAAGGTCAAGAATCTTTGATTTTGTTTGAACTATTAAATCTTCTAAAGAAACTTTGTTCTCTTCAATGGTTTCTATGATTTCAAACAACAGTTCAATTTCATTAGATATTAGGACTTGTTCATTGGTTGGAGGAAGAGGTAAAACTATTGACGCAAGAGACGTTCCCGATAAACTTTGAATTCCAACCCCTTTAAGATATTGTTTGATATTACCATTAAGGTAAATATACATCATATAATAGTAAAGATATTTTGTTTCGAAACCCTCACATGGACGTACTCTATGGATATGATTTTGAAAGCAAATTGAGTAGTTGTAATTCCAGATAGCAGAACGACCAGCATCTCCACCTTCACAAATCAGCAAATCACCTTTTACAGCACTACACTTACTTAGTTCTTCTTCTTTAATTGACATACTTCTTATTTCTGTAAAATCGAAATGTCCCCAATAAAGATTAGATGTTGTTATGTATTCTCGGATTTCACCGGAATCTCTACTTTTGTTTAATGTTTTTCCGACATTGTGTTGTGCTATTTCACCTAAATTTACCCAAATCCAACTATCGGGAATTTCAAAAAAGTTCTCATAATGTGACTTATAGGTTGTCGAAGTTTAGTTGAAGAAGATAGATGTAGTATGGGAAGAGTTGCTTACATCAATTAGATTTTAAGACTTACAGAATGCTTTTGGTATATGTATTTGCATCTAAAATTATTTATTTCCTTATTTTTATATGTTTTCAAATATAATTTTATATCTTTGCACCAAAATAACTGCAAAAGCATATAATTATGACATTGAGTTTAGCTGCATTTGTTAAGACAAAACGCAAAGAAGCCAATCTTACTCAGCAAGAGTTTGCTGATAGAGCAGGAGTGGCACTTACCGTTGTTCGGAAAATAGAACAAGGCAAAGAAAATTTGAGTTTGGTAAAGGTTAATCAGGTTTTGATGATGTTCGGGCACAAATTAGCACCTGTAAACCATAAAAAAATTGAGCCATGAGACAGGGTAAAGTGTTTTATAAAGACGATTTTGCCGGAATTATTACAGAGACAAACGACGGCGAATATCTGTTCGAGTACGCTAAAGAATACATCCATCAATTTCCTAATCAACCAATAACCTTTTCAATGCCTGTTTCGGATAAAGTGTATAAAGCTAATCGGTTGTTTCCTTTTTTTGAAGGATTAATTCCCGAAGGTTGGTTGTTGGAGATTGCTTCTAAAAGTTGGAAATTGAATCAAAATGACCGTATGGGGTTGCTTTTGGCATGCTGTAAAAATTGTATTGGTGCTGTAAGTGTAATTCCGATAATAACCAATGAAGACGATGAGTAAAAAGTGTTTATATTGTTACAAAGAGTTGGACAGAGAAGGTGATTTTCATTCTTCTTGTAGCATTCGTTTTTTTGGAAGTTCGGAACCGCCCATTTTGGATTATACCATGTCTGAAATGGCAGAATTAGCCAAAGAGGTAGTTGAAAGTTCGGTAACCGTTCCCGGAGTACAGCCCAAGCTTTCGTTAGGTTTTATTAAAAATGTTTTACAAGAAGGTAATAAAGGACGATTAACCGTAATAGGTGCTTTAGGAGGAAATTGCATTCTTAAACCTCAAAATGAGATTTTTCCTCAAATGCCCGAAAATGAACATCTTACTATGAGAATTGCCGAATTTTGTGGTATTTCCGTAGTGCCATCAACGCTAATTCGATTGAAATCGGGCGAACTTTCTTACCTTACTAAGCGAATAGACCGCACGGAAACAGGAGAAAAAATCCATATGTTGGATATGTTTCAGATTTTAGAAGCTTTTGATAAGTATAAAAATTCGGTAGAAAAGGTTGGAAAAGCGGTGGCGGAACATTCATCTAACACACTTCTTGATTTACTTCGACTTTTTGAAGTGGTGCTTTTCTGTTATATCACCGGAAATAACGATATGCATTTGAAGAATTTTTCGTTGCTTTTATCCAATCAAAATTGGACATTGGCACCGGCGTATGATTTATTAAATGTGAGTCTTCATATTTCGGAAGATACAGAAGAGACAGCACTTACTATCGGTGGAAAGAAAAGAAAATTGACAAAATCTGATTTTGTTAACTTGGGATTGAGCTTTCAATTGACTGAAAAACAGATTTTTAACACATTTGAACGATTTATAAAAGTAGAGAAAAAATTGAAAAAAGAGATTAAATCATCTTTTTTGTCTCTTGAAAATCAGATGAAATACATTGAGTTATTAGAAACTCGGTTGAATTTATTTAAGGGATAGACACAAATGTAGTCAAGTGTTATTCTAACACTTGACTACATTTTATTAGGCTTAAAATCAATAGTTTATAAGTTTAAAAGGAGATGATTAATTGCATTTAAAAGCATATACAACAGAATTATTTTCGGAAAGGCGGCTTAACAACTATTGCTTTCAGTTCTTTGTTGCGTATGGCAACTGCAATTTCCGTTCCGATTTTGGCGTAGGGCGTTTCTACATAACCCAAACCGATGCCTATTTTGCGTGTCGGCGATAGCGTGCCCGATGTTACGCGTCCTATCGTTTTTCCTTTGCCGTCGGTCAGTTCGTAGCCGGTGCGAGGAATGCCGCGGTCAATCAGTTCAAAACCTACCAATTTTTTTGCAACGCCTTCAGTTCGCTGGTGCGTAAACAAATCGCCATCAATAAGATTTTTGCCTTCGGCGGGTTTAGTTATCCAGCCCAAACCTGCTTCTATGGGTGAAGTGGTTTCGTCAATTTCGTTTCCGTAGAGCAAAAATCCCATTTCCAAACGCAGAGTGTCGCGCGCACCCAATCCAATGGGTTTCAGACCGAAAGGTTCGCCGGCTTCAAATAATTTGTTCCACAACTGTTGACCGAATTGCGGATAGAAATAGAGTTCATAACCGCCTGCGCCTGTGTAGCCTGTGTTGGATATAATGACATTGTCCACGCCTGCTATGCTGCCTACCGTAAAGGAATAATAAGGGATTTCGGAGAGTGGAATATCGGTGAGCGTTTGGAGCTGTTCGGCAGCTTTGGGGCCTTGTATAGCCAGTTGTGCCATATTGTCCGATGAATTTTCAAGTTCGGCACCTTCGCTGTTTTGGGAGTTTATCCATTCCCAATCTTTTTCAATATTGGCGGCATTTACTACCAAAAGGTATTTTTCGGGTTCATAGTGGTACACAATCAAATCGTCCACAATGCCACCTTTTCCGTTGGGGAAAAAATTGTATTGAGCTTTGCCAATGGGCAGTGCTGCAATATTGTTGCTGCATATTTTTTGAAGGAATTGGAGCGCATTTGCTCCTTTTACCCAAAATTCGCCCATGTGCGACACATCGAACACGCCGACACCGTTGACAACGGTCAAATGTTCGTCGATGATACCTGTTGTGTACTCGATAGGCATATTGTAGCCTGCAAATTCGTGCATTTTTGCACCCAAGGCGATGTGAATGTCGGTGAATGGAGTTGTTTTCATTTTTCTATTTATAAATCAAAAAAATACAAGGTCGTTTATGCAAATTTGTCGGTGGATTCTTTTTCCATTCGGCAATTTTTTTTGTGCGAATAAATTCTGTTGCAGCGGTAATGTCGGCTGCTATACAAAGCCGTGTTTGCGGTTGCAGTGTTTTAAAAAGTTCGTCCAACAACTGCATATTGCGGTAAGGCGTTTCTATGAAAATTTGTGTTTGACTTTCTTCGTAAATGCGTTTTTCGAGCATTTTCAATTTTTGCGTGCGTGCGTTTTTCTCGATGGGCAAATAACCGTTGAACGCAAAATTTTGTCCGTTA
>Ga0208824_1002123_pt1 | contig 15933 bp, 10 predicted proteins | sample AD_JPNTR3_MetaG_FD_184447 | JGI IMG/M metagenome (GOLD analysis project Ga0208824, IMG submission 184447) | Active sludge microbial communities of municipal wastewater-treating anaerobic digesters from Japan - AD_JPNTR3_MetaG (SPAdes) (version 2) | ecosystem: Engineered > Bioreactor > Anaerobic...
CGTCCTCGCCTATGAGGGCCCGGTGTGGTCCGAGGCCGAGGTGTCGACGCGTATCACCGGCATCCCCGCCGCCTGTTATGCGGATGACCGTGTGCATCCGATTATCCGCATCCGCACGACGGCGGCTGACGGCCTGCCGTATGATCTGGTTTGTGATTTTGAGTTCACCGACGGTTCGCGCACGAACCGCACCGACCAACTGGTGACGGACAGGGGCTGGGCGCGCGTCCATCTCAACGAGATGGAGGCCGGGACGCTGGCGCGCCTCTCTTGGTCGCTGCGCCATCACGATGTCGAGGTCAACCACGGCGCGGCGCGTTTCCTGCGCGAGCCGTTCACTTGCCTGCCAGATGCGGTGTCCGGTGAGACGCTCAAGTGCGGCGATGAGTTTGTCGTGCTGGTCGCTTCCAAGGCGTCGCGCGGCGATCCGGTGGAGTCGACGGTTGTCCTTCCCGGTACGAATGGCGTGGTGCTGCTGGACGGTTTTATTTATGATGTCGCCGCAGATCGCGATGATGCACTGCCCTGGCGGGTGCTGGACCTGCGGGAGATTGAGGAGCACGAAGCCGCCTCGGGCACATCGTTGCTTTTGCCGCTTGCCTCGTTGAACGACATCATGCCGGCGTCGGCGGCGGTAGTTGCCCCGTCGCTGTTGTCACTCAGCCGCGAGGGGGGCACCGGCGGCTTTGAACGCCGTCTGTCCGCTCTGACCGGTCTGCTCGCCGGTCCGGCCGGTGGCAATCCGCGTGTGGTGTTGGTCGTGCCACCGCCGTTCGACGTGCTGCCGGGTTGCGGTTGCCAACCGGGCGCGGAGCCCTGTCCGCACGCGGCAGAGGCGCGGCCGTACGCCGAGATGGTGGTGCGCGTCGCGGATGCTCACGGCGTCGAGACGGTTGATCTTTTCACCGCCTTCCAGACGTTTGACTACGGTGAGCCGCTGGTATCCAACGGTCGGCTCACGCCTGCGGGCGCGGCCTTGGCCGAAAGCCTGATCCAAAAGAAGCTCGGATACTAAAAGCACTGCTCGGGTTTATTTAACGCAGAGGCGCAGAGACGCAGAGATTTTTTGGGGGGCGCTGCTTGGGTTTGTTTAACGCAGAGGCGCAGAGTTTTTTTGGGGGTGGCTGCGGGTTTTCGCATCCACAGATTACACAGATTACGCAGATTTTTTAGGGGGCAGGGATCGGGTTTATTTCACCACGAAGGCACGAAGGGCACGAAGGTTTTTTGGGGGGCATGGCTGCGGGGTTTTTTATCCACAGATTACACAGATTACGCATATTTTTGGGAGCGGGGAGCGGGTTTATTTAACCACGGAATACACGGAACACACGGAAAGGCATGGCTCGGCTTTTCATGAAGTTTCATGTGTTTCATGGTTCGGGCTTATTTAACGCAGAGGCGCAGAGTTTTTTTGGGGGTGGCTGCGGGTTTTCGCATCCACAGATTACACAGATTACGCAGATTTTTTAGGGGGCAGGGATCGGGTTTATTTCACCACGAAGGCACGAAGGGCACGAAGGTTTTTTGGGGGGCATGGCTGCGGGGTTTTTTATCCACAGATTACACAGATTACGCATATTTTTGGGAGCGGGGAGCGGGTTTATTTAACCACGGAATACACGGAACACACGGAAAGGCATGGCTCGGCTTTTCATGAAGTTTCATGTGTTTCATGGTTCGGGCTTATTTAACGCAGAGGCGCAGAGTTTTTTTGGGGGTGGCTGCGGGTTTTCGCATCCACAGATTACACAGATTACGCAAGTATGTGGGTAGTCAAGTCCCTTTGTCGCTTTCGTCGGTTTTGTCCATTTCTTTTTCTTTGACAGTGGATTGTGGACAGACGCGCCTCCGGGCGGGCAAACGCCAAAAGGCGCGCCTGTGCGGTTCGGGAGCCCGCCTTTTTCAGGATTGGGCTGCCGGCGCGGAACTTTCCGGGGGATAGACCTGCGAGTGGAGCGCCTCGACGAACTCGGCGGGCTTTTTGTAGCCCAGCGCGGCGAGGTGTTCGCGCCCGACGGCGGTGGCGAGCTTGGCGAGCTTGCGGCGGAAGGACTTCTCGTCCTTCCGGTCGGGGACCGGGTGGCCCATCAGGATGTGCCAGGCGCGGACGACCATTTTCCGGGCCACGGCGCAGGTGACGACGTTGGCGGGCTTCCCGGAGGCGATCTTGCGGTACGCCCACTTCGCCATGTCGTCTTTGCCGTGGCGCAGGAAGCTCTTCGCCGCCTCGACCATGAGCGCCTTGAGGTCGGGCCGTCCATGGCTGCTGAGCTTGCGCCGCCCCCCGGCCTTCCCGCTTTCCGCGACGGACGGGTTGAGGCCGACGTAGCTGACCAGCTTCTTGGGGTTCGCGAAGCGGGACGCGTCCTCGACGAAGGTGAACAGGGCGAAGGCGACGATGAAGCGCACGCCGAGCATCTGCATCAGCCTCGTCATCCCGGGCGTTTCCGAGACGATGCGTGCGATGAGCTTCTCGTAGCGGCCGCGCAGATCCATGCTGTGCTCGTATTCGAGCAGGAGCGTCTCGAGGTGGAACTTCTCCTCCTGCGTCCAGCCGTAGCCGGCCACCTCCGCGCGCACGGCATCGGCCTTCCTGTGGAACGACTCCCTGGGCAGCTTCAGCCCGTGGCCGCTGCAGAAGGCCCAGATGCGGTTGGACCAGCGCGTCGAGTCCTTCACGGCGTTGCGGTGGCCGAAGAAGATGTCGCGCCAGTGCTGGTGGCGCGGGGAGGGGACGTGGACGCGGCGCGTCCCGCCCCGGGCGTGGGCGAACGCGAGGTTCTGCGCGTCGATGCGGTCGTTGACCCGGTCGGAGCGGGCCCGCCCCGCGAGCGTGTCGGAGGCGAGCACCTCCGCGCGCTGCCCGACGGCCCCGAGGCGGCGGACGATGGAGAAGGCGTTCGTGGACGCCTCCAGCACGGTCAGCGCCCCCGCCGGGACCTGCTTCCTGTAGGTGTTTTCGAGCGAGTCGAGGTCGGTCGTGATGTTCTTGATGACGACGGGGTCCGAGCCGAGCCGCCACCGGGTGACGCACAGGGAGATCTTTTCGCTGTGCGCGTCCATCCCGACCAGAATTGTCTCTTGTGCTGTGTCGGTCATTTCCTTTATCCTGTATGGCGCTGTCGCACGTTGGGGCAGACGGGTCTGCATGAAGCATACAAGTATACGGGGTCTTTCGCCCCAAGCAGGTGGTTTCCGTCGGCGCTCAAACAGATTGGCGGGCAGTGAGCCCAATGTAATCTTCGAGCGTCTCCCATGCGGACAGCAAGTGGGTTACCAAGACCACCTGCTGCTTCGCATCATACCTCAACGTGCGGCAGTCTTTAAAGCCCCGTATACACGGTTCTTCTCAGAACGCCACCCACATTACCAACAGATTACGCATATTTTTGGGAGCGGGGAGCGGGTTTATTTAACCACGGAATACACGGAACACACGGAAAGGCATGGCTCGGCTTTTCATGAAGTTTCATGTGTTTCATGGTTCGGGTTTATTTAACGCAGAGGCGCAGAGATTTTTTGGGGGGCAACGCGCTCCCGGACAAACTAATGCACTAATTAACTAACGAACTAAGGCACTAACTTGGGTTGCTGGCTCCGCCCGCATCTGGTTTATGTGTTTCATGTTTAGAACGGTCATAACTATTCCGCATGATACTGCGGATTGGTTTTGACCATTCCGCAGCAATATGAATAATGGTCGGCCATGAAAATCTACCCCAGAGTGTACACGGAGCTTCTGAAAAAGCATCTGTCCGAGAACCGTCAGATGGCGTTCATGTCAGGGCCGCGCCAGGTGGGGAAGACCACGGTGTGCCGCGGACTGGCGGACGTCTGCCTGAACTGGGACAATCAGGATGAGTGTGCGTTGATTCTAAAAGGTCCTGCGGCGGTTGCGTCTTTTGCGGAGTTGCAAAAATTGCATGCGCCCAAGCGTATCGTGGCGTTCGATGAGATTCACCGTTACACGCGCTGGAAAACATTCCTCAAGGGTTTTTTCGATGTTTATGGCGAAACGGTCGGCACCGTGGTGACGGGCTCTTCGCGCTTGGACGTTTTCAGGCGGGGCGGGGACAGTTTGATGGGGCGCTATTTCCTTTACCGGATGCATCCGTTCAGCGTGGCGGAGTTGATCTCTGCGGCGGTCAGTGAGGATGTGATTTCACCACCCCGTCCTCTTGCCGACAACGAGTGGGATGCCCTCTGGATACACGGCGGGTTTCCCGAACCGTTCGTTAAGCGGGACGCGCGCTTCTCACGCCGCTGGCAGAACCTGCGGCAATCGCAACTGCTGCGCGAGGATGTGCGAGAGCTGACACGCATTCGGGAGATTGATCAGTTGCTCGCACTGGCGTCACTACTGGCGTCGCGCTCGGGACAGCAGGTTGTTTACGCCTCCTTGGCGAGGGAGGTCCGCATTAGTGAAAACACCGTTCGAGCGTGGATCGGCGCGTTATCAGTTCTGCATTATGGCTTTCTGGTAAAGCCTTGGTACCGTTCAGTTGCGGCTGCGATTCGCAAAGAGCCGAAGTGGTTTTTGAGAGACTGGTCCCTTATCGAAGACCCGGGCCAGCGGGCGGAAACGTTTGTCGCTTGCCATCTACTGAAGGCGGTCGAAGGCTGGACTGATCTGGGAGAGGGACGGTTCGATTTGTTCTACATTCGCGACAAGCAAAAACGCGAAGTTGATTTTGTGGTGACGCGGGATCAGAAACCTTGGTTTCTGGTCGAGGTTAAGCAATCCGACACGACACTGTCGTCATCGTTGGACTTCATGCAGCGGCAAATCCGGTGCAAGCATGCGTTTCAAGTCGTCATCGACGAATCGTTCGTAAAAGCGGACTGCTTTGCTCATCAGACTCCTGTCGTCGTTCCAGCCCGCACGTTTCTGAGCCAGCTCTTTTGACTTTCATGAAGCTTCATGTGTTTCATGGTTCGAAGCTGGCAGCAAGCTCTTCAATTTCGGCCCAGCGTTCGAAGGCGGCCTCCAGTTCTACCTCGGCCTGGGGCAGACGCGCTTGCGCGGCGGCGATGGCGTCGGGGTCGTTCTGGTAGAGGGCGACATCACCCAGCGTCTCGTGCAGGGCCGCCACTTCGGCCTCCAGCGCTTCAATCTGCGCGGGCAGTTCCTCGCGCTCCCGTTTCTCCTTGAAGCTGAGTCGCGTCTGTACGCGCGCGGGCCGCGTCTTGGTTTCAACCGGTTTTTTGGCGGTATCATCGGGTTCGGGCGCGGGGCGTTGCAATAGCCAGTCGGCATATCCGCCGGGGTAGAGTGCCACGCGTCCATCGCCCTCCAGCACAAACGTGCTGGTGACCACGTTGTCGAGGAAGGTGCGGTCGTGGCTGACCAGCAGCAGCGTGCCGGCATAATTCAGTAACTGCTCCTCCAGCAACTCTAGGGTCTCGATGTCCAGATCGTTGGTCGGCTCGTCCATCACGAGCAGGTTGCCGGGCTGCAGAAACAGCTTGGCCAGCAACAGCCGCGCGCGCTCGCCGCCCGAAAGCGCCTTGACCGGTGTGCGCGCACGGTCCGGCGTGAAAAGGAAATCGCCAAGGTAGCCGAACACATGCTTACGCACGCCGCCCACGGAGACTTCGTCCCTGTCGCCGGCAAGGTTCTGGACTACGGTGGCTTCCAGATTGAGCCGGGCGCGAAGCTGGTCAAAAAAGGCGATCTGTACGCGCGCGCCCAGCGTCACGCTGCCGACGTCGGGTGTCAGGCGTCCGCACATCAGATCGAGCAGCGTGGTCTTGCCGGAGCCGTTGGGGCCGATGATACCGATGCGCTCGCCGCGCAGAACCTTGGCGCTGAAATCGTGGATCAGCGTTTCGCCGCCAGGGTAGGCGAAAGAGAGTCCTTCGATCTTCAGTACCTGCTCGCCGGAGGCTTCGGCCGCATCGAGTTGCATGCGGCTTACGCCGGTCTGGGTGCGCCGCTGCTTGAATGTTTCACGCAGTTGGAGCAGTGCCGCCACGCGGCCTTCGTTGCGTGTGGTACGTGCCTTGACGCCGCGCCTGATCCAGGCCTCTTCCTGGGCGAGCCGCTTGCTCTTGCGCTCCCAGTAGACGGCCTCATCGTTGAGCAGGTCCTGCTTACGCTGCAGGAAGGTCTCATAGTCGCAATCCCAGCCGACAAGCTGGCCGCGGTCGAGATCAAGCACCTTCACCGCTACCCGCTTGAGGAAGGCGCGGTCGTGCGTGACGAAGAGACAGGCGCAACGGCTCTTGCGCAGAAAGCCCTCCAGCCACTCGATGGTTGCGATGTCCAGATGGTTGGTGGGCTCGTCGAGCAACAACAGGTCGGGGTCGGCGACCAAAGCACGCGCCAACAGCACACGACGGCGCATGCCGCCTGAGAGCGTATTGAACAGGGCTTCCCCGTCCAGCCCGAGTTGGGTCAGAAACAGCGCAGGGCCAGGGTGGTGGGTATCGCGGGCCTCATGGCTCAAGCCTCGCGCGACGATGTCGGTGACGGTGCCGTCGGTATCGCGCGGCACGTCCTGCGTCAGAAAGGCGGTACGCAGGCCCGGCTGACGGATGATCTCGCCCGTGTCGGGCTGGATGGTGCCGGCAATGATTTTGAGCAGGGTGGACTTGCCCTCGCCGTTACGTCCTGTGACGCAGGCGCGGTCGCCGGGTTCGACACTGAAGCTGACTTCGTCCAACACGGCGGGGCCGCCGTAACTGACACTGACATTGCGAAGAGATAAAAGCGCCATAGGAGAGCGAATAACAAATGGTGAATAACGGATAGTTAGTTGGGGGTGATGATACGGTTTCCGGCCCATGTCGTCAACGCGACACGCGGCGGTAATCGTAATCAGTTAGTGGCAGGGGGGCACGCGAGTCGAGCGCGTGGTTTGTGTCCATTTCGGCACTCACAAGTCGGACGGAAATCATGTCGTTCATGCGCCCGCGTAGCGGGAAATCATGTCCAAAAACCGCACCCCCTTTCATCAGAAACGCACGATCTTCGTACTCCTCTGTCACTAACCGATTACTCATTGGTCAAAGGTTGAACTGGAAACAGGCGGTCGAGTGTGATTAAATAAAACTCCGATTTTCATCAGGAAGGGCAGTTTGCGTTAGCCCTTAGGAGCACAAGGTTGACACATGAACTTAATCAAAACGATTTTCGGAACGAAAAATGAACGCGATCTAAAGCGGATGCAGCCGCTGGTAGAACAGATCAACGAGTTTGAAAAGTCCTACCAATCGCTGACCGACGATCAGCTTAAAGGCAAGACCGTCGAGTTTAAGGAGCGCGTGGCGCAGGGGGAGTCGCTGGACGATCTGCTGTGCGAGGCTTTTGCTGTCGTCAAAAACGCCTGTCGGCGGCTGTGTGGCACGTCACGCGAGGTGTGCGGACATGAGCTGGTCTGGGACATGGTGCCGTTTGATGTGCAGCTCATCGGCGGCATCGTGCTGCATCAGGGGAAGATCGCCGAGATGCAGACGGGTGAGGGTAAGACGCTGGTGGCGACCCTGCCACTGTACCTGAACGCGCTCTCCGGGCAGAATGTGCGGCTGGTGACGGTGAACGATTATCTGGCCCGCCGTGACGCGCAGTGGATGGGGCATGTGCTGGAGTATCTCGGCCTGACGGTCGGCTGTATCCAAAACAACATGACCCCGTCCGAGCGGCGCGAACAGTATGCCTGCGATATAACCTACGGCACCAACAGCGAGTTCGGTTTCGACTACCTGCGCGACAACGGCATGGCCGTCGAAGCGGCACAGGTGGTGCAGCGCGGGCACTATTTCGCGATCATCGACGAAGTCGACAGCATTCTGATCGACGAAGCGCGGACGCCGTTGATTATCTCCGGCCCGGCGGCGCACTCCTCGACCGCGCAGTACGTCGAGTTGAAGCCGCGTGTGGAGCGGCTGGTGCGCGAACAGAATGAGATCTGCAACCGCTTCATTGCCGAGGCCAAGAAGGCGCTCGAAGAGGAAGACGACGAGACGGCCATGCGTAAGCTGTATCAGGTGTATCACGGCATGCCCAAGCATAAGCAGTTCCTGCACATGCTCGAGGAGGTTGCGGTGCGCCGTCTGCATGAGCAGGTCGAGAGCATGATGATGACCGAGATGCGCAAGGAAGAGGCACGCGATCTGCGAGAGGAACTGCTGTTCACGATCGATGAGCGGACGCGCGAGGTGGCGCTGACCGACAGCGGCAACGAGACACTCTCGCCCTCCGACCCCGAGATGTTTGTGATGCCCGATCTGATCTCCGCGCTCTCAGCACTCGACGGGGATGAGACGCTGAGCGCGGAAGAACGCGCCAAACGCCGCCAGCAGCTTCAGGCCGATTTCATGATTCGCAGCGAGCGGGTGCACAACGTTGACCAACTCCTGCGTGCCTACTGCCTGTACGAAAAGGATGTGGACTATGTGGTCCAGGACAACCACGTCTACATCGTGGATGAGTTCACGGGACGCATCCTGCCGGGACGGCGCTGGAGCGACGGCCTGCATCAGGCGGTCGAAGCCAAGGAGGGCGTCGAGATCGAGCGCGAGACGCAGACGCTGGCGACGATCACGATCCAGAACTATTTCAGGCTCTACAAAAAGCTGGCCGGCATGACCGGTACGGCGGAAACCGAAGCTTCAGAGTTCCACGACATCTACAAGCTCGATGTGGTGGTGATCCCGACCAACCGGCCGGTGCGCCGCGTGGACGGCAATGACCAGATCTATAAAACCCAGCGCGAGAAATACAAGGCGATCATCAGCGAAGTGGAGCAGCGCCACCAGCGCGGCCAGCCCGTGCTGCTGGGCACGGTGACGGTCGAAACCTCGGAAGTGCTGAGCCGCATGCTGCGCATGGCGAAGATCCCGCACAATGTGCTGAACGCCAAGAACCACGCACGCGAGGCGGAGATCGTCGCGCTGGCGGGCCAGCCCGGTGCGGTCACGATTGCGACCAACATGGCGGGCCGTGGTACGGACATCAAGCTTGGCGAGGGCGTGGTCTGGGTGCCTGACTCTACGATCAAGTCACAGATCAAGTTGGAGGACAAATACGACAACGGCCGCAAGACGCTACGCGAGCTACTGATCGAGAAGCCTTGCGGTCTGCATGTCATCGGTTCCGAACGGCACGAGTCGCGTCGTATCGACCGGCAGTTGCGCGGTCGCTGTGCGCGTCAGGGCGATCCCGGTTCCTCGCAGTTTTACATCTCGCTCGAAGACAGTCTGATGCGCCTGTTCGGATCGGATCGCATCTCCGGCATCATGACGCGTCTGGGTATGCAGGAGGGCGAGGCGCTTGAGCACAAGTGGCTGAACCGTTCGGTCGAAACAGCGCAGCGCCGCGTGGAGCAGCAGAACTTCGCGATCCGCAAGCGCACTCTGGAGTACGACGATGTGATGAACCGGCAGCGTACGGTCGTTTACGACTTGCGCGGCGAGGTGTTGATGTCGGAAAGCACGCATCCCCACATTCTGGATGTGTTCAACGATTTGATTCTGACGCAGTGCGAGCGTTGCCTTGCCTCGGCCAAAGAAGCGCAACCAGAGGAGTTGGTCGCCTGGGTAACCGAAACCTTCCCGGTGGCGTTGCATGTGGAGGATGTTGCGTCGTTTAAAGGCGAGCCGGAAAAAGCAGCCGAGGTGGTGTATGCGCGGGTCGCAGAGGCGTACGAGCTGAAGTGCTCGGTGGAGGACCCTCAGGTGCTACCGATCATGGAGCGCGCGGTGTTTCTCAGTGGCATCGACCGGCAGTGGCAGGATTACCTGCGTGCGATGGATGAACTGCGCCACGGTGTGAATCTGCGGGCGTACGGCCAGCGCGATCCGCTGATTGAGTACAAGCGCGAGGCCTTCAACATGTTCGAGGAACTGATGACGAACATCAAAACCGAGGTGGCGACTTCGGTGTTCCGCGCAACCACGCTGCAGAATTTCCAGCGGATGATGTCGGCCGGACCGGCGCGTGTGCAGACCGTGCATTCTGACGTCAACATGCTCGCGGGCGGGGTGCAGCCGCAGCCTGGGGCAGAGCCGTCCGGCAGACGGTCGCCGTCGGTGGATGTGCCGGATTCGGCGGTGGCCGGGTTCGATGCGATGCTGGATGCGCTTTCTGATCGTGCGCCGTCGCCGCAGGCCAGCGGGCCGCAGCCGGTTCAGTCGCGCGCTTCGGTCGGGCGCAACGATCCGTGTCCGTGCGGCAGCGGTAAAAAATACAAGAAGTGCTGCGGGCAGGGGCTCTGAGGAACGTAGAACGCTGAACGCTCTTTGGTTTCATGGTTTCAAGGTTTCATGGTTTCATCCAAATCGGGATCGGGATCGCTATCGGGATCGATTATCAGCCCTGAAAGGGGCAACTAAGGGACAGGTATTTAGACGACTTCAGTGCGCGGAGGGAAAACTCAACGTTCAGCTCTCAACGCTCAAGTGGCGCGGCTCGCGAAGCGCCGGGAGGGGCAAGCGTCTGCTTGCCCGGCGGCGGTCACGCCGCCACTTTTACACTCATCGTTGCGAGCCACTGCGTGGTCGCAACAATCGATTTGCGAAGCGCGCGTACGCGAGGCAGAGCACACCCAGCACGAAGAGGCCGAGGCTGATGGTCTGGCTGATCGAGAACGGGCCGACCGCCAGGCGCGGGTCGCCGCGCAGATACTCGATGCCGAATCGCAACACGGCGTATCCGATCAGATAGCACCCCGTGATGAAACCGCGCTCGGTGTGTTTGCGCGGATAAAGCGAGAAGAGCAGGACGAAAAGCAATGCGTTCGCGGCGGACTCGATCAGTTGCGTGGGGATCACGGGCAGGCTTTTCAAGGCGGTGCGTTCGATCAACGGCGGTACGGCTGAAACTTGCTCCCACCAGGCCGGCGACTCGCGCGGGAAGCAGACACCGATCCAGGAATCAGTGATTTTGCCGTAGCAGCAGCCGTGCATGAAACAGCCGATACGTCCAAGGGCATGGCCGAGGGGCAGGACGGCCAGCACGAGATCGGTGACTTGAAAAAGGTGCATTCGGCAGATGCGCGTGTAGACAATCAGCACGATCGCTGCGGCGATCAGTCCGCCGTAAAACATCAGTCCGCCTTGATCGACACGGAGTACCGAAAGCGGATTCCCCGCAAACTCAGTCGTCCAGTGCTCCAACACGTAAGCCGTGCGCGCGCCGACGACAGCCGACAGCATAAGCCACGTGAGCAGGCTGGAGAGCGCGTCGGCATTTTGCCCGGTACGTTTGCAGAGACGAACGGCGGCCAGCCATCCCAACATAAAGCCCAATGCCATGCAAAGTCCATAGGAACGGATCGGCGGTAACGAACCCAATTGAAAAAGTATCGAATGCATGCCCGCCATATTAGTGCCTTAGCGGCTAAAAAGGCGATAAAAAACAGGTTACTTATTTACGTCGTAATCTGCGTGTGGTACCTTTGAGCGAACGATGTTTAAGGATACTTTATGACACGACGCGAGTTTTTGAAGGGGGCGGCGATGGTTGCTGCGGTGCCGACGGGCATGGCGCGGGCGCAGACGCCGGAGGCGGTTCGCCTGCATGTGTTCTCGAAGTCGTTGGGTTGGCTGGGCTATGATGATCTGGCTGAAACGGTGGCGCAGGCGGGGTACGGCGGCATTGATCTGACGGTGCGGCCCAAGGGGCATGTCGAGCCGGAGCGGGTCGAACAGGATTTGCCGCGCGCCGTCGAGGCTGCGCGCAAGCAGGGGCTTGAAGTGCGGATGATCGTGACGGCTATCCAGACTGCCGACGAGCCGTTGGCGGAGCGCACGCTTAAGACGGCGGCGCAGTGCGGCGTCCAGGTTTATCGCATGGGGTATTTCGCGTATGACCATAAGGTGGGCGTCGAGGGCACCATCGAGCGTTTGCGGCAGCAGACTGCTGCGTTGGCCGCATTGAACCAACGTTGCGGCATTACGGGGTGCTATCAGAATCATTACGCGTGGAACGACACCCTGTTCGGCGGCGCGGTGTGGGATGTTCATGCCGTGCTCAAAGGACTTGATCCGCAGTGGATCGGTTGCCAATACGATGTGCGGCACGCGGTCGCTGAGTCGAACGGTTCATGGAGCATCGCGCTGCGGCTGATCGCGCCCTATATCCGCAGTATCTGTCTCAAGGATTTCGTCTGGACCCAAAAGAAGGGGCGTTGGGTGCCGGAGACGGTTTTCGGTGACGAAGGCACGGTGCCGTGGGAGCGTTACCTGAAGCTACTGAACACGCTCAAGCTTGTGGTGCCGGCGTCGGTTCATTGCGAATGGACGCTGTTCACGCCGGAAGAGTCCGCGTTGCCCGAAGGCGAGCGACGCCGGATCGCTGTGGCGAAGATGAAGCGCGAAGGTGATTTTTTCAAGGCGCAGTATGCGAAGGCAGGACTGAAGGCAGGGTGAAAAACGAAGGAGAGGCGAGTAGTATGACACGACGCGGATTTATGAAGGTGGCGGCAATGGGGGCCGGGGTTGCGGCGGCCGGCGGATGCGCGACTTCCGGCGGGAGCGCCTGTCCAGGTGCCCGGCGCATCACGGTGGCGGATACCGGATGCGAATTCGAGCGCGAGCCGTTGCTGCGTCCGTTCGGGTTCAAAGGCGGGTACTTGACCAATATCTGGCAGAGCGCCGCGATGATTCGCAGCACCAGCGGGAAGCACGGCATCGGCATCTGCACGCACAGCACGTTGTGGAGCGACGCCAAGGTCTTTGCCGAACACTCTGAAAGCGCGGGGAATGCGCTGATGTTCGCGATGACGGCTCACGCGCTACGTCTGTTGAAAGGGCAGACGTTCACCGATCCTGTCGCGCTCAACGACGCCCTCTTTGAAGAAGTCTACCGTTACGGAAAGCAGATCACACGGCATCCCAAACTGCGCCAGACATTTGCGCTCAATGCGCTGGTGGGTGTCGACAACGCGGCCTGGCTGCTCTACGCCAAGGAGAACGGCCTGACGACATTCGATGCCCTGATTCCGGAGGCGTATCGCCCGGCGCTGGCGCAGCGACATCCGAAGGTGGCATCGATTCCGCTGATGGCCTATGCGATTCCGATACCGGAAATCCGGCAGGCTGTGAACGACGGCTACTTCTTCATGAAGATCAAGATCGGGCAGCCCGGCACGCAGCAGGAGATGCTGGAAAAGGACATGGCGCGTCTGAGCGCGATCCATGCGGCGTTGGATGGATGCCGTACACCGTACTCGGTCAGCGGCAAGTTGCCGTACTACTTTGATGCGAACGGACGTTACGAAAAGAAAGAGACGCTGTTGCGGTTGCTGGATCACGCCAAAAAAATCGGCGCGTTCGAGCAGATCGCCCTGATTGAGGAGCCGTTTGACGAAGAGAACGAGATCGACGTTCACGATATTCCCGTACGGCTCGCCGCAGACGAAAGCGCGCACACGGACAAGGATGCGGTAAAGCGCATCGAAATGGGGTACCGCGCGATTGCGCTCAAGGCAATCGCGAAAACGTTGAGCATGACAATGAAGATCGCGCGCGTCGCCCATGACAAGGGCGTGCCCTGCTTCTGCGCCGATCTGACCGTCAATCCGATTTTGGTCGAGTGGAACAAGTGCGTTGCCGCGCGGCTGGGTTCGTTTCCAGGGCTGGAGGGCCTCGGGCTGCTTGAGACCAACGGCCACCAGAACTACAAAAACTGGGCGACGATGCGCAGTTATCATCCGCACCCCGACGCGGCGTGGTCGAAGACCGAGCGCGGCGTGTTCAATCTGGATGCCGACTATTACGCCAAGAGCGGCGGTATCTTCGCGCCGTTACCGCATTACGAGGCGATGTTTCCCGGTTTGACTCAACGCGGTTGAGTCAAACCGGAGTTAGGAGTTGGGAGTTAGGAGTTAGGATTTAGGAGTTGATTGGTTAGTTAGGAACTAAAAAGGAGAGAGGTGTACGATGGCGAAAAAAGGTTACAACATTGATCCCGTGACGCTGCGTTCGATGCCGTTCTGGTGCGTCGGCAATCCGCTGAGCGACCCGTTCGGAGGGCCGGTGCTACCCGTGATCGATTCGCTGGATGTGGCAAAATTGCTGGCGGATGCGGCTGGCGAAGGGTTGATTGAGGCGACGTCGTTTCACGACGACGACCTGGTGCCGTGGGATCCGGCGAAGCCCGAAGACGATCTGGACCCTAAGAGCGAAACGTACGCCAAACTGCGTGCGATCAAACAGGTGCTGGACAAAGCCGGCCTCAAGGCCAACGTCGCCACCTGTAGCCTGCACGGCAACAAGCTCTTTCGCAAGGGCGGCCTGACCAACCCCGATCCGAAGATCCGCGCACTGGCCAAAAAGAAGGTGCAGCGTACGTTGCGTATCGGCGCGTTGTTCGGGGTCAAGTACTTCACCTATTGGGTGGCGCGCGACGGCTTCGAGGTGCCGGTGAATGTTGATTGGAAGAACGTCTACAAGTGGCTGGCAGACGGCTTGAACGGTGCCTACGACTACATCCAGAAGATGAAGTTCAAGAATTACATCGGCGCGACGATCGAGCCCAAGCCGAACGAGCCGCGCGGCCACATGTTCCTGCCGACGTCGGGGCATGCCGTGGGCTTCATCTACGGACACTTGAAACACCCGGAGTTTTTCGGTGTGAATCCTGAACTCTTGCAGCATGAGAGTATGACGCTCCTGAATGCCGTGCATACGGTCGGTTATCTGACCAGCATGAAGAAGCTCTTCTTCCTGCACTTCGGCAGCCAGATCAAAGGGCAGTTCGACAACGACTTCCCGCCGCTCATCGGGCCGGAAGGTTTGAAGGAGACGGTGCAGATGTTCTGGGCGCTGCGTAAGGTCGGCTGGAAGGGCGTGGTGGAGTATGACTGCCACATGCTGCGTGCCGACGGCGACCCGGATGACCCGATCGGTTGCCGCGTGGCCTTCATTCGCGACTGCACGCAGGCACTGGCGACTGCGTTGTTGCTGGCCGACCGCCTGATGGAACTGGAGCCGGCCGGACTGAGCGATGCGCAGGTTGATTTGAGCGCGACCGCCTTGATGTGCAAGCTGGATGCGAAGTCGGTGCGGGAGTGGATGACGACGAAGTGACATGATCCTGTACGCTGAGAGCGAAGGCCGTGGAGAGACTGTCGTCGTACTCCACGGCCTGATGGGATCATGCGAGAATTGGCGCAGCATACGCGCCACGCTCGCGGATCGCTTCCGCGTGATCTGTCTGGACCTGCCCAACCACGGGCGTTCGCCGCGCGTCGCGCATTTCGACTTGCCGAGCATTGGCGACGATGTGGCGGAGACAATGTCGGCGCTGGGTGTGGACCGGGCGGTTGTGTTGGGGCATTCGCTGGGCGGCAAGGTAGCCATGCAGATGACTTCGGATCACCGTGACCGACTGAACGGCGTGGTGGTGGTGGATATTTCGCCGCGCGCGATTCAGCCGGTGCATCTGTTTGTCCTGCGGGCCTGCGAGCAGCTTGATCTGGCGGCAGCCACGCGGCGCAGCGAACTGGACGAGGCGTTAAGCCGCTGGGTGCCGCAGCAGGTCACCCGCGATTTTCTGTTGAAGAACGTTGTGCGTGACGCGGAGGGGCGGTTCGCTTGGCGTGTGCCGCTGCGTGCGTTGATCGACAACTACCGGACGGTGAGCGACGCTCCGCCGTTGACGGCACCGTATGAGGGCCCTGCGTTGTTCGTGGCGGGCGCGACCTCGCCGTTCCGGTTGATGGCGGATGAAACGCTGATTCGGGGTTGGTTCCCGGCGGCTGTTTTTACGGAGATCGCCGATGCCGGCCACTTGGTGCATGTGGATCAGCCGGAGCTCTTCGTGCAGCGGGTAGGGGAGTTTTTGGGAGCGATTCAACACGGTTGAATCGCACCCAAAGGAGGATTTAGGATTTGGGATTTAGGAGTTCTTTATGATACAGCGGAAGATGGGGATGGTGTGCGGAGTTGCGGCGGCGTGCTGGATGGCGCTATGTGTATCAGCTG
>Ga0208824_1002124_pt1 | contig 15925 bp, 14 predicted proteins | sample AD_JPNTR3_MetaG_FD_184447 | JGI IMG/M metagenome (GOLD analysis project Ga0208824, IMG submission 184447) | Active sludge microbial communities of municipal wastewater-treating anaerobic digesters from Japan - AD_JPNTR3_MetaG (SPAdes) (version 2) | ecosystem: Engineered > Bioreactor > Anaerobic...
GAGTAGAGGTTATCACCAATCCTTCAGCACGCTATGATCCGGAGGGTATGTCCGGTATTATTAATATTGTTCTCAAGAAAAAACGCTCGCCCGGCTATAATGGTATGTTACTGGTAAATGCCGGAACAGGCGGCAAATATAACGGTTCCATTAACCTTAATTACCGCTATAACAAATTCAATTTATTTGCTAATTATGACATGCGGATGGGTCATAGGACCGGAACTGGCGAAACTATCCGTGAGTCAATCCGCAATGATTCTACTTTTTATCTAAACCAATATCAGAATTCCGAAAATCGTAACCGTTTTCACAACATCAAACTGGGCGGTGATTATTTCATTAATGATTATAATACTATTTCACTATCAATGCTCTACAATCTGCGCTCTTTCTCTAATCAAAATAACACTGAGTATCTCAACACTGATTATAATGCTGTGGGATACAATCAGTTCACTCGCCTCTCTTATGGTGACACGGATAATCAAGGTCAGGAATACGGTTTATTTTATAAAAAAACTTTTCCTCAACCTCAGAGGGAATGGACAATTGACTTATTTTATTCAACATTCTCACGGAATTCTGACCAATCTATTACCCAGCAAGCGGTTTTAACGGATAGTCTTATAACTGTTCTACCAGATTTGGAAAACATTTTTTCAGACGATGCTAATCGGGTTATAACCGCCCGCACTGATTATGTGCATCCCATAGGCGAACATAGACGGATCGAAGCAGGCTACCGCGGTACTTTTCGGCATAATGATTCGGATTACCGACGCTTTAATTATAATTATACGATGACGGATTGGTTTCCGGATAGTCTGGCTTCCAACCATTATATTTATGATGCAAATATTCACGCCGTTTATGGGATTTATTCACGGGAATTAGGCCGTTTACAATCTCAGTTAGGTCTAAGAATCGAGCAGTTTAATACCAATAATAACTTAGTGACGATTGACTCGTCTTTCCAGAAAAACTACTTCAGTATGTTTCCAACTATTCATTTTCGCTACGCTCTGACGGAAAATCAGGGTTTGCAGGTCAGTTACAGCCGTCGGGTTCACCGACCTCATACCTGGCAGGTTTCTCCTTTTGTAGATTATTCCGATCCTTATAATCTCTCTTCCGGTAACCCCAAACTCAAACCGGAATACATTGACGTCGCCGAGATTGAGCATTCTTACGAAAATCGAAAAACTTCGATCAACACTTCGCTATTTTATCGTCAGGTAAATGGAATGATAACTCGCCTCACGGAATTACAAGAAGGCGGTATCACTTTTACTACTTACCAAAATCTAAATAACGGTGTCTCTTATGGCATCGAGAGCGTCATCAGTCATAATTTAACACCCTGGTGGCGGATCAATACCAACATTAGCTATTTTAACAACCGTCTTTATGGAACCGGGATTTCCATCGCCGATGCCAATGAGAGTCAGAGCTGGAATGCCCGGGTCAATTCCTTCTTCCGTCTTGGCGAAAATACCGAAATGCAAATTATGCTTTTCTATTTTTCTCCGACAGTCGGCGTTTCGGGAGGCGGGCGTGGCTTTCATGGACCCGGTCAGGGACGTATGCAGGAAAATTATTTCGTCAACCTTGGCGCCAAACACAATTTCCTCGATGGGAAAATGTCGGCTTTCGTAAGGGTTAGCGACATTTTCAAGACTCAGAAACATGGCCAAACGATTTACGGTGATAATTTCAAAACTACATCACTGCGGCACCCGGAAAGTCAGGTCATTTTCTTTGGTATTTCTTATAAAATCAACGAGGGCATCAAAGAGCGCAAAAAGAGAACCGACGAGGAAAACGAATACCCCGATATTGAAGAAATGTAGCTGGGTTCTATCTGTCAGTCTGTTAACTGTGATAGATTTTGCCGCCTGTCAAAATAAATAGTTAAAAACTATTAATTCCATTTTCTATCACTAACTAACAATCTCATACTGAATTTAATTTTCAGTATTTTAAAACCGATTACATTTACACTATTTCTATCAGAAAATGAGTGCTGATTAAAAGCACTCATTGATTGTAATTTAGCGCCTGGAACAGATCAGTCAGCGCTCTATAATAATCACCTTTTTGGGGTTATTATAACAAAACCAATCCTTATAAAGCAGATAATATTGAATCTTAATCTGAAATTAGAGATTTGGTTTATGATACGAAAAGTAGCTTGATTTTCTAAAATTAATTTATAAATTATTTTGGTTTGGAAGTTTGGTATGAATAGAGAAATATTTGATCTGCTAAAATTTGAAATTGGTTTTGTAAGTCGGCAATATTAGAAGTTTAGGCAAAGTTTTTAACGACCTATTCCCGAAGACTTTTAATATTCATGCTTTCCCAGATTTTTGATCGGTAAAATTGAGGTCCAGATGGTTAACGGCTATTATGAAATCAACTAAATGAAGAAAGTGTATCAAGACGAATGAGTAGGACAATCATAGTAAAAATTATCCAGGTTCAGTTTCCCAATAACCCGATGAATAGTTTCGATATTCCTAAACTGCGCGGCTTTTTCGCTAAACGTTACCCGAAATGCGATCTAATCCATAATCATCTGGCTGACGGTCGTTTTAAATATGGTTATCCCTCAATCCAATTCAAAGTGCTCAATCGTATCCCAACTCTAATCGGTTTATCCGAAGGATTTGACATCCTTAAGGAAGTATTTCAGGATGTAGATGAACTTGTGATTGCGGGTGAAAAAGCCAAAATCTGGGAAAAGAGTATCCAAATACGAGAAGATGATTTTGGCCAGACTGATTCTTTTTTTGATTATCAATTCACCTCTCCCTGGATGGCGCTTAAAGAAGAAAATTATGAGACCTTTAAAACTCTTGACCGAATTGAAAAACAACAGTTTTTGCGGCACTTACTACGAGAGAATTTGAAAACTGTTTCTAAAGGTTTTCATTACAATATCCCTAATATCGAAAGTGTTAAAGTCGAGGGATATTTCAAACCGCGTCCGATGAACTTTAAAAATATCCGCATGGTCTGCTTCACCGGAGAATTCACGACAAACTTCCTCTTGCCTGACTATCTCGGTATCGGTAAGCAAGTCGCTCGAGGATTTGGCACGCTCCGGAGGTCGCAATGAAAAATACAGTACCGCCTGACTTTTACCGCGAGTCTTTAATGAATCAATTAGCACCCCACGAATTCATTCGCGGTACACAGGAGACAATATGCTAACTAAAGTAAAAACTATTGGGGAAAATATCATCCTGATAAGGAGTTAAAAATATGATAAAAGAGATAACATTTCAAAAAACAAGTGACCCTTTTATTTCTGCCGGCATTTCAGGACTTATTAAATATTGTAAAAAACGTAAAGAAGATATTGGAGATATTGATTATTCGGTTCATAATAATAATTTGACAATTAGTTCTAATAATCTTAATAAAGTCCTGTTAGAAATGTATTATGAAATGGGAAAGGAATATTACGATACATCTGTTAAAAAATCCCTTGATGATGCCTCAGCATTTTTTTACGATGAGAACTCACAAAAAATTATACAGTCAAAGTATAAAACCTTTGGTCTGGCATATTTAATCAATAATTCCAAACAGCGAACAATTGGCACTATTGTTCAGATGAAAAATTGTTCTGATGAAGTGAAGAAAATTGTCAATCAATACTTTGAGAAAAATGGAATAAAGGGAATTGATCCTAACACCTATGAAATCTTCCTTAATGGTCGTTATACAACGGTTCCTCAAATAGAAGATATTCAGTTGAGTAATGGAGATAAAGTATGTTCAATTTGCGGTAATTCATATAAAAAGGTTTATGAATCAAAAAGTTTTTCCCCTTTCCTTGGTGGTGCCAGTGCCGGGAATAATTATGTATCCATGTTAAAAGGGACCGAAAAAGTATGCTGGAAGTGTCTCTATCTCCAACGATTTAGCCCAGTTTATGCATTTTATAAAATGAGTGAAGATTTAAACATTTTTATTTTTAATAGTAACTCCATTACAAGTATGGAAAAAATAAATACCAATCTTTTGAAATCAATGTTTTATACAAAAGAACAACTTATTGAAGCTAATTACACTAGGAATTATGATGATTTCAAATTTGAGCAAGATGAGGTAAAGGATTATTTCAATCACTTTTCAGAACAGATGCTTATGATTATGTACACAATATTTAAAAAGATGGAATTTGTTCGACCGCATATAGTTGATGATAACGAATGGTTGGATTTCGAAGAGACAGTTAATTATCGAACAGAAGTGCTCTACTTTAGAGCCAAACAGTTCGGGAATACATATCGCCCAGTTTATGCAGATAAGTTCACTGATATTCACTATCTGTTTACTGTATTTAAACTAATCGGAGAAAAACAAATAAATCTTCAACACCTATTGTGGGACTTAAAACTGGCAAAAAGCGATTCAGTCAATGACCCGACTATATTCCGTAATCAATGGGCAGGAGCAATTTTAAATCATAAACCAACAATTGGTATATGTGAAAAAATAGTCGTAAAAAATTTTATGAACCCCGCATTTCACCAAAATTTTTACAGTATTATAACTTGGTTACGTATGTATGAAACAATAATTAAATATGGAGGAAACAAAACTATGGATGACGAAACACGAGAACTAGCTATTAAACTAGGCAGCCAACTGGGATATGCGGCAAAATCCGATGAAAATCCCAAAGCAGGAAAAGGCAGACTAATCGCAATGAGAAAATCCAGAAAATTATCTCAATTTCTGGATCACCTTATTGTATTTCAGGGGCGATACAATATTTGCATTAATAAGGAAATTCTTCAGAGAATCAATGAACAGAACTTTGATTATTTCCGCCAGTTTGCTATAATTTCTGCATTTAACTCGTTTAACTCTAACCCTCAAAAAGAAGGAGAAAAGAAATGAAAGTAAATTCAATCACAATCACGTATTTGTCGAAAGTCAATTTTGCCAGCCTTAATGGATCTGATTCAGAAGCAGACAATATCAATTCAATCAAGAAAATAACTCTCGAGAACAATGATGAGATTCCGTATGTATCTTCTCAGGCAATTAGAAGAGCACTTAGAGATCAGTTAGAATCTTTTGGGTACCCGATTTCAAACGTTACACCTGGCGAAAAAGATAAGTCACCAGCTATAACCGAATGCAACCCAGAAAAATACATTGACGATGACCTATTCGGATTTATGAATGCAAAGCAGGAAACAATCAAACGAACATCCCCAGTCCGTGTAGAATCCCTTGTTGCATTAAGTGAGTATAAAGGTGATCTCGATTTTGGTACCAATTATATGGGTGTAGATAAAGGTGGAAATCCTAATATTTATGAAACGGAAATTCACTCTGGTATTTATCGTGGAACGATTTTGATTGAATTAGATCGAGCTGGAAAAGGAACGGAAAGTGAAGGTTTTAAAAAGGAATTACCAAATGAGGAAAAGGCAAAACGAGTTATTGCATTTCTTGATGCTTTCCAAAATCTTTGGAGTAGCGGTAGACAGACACGATTTTTGGCGGATATATCACCTAAGTTTTTCGCCGCAGCCTTAATGAAAGCAAAAAACCCAATCTTTTTAGAAGCGGTTAATTACCCAGTGAAAATCAATAGTCTAAATACGGTTATTAATGATTATTCAGATTTTATAAATGCCTATATTTTTGCTGGCCAAAAAGCTGTATTTAACGACATCGAAGGTAATTGTCTTACATTGAAAGAAGGCTTTGAAACAATTAAAAAATGGGTAAGAGAATACTATGGAGTTGCATAATCTTGGTCTGGTAATCGAAGCGGTATCCGTCACAGCGTCTTTTCGTATCCCTGAATATCACAATTATCACAAATCCTTACCCTTACCTCCTGTAACGACTATTGTTGGATTAACAGGTGCGGCACTTGGCCTTTCTTATTTTAATGCTCAGCAATATTTTTCGAACCGATCTATTAAAATTGGAATTCAAGGTGTTTCCGAAGGGCATTACCAGGATTTGTGGAAGGCATTATCTTCAAAACCTAATAATCGGGATACAATTATTCAGAAAGAATATCATTATTTAAACCGCTATTTATTCGTATTTATTTCTGATACAGATACTATTCAGCAATTAAATACAGCCTTTCAAAATCCGTATTATCCGACAGTGATAGGGAGTAGTGATTCCTTATTGAAAATAAAAAAAACAGTGCTAATTGAAAATCCGGTAATTACAACAAGTGACAGGTTTGAAAATTGCCTTCTAGTTGGAAATTATATTGATAAAATTAAAATTGACCTAGATAATCTCGTTATTGGGAAAGAATACCGCTATACCCCCTTGTCGGCTCCCCAAGTTTATAATCTACCTTATTCTTTTGTATTTACTGATGACGGAGTGCGTAAGATTAAAGCAAGAAAGGAAATAACTTTTATTGGAATGAAAGTCAAATCGGAAAGTCTCATCCCAGTTATGAAATATAAAGACATTTCGATCCCAATATTTGATCATTGCCCATGAGACAAATTTATGCCAAAACGAATGAAACATTAATTGAACACACGACTAGCTGTCTTGATGTCTGGAATCAATTAAAAAAGCAATACTATTCATATATTCCTGATCCGGATTTCTGGAATAAATCGCTTCTAACGGTTCTTTTTCATGATATTGGGAAGATCGTCGATTCCTTTCAGAAAATGCTCCGTGCCAGAATTGAAGGACGTTTCTATAACTATGGCCTGAATTTCAGACATGAATTATTATCCGGTGTTTTAATTGCTAAATTTCTGAATAAAGACCTCTTACCAATCGCTGCAGTATTCAGCCATCATCATAATCTAAATGAGGAGTTGTTTGATTCTGATCAGCGAAAAGAGGTCAAATATTCTCGCCAAGATATCATCGAGTTTGTAGATTATTTTCAGGATTTGTTGAAAATATCAGGTCTTTCGATTAATCCGAATCATTTTAAAAGTTTCCCGGAGCTTAATGGACAACAATTATATAATACGTTTTGGAAACTAATCTGGGAAAATATTGATTCTCTTAACATCAATGATCGTAATACGTATATTTTTTACAAGGGTATTTTAAATACTTGCGACTGGCTTGGTTCTGGACATAATAAATTGAGTGGTTCATTAGAAATTCAGAAAAAAACACTTAAGGAAAAAATAAGTTCGAAAGTTGGAGAAGCAATTCAATTTAATGATCTTCAAAATCAATGCACAAATATGACTAGTGATTGTTTAATAATTGCACCAACGGGATCAGGAAAAACAGAGGCGGCTTTACTGTGGGCTGGAATAAAACCAGGGAAGATTATTTACCTACTCCCGACTCGTGTTACCTCTAATGCAATCTTTGAAAGAATGAAAACTTATTTTGGTGAATCAAATGTGGGTTTAGTGCATTCATCAGCACTTGATTACCACTGTGAGCATAATCAGGATTATGATAAGAAAGACTACATGCTAGAAAAAACCTTTTTCAAACCGCTTACTGTAGCGACGATTGACCAACTGCTTACAACTGGTTTCAATATCGGCCACTGGGCAGTAAAAGAATTAAATTGTATCGGCGCTAAAGTCATTATTGATGAAATCCACGCCTACGATTATTACACCCTGGGACTGACAATGTCTATTATAAGACATTTTAAAAAACTAGATACAAAATTCTTCTTAATGTCGGCAACAATTCCCCGGTTTTTGTTGGATCTTATTACAAAGGAGATTCCAGGTATTACTGTCATTCGAAACAGCTCACTTCTGAAAGAATCTCGTAATCGGTTCATTATCAAAGATCATGGGATTGATGGATGTGAAACTAATATTATTAATAGTGTGCATGCCGGTAAAAAGGTGCTGGTCGTCGTAAACACGGTTAACGAGGCGATTAGATTATATGACCATTATGCGGAATTTAGAGGTATCTCTCCACTTTGTTATCATTCTCGGTTTATAGTTAAGGACAAGAGTAAGAAGGAAAAAGAGATTATTGATGCTTCCGAATCAGTGAAGGGTTGTTTGGTAGTTACAACTCAGGTGGTTGAAGTATCCCTGGACATTGATTTTGATATGTTATTTACGGAAAATGCACCGGCGGATGCTATTATTCAGAGAGCCGGACGAGTTAATCGAAAAGGCAAGAAATCTGACTCCGTAGTAACAATTGTCCAACACCAAGAAATATCCGAAAAGGTATATGATCTAGTATTATTAAGAAAATCCTATGAGGAGTTTACCAAATATCATAACCAATACATTATAGAAGAAGATTTCCTAACTATTACAGATAATGTCTATAGAGATGTAAATCTTGAAGCTAATCCGAAATACAATGAAGGTCTTGAACAGTATAAGAAAGTTCAAGAACATTACAATTATATTCAGGATGTATATCCGAACGACGGTGATATCTTCACACGAATCCAGAATTATCTAAAAATCTCAGTTATTCCTGAAAAATACCTTAACGAAGTGGTTGGTAAAAAGCCACTCGAAATAGCAAGGTATCTTGTTGATGTTCCTTACTGGATTAAGAAAAATACATATCAATATGAAGGATTTTTAATCTGTCCAATGGATTACAATGATGAACGCGGTGCGAAACTAGAATATGACAAAGATACCGGCTGGAAACGATCCGCTGATGACGGTGGCACTTATGTCTACTGATCTCCCCATGAATAAATTCATGGGATACCAATTTATTAGATACTATTATGAGGAGTCCGACCTAGTATCCCACGACTTCAGTCGTGGGCATTCCGCCTCCCAATCGCCCCTCCAGCACCCTACGATTTCAATCTTGGACAATCGAATATTCTTGCCGCGACAGCCTTTCTCCCATTCCGGACACTCTCCGTCCTACTTAGGACAACCTTTCCCGAATGTCGGTCTCTCTCCGTCCTATTTAGGACAACCTTTCCCGAATGTCGGTCAATCAATGTCCGACTTAGGACGACCTTTTTCCGGAATCGGACGGAAAATTTCCGATTACGGACTGCGATTCACCGGAAATGGAAATGTTCATTCAGGAGTAGTAATAACTTTACCCAAACATTTATCTGGAGCGTCTTCACAAAGTGGTCTGAAGATGCTCTCGGATATAAGCAAAACACTATATAAAATTAATTCACAGGAGGTGTCATTATGACAGATGAAACTCAAACCGAGACCACAAAGGAGCGCAAAATGACCAAAACAAGTTTCGCAGAAACGATTAACAGCGGTAAACTGATGGCTACCGGTCTGCAGGCTAATGCCGAGGCGATCGCCAGGCGGGGTATAAGCGCCGATTTTATCGCTACTTTGAACACGACCATCGGAAATGTCGAGCGGCTCAATGCCGAGCAAGAGTCCTTGAAGGCCAATTTGAAGGCCAAAACTGCCGAATTGGATGCCGAATTGGCAAATTTGAATAAAATGTATTCCGAAGCTAAGAAAGTCGTCAAACTCGCAATTGACAAGACCCGCTGGCTGGAATTCGGAGTTACGGACAAACATTGAGATTCGCAGGTAACCATTTGAACCAGGCACTGCTCCGTGAATCGGGGCAGTGCCTATACTTTCTACTATTATCCCTCGACTTCATTCGTGGGCATTCCGCCTCCCAATTGCCCCTCCAGCACCCCACGATTTCAATCGTGGACAATCCATCCGTGGAATCCTGAAATGCAAATTATCCTTTCCACCTTCGGTTCATCCATTTCCAAAAAAGGCTCGATGTTCGAGGTTTTCTCGCAAGGCGAACGCCATACCATCTCGCCCAATAAAGTCTCTTCGATCCTGATCTTTACCGGAACTAACATTACTTCGGATGCCATCGAACTGGCTTTACAATCTAATATTGACATTCTAATTCTAAATAAATACGGCGACCCAATCGGCCGCTTCTGGCACGCTCGGATGGGCTCGACTACCCGCATTCGTCGGGCACAATTACAACTGGTAAAATCAGCCGCAGGAATTCAGTATGGTCTGCAATGGATTTCCGGCAAATTCGATAACCAGATAAAGTTACTGACTACTATGCGGGAACGTCGCACCCGCCTCTCGGCCGAAATTACCAACGCCCTGAACACTATTCAGAAAGCAAGAGAAAGCGTTGACAAACTGGAAGGTTCGATCGAAGAAGTGCGTCAGCAACTACTCGGCATCGAAGGTTCAGCCGGAAAAGCCTACTGGGACATATTTGCGAAATTTGTTCCGGAGCATTTCGCCTTCAATGGTCGCAGTCGTCAACCGGCGAAAGATGAGTTCAATGCCATGCTGAATTACGGCTATGGTGTCCTTTACGGAGTAGTCGAGAAAGCCGTAGTCGTTGCTGGCCTCGATCCCTATATCGGTTTCATTCATACCGATAATTACAACAAAGTCTCGCTGGTCTATGATGTTATCGAGAAATATCGCATCTGGGCTGAGGAAACTATCCTAGATTTATTTGTCAAAAAAGCCATCAGAAAAGATTTATTCGATAAATTAGCCAATGGCTTTAATCTCGGTGCGGAAGGTAAAAAAGTTTTTCTACCGGCTTTAAATGAATACCTGGATTCGCCGATTCATTATAAATCACGCAATGTGCGGCGGCGAGATATAATTCAACTCGATCTGCACCGCTTTGCGCAGGAATTACTGGAGAAATTTAATGAAACCGACTGATCAACTAGTATGGGTGATTTATGATATTTCCAAGAATAAAATCCGGACGAAGGTTATAAAAGCTACTGAATTAGCAGGCCTTTACCGCGTCCAGAAGTCAGTATTTCTCGGTACGATCAATCACACCCTGCTGGACGAATTAGTTATGAAGGTCAAAGACTTGATAGATCCGAACACCGACAGTGTCTATATTTTCCCAATGTGCGAACCGGATTTCAAGAAAGTCATCACCGCCGGACAAGCTTTCGATAAAAAATTGGTTACCGATGAAGTCAAAGCCTTATTATTTTAACTTAGTATATAAACGAATATATGATATATTATGCAACAGAATTAATAAGGAGAAAAGGATGAAAGAGTTTATACCTGAATTACATGATATTGGAAAACTAGCTAGCGATCAATTGAAAATATCTAAACATACTTTTGATAATTTTCCATTTGAAGAAAAGAAAATCGAAAAACCAAATTCCCCATCATGGTGGGGTCAATATCATCATAAAAGAAAAGATAATAAAAAACCAGATGACTGGGGAGCTAATGACGAAATTAATAAGTGGAAAGATATACCAGATGATTATAAAGGTGATCTTTTTATATTGATTTTGTCGGACCATTTGGCCGCTTCATCATCTCGATCGACATTAGAAATTGCTAAGTTCACACCGAATAATACCAATTCTGATATACAAAAAGCGATAATGGAAGATTTAGGAATTAAAAAATTAGATGGATTAAGAGGCATAGTTAAGCTATGGAATAAGAAGTACTATCAGGAAGAGGAAGCAAATGGTCAATATTGGGCTGCATTTAGAACAGAGAAAGATATAGATAGAATTTTTAATGAAATTCAAAATTGTAATTCAGAAATGGAGTTTTTCAGAAAATATGAGAATTATCTTAGGCTCACTCCAGAAGATAAATCTCTTCCCAGAAATATTACCTCACTTTATACTCATGTAGAACTGGTAGGTAAAATTTTTCGGGTATTGAAGAAATGTACTTGTTTAGAAAAATGCGGCGAGGATTGCATCATAAAATTAAATAATGAAAATAAGGTAAAATCTATTAGTGAAGCAGAAGGAGGTAACCGAACAGTTTCTGCAAATCAAGATTATATTAAAAAAGGTAAATTTCAGGGACGTATGATAAAATGCCATATTAGCTTTAGTCAAACCCCTGTCAGGCTTCACGATTTAAATATATTCAAAAAACGCAGTGAATTAATCAATGATCTCGTAGATAGGTATAGAGATAATGCCCTTTTTCATACACCGGATTTTATCGAGTTATTTTTAATGGAAAATGATGATCTACACGAAATATTTCGGAAATTCACGGAGGCCGGCTTCTCGATTAGATGTGTTGAGACTACCGCTGACCTTGGCATACTTAAATCCAACCTAAGTGAAAAAGTGTTGAAAGCGAGGGAGAACCAAGATGCGGCACGAACCAAAGTACTTGATAACCGTAAAACTAAGGTAAAAATAAAAATATTTTCTTCAAAACCAGAGCTCTATATTAAAACTGGCATTTGTGAAGTTTGTCAACAAAATGAACATCTCACTGAGCCTTGGCTTCATGAAAATGTCAAAGAATGGATTTGCCACAATTGCTGGAGTATTCGTAATTCACATCAACCTTTTTCGGAATATTATAATCAGTGGCAGGGTGAAAAAGTCTGCTGGTTTAAACTATCTTTAGATCAAGAGAAACTCGAAAAATGGTTACAGAAATCTTTTGAAGAATATATTGAAATTATAAACAAAAGCTACACCTTAACACAAAGAGACGCACTTATTTCCGAATTTCGTCCTCTTGCGCCGCAGGTTGATTTCAATAATGACTATAAAAAGCTATTAGATGAATTTTGGATGGCAAATGAGGAAAATATCCGAATAAAGAAACCCATTGCGGAGTATGACGAATTGGGCGTTTTTCTATATTCGGCCGAATTAACCACAAAAATCATTCAAATATATCTATATCTTATAGAAAAATATTTCCCTGATTGCTCACATGACCAGGATTCTCCGGTCAGTCTAGCATTGAGTTTTGCTAATATTAAGTATCCGGTTCGTGAACACTTGCGTTTTTTTAATTCAGAATGTGATAACTTTTTAAACATCCATAATCAGAATATTTATAAAGGGAGCTACTCTGAAAGGGAAGTAAAATCGATCATGGATATTGTCGAAAAAGTAAAACAATCCGAAATATCAAAGAGTGCTTTATATGACGTAATTCAGTCTTTTGAAAAACTGAATTCTGAAATAGAATTAACGCTTAGATTAAAAGATAAGAGTCAAGATGTGTATCAACTTTACGTCAATGAAGGTATCTTACCTGAGAGGTTTTTAAATCTTTATCAATTACTGAAAGGAGGTGATTGAGGAGTGAAATTTGCACATCTTTTGCTGGAAATCGAATCCATTATTATCGGAGAAAGATTTAAAGGCGGCATTTTACGTCCTTGTCAGACTACAATTCCATCTTCAACAATTGATGGAGCATTTAAACATTACCTTGGCATAGAAGTAAAAGCCGTTGGTCTCTTTATAGAGGGAACTTACGATATTAAAGAATTTACATATTCTGTGAGAGATAAAGCTCTGGGGATATCCAAAATGCCGATTTTTTCCCAGTATCTTTCACCATATAGAGCCGAAAATGCAGAACTCTTGGGATATGAAAGTTATTCTAGGGACAAAATTTTAGCGAATATTTATATCGTTCCAGAAAGTAATGACTATTCTTCAATAAAAAACTTGTCTTTTCAAATGGGTGCTTTGAGAAGTAAGGGATTCGGAAAATGTAAAGTGATTGAAGTTAGTCAGGAGGAATACAAGATAAAACAGGGATTGTTAAATGTAAAAATCCGTGAGGAGGATTATGAGGCTTTTGGGATAAGAGTAATTGAACCTGTTTACGGATATCTATTTAAACCGGATGAACATTCAATATCCGGAGTGTACAAAAGAGCATTATTCCCGGGCAGTTTGGTGAATGCACCTGAAGTTTTAATCGAAAAGGAAACATATTATGATGAGTAAAATGGATGAGGTATTTAAGAAAGTATTAAATGATGTGGATATTTTCTATAGAAAGAAAATAATCTTTAATCATGATGAATGGGCAAAACTTTATAAATTGTACAAAGAAGAAAAATTCGATGAATACAACCGTATTATTCAAAAAAAAATTGAATGTATTGATGATCCCGATTCAGAAAAAATTTGTAAGAATCTAAAATTTCCCCTTAGAGAGAAAAAGAATATCCTTAATCAGATTTTTTCTATATTTGATGAGTTTGGAATTATCAAGAGTAATTTACCTAAACGGAGCAGTCTGGATAATTTTGGAAAAGTTATAGAAAGATATGAGCAATCTACTGTTGAGCAATATTTTCTTGATAAAATCAGAGATGAGTATATTTCAAATAAAGGTTGCTATTCTTATTATGGAAAAGCTTTAATTAAATTATTAGAATATGTCAAAGAATTATTCTCAGCAGATATAAACTCAGAAGAAATTGCCTATTTTGTCAGAAAATTGAATTCATTAACAACATATTGGGAGTTATTAAAATGAAGATTAATAATAACGAATTTGTAGAAAAAAATGAAGGAATTGTAAAAATACTACAAATTCCTTTAACAGTGAAAGTCAATGATGATAGTTTCCTGCACATTGGCGCATCTCCATCTCCACTTACAGAGAAAAAAGGAGCAATATTTAAGGTAGATAAAAAACCGGTCATTCCTGCCAGTAGCTTTAAGGGTGCTTTAAGAAACCAATTGGAAGAATTGTTCATTAATCAATTGGATACTTTTATGAGAGATTTAAATATAGGAGATGCAGATCTGATAAAACCATGCATCCCATCCACCAAACCGACAAAGTCTGAGAAAGAGCTATTGTCTCAGGGTAAATACCGTAAGGATTATTGTTCTATTCAAGTTGATGGTGATAATATTAAACTCAGTGAATACGGTATTTGTCCGGTTTGCTATTTTATGGGGTGCACAGGAATTATGGGATTATTAAGAATTCCTAACTTTTTCCCAGAAGGCAGAGCCGAATATATTGATCAAACTAGAATCAGAGTTGACCGAAAGATGAATACTGTTGCGACAGGAGACAAAGTGGATGGGGAACAAGTAGTTCCGGGAACAATATTTAAAGGGAAACTGGAAATTGTATTAAAAGACCCTAACCTCCGTTTAGATTTCGGCAAGTCACGCAAAGTTGGAAATATTGAAATAGACAAGTGGCTTATTGACTACCCAGAGCAAGAACCTGAAAAAAGACAAGAATATATCATCAAAAATATCATTTTTCCTGCTCTAAAAAACATACGTCTCTTAGGCGGTTGGAAATCAGTCGGCGCAGGAAAGGTCACTGTTGATATAGAATGATTTTATCGGTTACCTTATCTTCCCATGGAATCCCTGAAGATTACTCCGACTGAATTATTGGAATATTACTTCTGCCCGCGGTTCATTTATTTTATGAACGTACTAAAGATCCCGCAATACGAAGACCGACGGTATAAAGTTCAAAAAGGACGAGAAGTACATGCCGAACGTCAATCTCATAATAAAGATTACCTATGGAAAAAAGTCGGCGCAACCGCACGCGAATCGAATGTTTTCCTGATTAGCGAAAAATATCACCTGCGAGGCGTTGTGGACGAGGTCGTAACTATGGCTGATGGTTCACTGGCGCCAGTTGATTATAAATATGCCGTTTATCCCCAATTTGTCTATCGTTCCCATAAAACCCAAATTTTGAGTTATTGCCTGATGCTGGAAGATACTTATCAAAAACCGGTCAAATGCGGATTCATTTTCTATATTCGAGACGGCAATCGTCAGGTCAAAGTTGATTATACTGAAAAAACTAAACAGAAAATCATTAATGATATCACGGCACTCCTCGGAATCATCCAGAATGAAAATATTCCGGAAAGGAGTGAAAATCATAATCAATGCTTTGACTGCACTTATAAAAATATTTGTGTTTAAAGCGGCTCTTTGACATAGTGAAATAAAAAACAAGTTGTTAAATAGGACGACTTTGTGTAAAATCTAACGTTATTTGAGAAAAAGTGATGATCAAGAGGCAGAAAATATTGATGTTTTATTGCAGATTTCAGAGAATATATTTTTCTGAATTTTCTGTAGTTAGTGCCAGTTATGCTGTCTAAGTCCTTTATCCACTAAACCAAGGATTGAAACATATTTGAGGTAATCACTCTTCTATAA
>Ga0208824_1002125_pt1 | contig 15918 bp, 10 predicted proteins | sample AD_JPNTR3_MetaG_FD_184447 | JGI IMG/M metagenome (GOLD analysis project Ga0208824, IMG submission 184447) | Active sludge microbial communities of municipal wastewater-treating anaerobic digesters from Japan - AD_JPNTR3_MetaG (SPAdes) (version 2) | ecosystem: Engineered > Bioreactor > Anaerobic...
GACACGAGCTTCCTTTGGGACATGGGCAACTATTTCGCCCACTAGATGAGCGTATTTGCTCTTGATTGTGTCCATGGCATCCTTGATTCTAGACTATAGGTGTTTTATCAAGAGGTGTCAATTTATCGATGGCACAACACCAGATATGATGAGAATGGCAGATTGCAAAAACAAAAAGCATCAGTTCATGCGTCTTCGCTCAAGAAGGATATCAGCCAATTCGGCAAAACCCGCACCGGACTCCTTTTGAGTTACAAAGTGAGGCGGCTTCTTAATCAACTCTCCGTATTTGAGGACATTTGCCATGCCACAGGCCATAGGAAAATGCTCGAACATTGGCTCATCGTTCGGAGAGTCACCTGCGAAGATAACTGTTTCGACCTCGCGTTTGTCATCATAACCAAAACGAGCACTCAAAAAAGAAAGAGCCATAGAGAGCTTGTCGTATTCTCCCATCCATGCATTTACATGAATTGAAGATATTTTGGCTTTTGCCCCGCCTTCCATGAAGATCGATTGAATGCGAAGAGCTTCAGAAAGAGGGAGTATTGGCTCTTCTTCGGCAAAATCGATCGCAATATCATAGAGGCGCGAGAATTGATCGCGCGCGAGCCTTGAATTAGGTATTTCGGAAAGCACACGGTCGCGCAGGGCCAATAAGCGCCTATCCGTATTGGGAATAGCATTTGGATGCGAAAGCTCAAAAAGATGATGCCCCTCGCCTTCGTAAAAGGCAAAAGCGCCATTTTCGCCCACTACGCCATCTACCGGCCATTCACGCGCAATGAGGTCACACCATCCCGCAGGCCTACCTGTCACTGGAATCACCTTAAGCCCGGCATCATGAAGTCGCCAGAGTGCTGCATAACTCTCGGCGAGCAGCTTCCCATCAGTGGTGAGTGTGTCGTCGATGTCCATGAGAATATAATTAATCTTTTTCGCTTTTTTGTCGGTGAGAGAGCTTATGGGTATAAGACTAATACTACTAACTCTATCCATGTCAGGGCCTTGGTAAAATAAAGACTAGGGTATCATAAACAGGGGCTTGCTCTGCGTCAAGGAAGATGTGCTAAACTTGGGCATGCTTGTTCTCAAGGCTATCTATGAGTTTTTCTGCAATAACAGCTTAGAAAATAAGCTCTTTCCTCTTAAGCCTGCTTGCAATGCGCGTGCAAGCCATAATTGTGTCCACAATATGCATAGCCATAAGATATGCACCCATAAGTCTCATAATAAGGGCTTTTACAATCTGCGCGTCATAATTGCCTTATTCTTTTTTTGTGCTCTTGTACAAACCCAGGCACAGCTTATTCCTTCTATTAAACCAGTGCTTCATTTTAGAACCGATTGCTTCGACATATATGCACCGCAAAGCCTAGAAGCCGATGCAAAGAGGCTAGCCGGCTTTGCCGATAATACCTATGGAGAACTATGCGAATTTCTAGGACTAGGGCTAGAGACAAAGCGCATTCCGGTGCTTTTAAGCGATATCGAGTATTCCTTGAATGGATTTTCTACCCTTTTCCCTTCCAATAGAATCGTGCTGCTTTTATCTGCTGCAGATCCGAGGGATCAGCTTGCAACCTTTGAAGATGAGCTATATTCAGTGTTTTTGCATGAGCTTGTTCATTATGTCACCCTAAATGAGCGGAGTCTTGCTTGGAGAGTACTGGCATGGCTCGGAGGTGACTGGATTGCTCCAGAGATATACATGATGCCGCAGGCCATAGTCGAAGGGACCGCCGTGTGGGTGGAGAGTAGGTTCAAAGAGAATAATTCCGGTAGGCTGAATGATCCGGCGGCCATGGAATTTGTCAGGCTGGAGAGGGCGCGTGGCGAAAATCGATCGCTTTGGGATGTTTCCGGCTTGGAGGATTTTTATGGAGCAGGTTCACTGCCATATCTATATGGTGGTCTATTTGTTGATTATTTGAGCGAACGTTTTGGGAAATCCATTGTTGCAAGGCTATGGCAAAGCGGGGGTCGCGGAAATATCTATCAAGGATTCGTCGGAGGAATTCTTGTAAAGGGAATTCTGGAACGCGAGACGGGAATAGAATTCGACCTGCTATGGCAGGATTTTCTAGCATGGGTTGACGAAGAAAGCGATTTGGAGATGCAAGGAGAGCAGGGCGAAATCGATGGAATCGGAGAGAACAGTGCCGCAGAGCTACCCGAGGGACAGGAGCTTTTTTCAGGATATATTGGGGCTCTTGGTGCTGGAGGGGGAAAAGTCTATTTTGTGGACCTAGAGCGCCATGGCCTTTATCAGCTCTCATTAGTGGATTTGGAAGAGAACTCTGAAAGGCAGCCTGATCTTGAAAAGGAGAAGGAAGAGAAGTCTGAGGTTGCAGAAAAGCAAGACAAACAAGAGATGCTAGAAAGGCTGAATAAGCCAAAAAGGCCAGAGAGACTTTTTGCAGCTGATCAAATGTTACGTAACATTTATTGTGACGTAAATTTCGGAGGACTGGAACTAGACTGGAATCGAATCAATCCGCAAAACCAACTTATTCCAGCACGCTATCTATACGATCTCTCTGAGCACAAGCTCAGCTACGAAAAAGACCTTCCACAGGCTAAGATCGGCGAAGCATTATTCGAAACACATTCTTCTTCAAAAGAAGAGATATTTCTCCATGATTCATGGCAGGACCCTCTTACGTCCATCGAATATGGCCTTGTAAGGCTGGGCACTGCGGTTCTTCCTGCCCGAAGACTCGCCAACATGGAGATCGAGGTAGCTGATATTCCTGATTCAGCCATACGATGGCTTTCCCAAGGTTTTCGAGATAATTCCGAGTCATCCGATTCTATTTGCTTTGCCTTGAGCCTCGTGCCAGATAATGGATTATCGCGGCTTGCTATTTTAGAGCAAGATAATGGGCTTTGGCGATTTGCAATAGCAAGAAAAAGTCCTCTGGGTGGTGTTCATATGCCAGTCTTCGCAGATGCTTCTCACATTGTCTATAAAGCATCCTCTGAAAATGGGCAATCGAGCCTTCTTCTTCTCGATATTTCAAGTTTTAGGAATGAAATCGAAACGCCTGGTCGATTTTTGGACTCTGAGTTCCTTAATTGGATTTCTCCGACAGAATGGATAGAGAGCTATTCTCTGAAAATGAAGAACCAGTCAGCTAATCTAGATAGCAGTGAAGAAGCACAATCTCAACCAGAGCTTAGTAAAGTCGATCAGCCCCAACAAGAGACCAACAAATTGGCTCAGCCCGAACAAGAATTCTCTCTGGAACCTTGCAGCGCCACACAAAAGGCCACACAAAAGCGATCTATGCTTTTTCCCGAAAGCTTCGAAACAAGTCGAATCCCCTATGCTTATGGCACATTGCTCGGTATAGGATTCATAGCGATGGATCTTACCGAACGGCTATCCTGGTCAGCTTTTGTTGGATGGGATTGGCTAATAGCAAGACCAGCTTCAAGCATCGACTTAAGTTTGAGTGCCGGAGCTTGGAGCTTCGAGATCTGTGCGTGGGATCAAGGGATCTTTGCTTTTCCTGTTGCGCGCATATCTGCCCTTGAGGGGGCGCTGGACTGGGAACATACCCTTGTGCCCACATTTAGAAGCATTTCTGCAGGGATCCATGCTCGATACGGAGCTGTGCAAAATAAATATGAAGAGCAAGGCTTGTTTCATCAATCACCGGACTATTTCGCATGGGTAGCGGGGACCGGAGTCGAGTTCGATAGTCTTTCTTCTTCTTATAGACCACCATACGATCCTTCCGGTATTTCGCTCAAGGGCGGAATCGAATATGAAGGCGCTAATTCACTGAAATTTGGTGGTGTTTCTTTATCAGGATCGATCTATCTGGGAGAATCGACAATTGCAGGACGAATCGGTGCTTCCATCTATGGAGCTTGGGCTCCCACCGGAGGAGTAGCTTTTTCGCCAGCAACTCGATATCTGGAATATGCTGGAGACCATGAGTTGTCGGTAGCAGATCTTCCATATCCTGCATATAAAGAATATCAGGCTTGCTCAGAACTCTCTGCCTGGTATCTATATGGAGAGATAAAGGCCAGGCTCTTTTCTTTAGAGCTAAACTGGATTATGAGCAATCTCTTTGCTCCTTCTTTAGCATTGAGAAGAATATCGATGATTTCAGGATTGCGCGGTGCGGGCCTTGAGATCGACAATGCACCTTACCTTTTGAGTTCAGCTTTTCTCCAAGCCAAGTTCGATTGTGCTTTTCTCTCAGGCGTTGTGGCCGCAACTCACATGAAATTCACTTTGGAGGCGGCTTGGGCTTTTCAAGCTGATAAGGCAGGTGGAGAACCCTTCTGCTTTTCTGTAGGGCTGAGTGGGCAATTTTAGTTTGCTTCAAACTATCTCGATAGAGAGTATAGAAAGAATCTTGCGGATCATCGCAGAGAATCAGTGTGCTTTTCATGAAATGTGTCCCATTGCACAAGAAGGCTTCCTTATGCCATTACCAATTCTTATAAACAAGGTTCGTAGCAGTATGTTCCTTGATAACTACACATCTGTATAGTATAATTCAAATATGGAGACAAGCTTTTCCCCACCACTCGATCCTTGTACCTATGATCTCAGAATTGGGACAGTGGGGTATGAATATTCTGAATGGGAGGGGGTACTGTATCCTAACGGAATAGAAAAAGAAACATATTTGCGCTTATATTGCGAGCGCTTTTCTACTCTCGAGCTGGATTTTACATTTTATACCATGCCCAAGGCCGCCCAAATGCGAGATATTCTCGCTCGAGCTCTAGGGTCGTCTGCCGGACAGGCGCAGTTTCAGAACCAACTAATTCAGAAGCTGCCTGTTCAGGAACCTTCTGGTAGGGCGCCTACGGATTTCTCAGTTATTGCCCACAGCTCTCTCACTCATCGGATAGATCCATTTACCTGGTCTCGCAGCCTTAGGACATTTCTGAAGGGCATAGAGCCACTGGCAGAAGCAGATCGACTCTGTGCGGTGTTACTTGTTTTTCCTTTTTCATTTCGCTATCGCGAAGAAGAACGGCGCTATCTCGATAAATTGCTAAAGGCTCTAGAAACTTATCCTCTTGCAGCCTATTCCCTCGCGGTCGAATTCCAGAATGCCGAGTGGTTGACGCTCCGCGTCATAGAGGAACTCAAGAACAGAAATGTTGCTCTCTGTGCGCTCGATATGCCAAGGATGGAAGGCCGACCGCCGATTTCGGATATTGTCACCTCAGATCTCGCATACATTCGTTTTCTCGGAAGGGCTGCACCTGGAGTCCTTACGGCTTCTTCGAACTCTTCTTCAATAGAAGAAGGAGCGCGGAATACAGAAGAAGGATTATGGTGTCCAGACCTTTATCGTTATAAAAGCGAGGAACTTGCACTATGGATTCCTCGTATTCTCTCTATGAGCGCACAAGCGTCCAAAATACGTATATTTTTTGGGAACCGGAGAGAGGGCAGTGCTCCTCTCGATGCATGTACGCTTGCCGAACTTGTGCGCGCGGCGGGGCTATAAGGGGCTATAAGGGGCTATAAGGAAACCTAGATGTCTACGGGAACGATTCTGCATATCAACGCGGTAGGATTTCCTGCTGCTATCGAGATGAATCTCGATCGGTCACTCAAGGCTTGGCCATTTGTCGTTGCAAACGAGAGGGCGCCCCGTGCTGTCGTCATTGCGCCCTCGCCAAGCGCTCATCGGGAAGGTGTGCGCCCTGGAATGGTTCTCTCGATGGCCAAAAGTGTCTGCCCCAAGCTCGCAGTGCGGCCTCCACAACCCGAGCTCTACCGTAAAGTCGAAGATACTCTGCGTAGCATCTGCTTTTCTTTTACTCCCCTTGTCGAACATGTAGGCACGGGGCATCTTTATCTCGACCTTGCAGGGACAAGTCGTCTTTTTGGTGCTCCAGAAGATACCTCTCAGAAACTGAGGGCGCGTATATATCAGCAAACAGGGCTTACTCCAACATTGGGTCTTTCTTCGAACAAGACCGTGAGCAAGGTGGCGACGAGGGTCTTTAGGCCGTCGGGATTTATTGCTCTCTCTGCCAACGAAGAAAGTCAACTTTTGCGCCATCAACCCGCTGCACTTTTGCCAGGAATAGGTCCTATGCTCCTTGGGCGCTTGTCGCTGCTCGACATCGACGAGATAGGTCAGATTGCCGATCTCACTGAAGCCGAAGCCCGCGCCTTGGGCCCGCGAGGACTAGAGCTCGTAATGCGCGCCCGTGGAATCGATACTTCGCCTGTAGATCCTGAACCTGTCGAGCAAAAGACCGTCAGATCCACAATCGTTTTTGAACCAGATACGAGTGATCCCGAGATTATAAAAATCCGTCTGAGATCCCTGGTGGGCGAGCTGGGTTTTGCTCTCAGAAAAGCGAATGTAGGTACACACAGAGCATCCATGGTGATCTCGTACACCGATGGGCCAACTACTCGTGTAACGGTTAAGACAAGCCAACTTCTTGTGCGCGACGACGAGATATTTTCGCTCGCGGTACAGGCTCTCGAGCGGGCGAAAAAACGCCGTGTACGCATACGCCGACTCGAACTCATTCTATCCGATATCGATGCGGCAGGTGGAAGCCTGGATCTTTTTGAGCCAGAAGAGCTTCGCCTTTCTCGCCTCCAGAGTGCGCTCGATAAAGTTCATGGTCGATTTGGATTCGAAGCCCTTGTACCATGTTCGGCTTTGCTGGTTGCCCATTCGTTAGGTGGCCAGTCATGATCGCACCTCTTTTTGTCAGCTCCATGTATTCCATGCTCTATGGTACTGCTCCACCTGAGGCACTTGCAAAAAAAGCCGCAGCCCTTGGTTATGGTGCACTTGCGCTCACCGATCGAAACTCCGTCTACGGATTACCGGCTTTCATAGAAGCCTGTAGACAGGAAGGAATACGCCCCATTCTGGGCACCGAGCTTGTATATAGAGAGATTAGACGGGAAAACACAAAAGAAGCCGCCCAAGAAGCCAGAAAAGAGTACAGGCAAGAAGGCAAGAAAGAAATTATGCAAGAAGGCAGAGCCATCGGCAGAGCCATCCTCCTTGCTAAAGACAAAAAAGGCTTTTCTATCATCTCGAATCTGCTGACCACCCGCGCGCTGAGCAAGGAAGAGCCTTTCGATACTGAGGCCGTCTTTGCGGCGCTCATGCGAACATCTAAGCGTGACCTTACACAGACAGCTGGGCGTGGTCTCATACCGATAACTAAGTGCGGTCCTGGGCAGATAACTGAAGGCGATCTCGAGGGGCTCATCATCATAACCGACGATGCAGCGCTGCTCGATAGGCTTTGCAGAGCAACAGTGCAGGAAGAAAATCTAGAGCAATGGCGAACTCAGCGACTACTACCTCCAGATGCGCCGCCTCCAGATGTCTATGGCCTGCTTTCGCCCTTCAACCGTCCGCGCTGGAGGGCTCTTCTTAGATCTGGCATACCTTGCGTTGCAACGGCAGAAGTGCGGTTCCTCGAGCCAGAGGATCGGCAGGTACAGCGCGTGCTCCGCGCCATCGACAAAAAAACTACGGTAGAACAGATCGAGGACAGCGAATTGTGCTCAGCGCATGCTGTGTTTCCTTCCTTTAATGAGTTTTATGCATTCTACGAGGATGTCCCAGATGCTATCCGCCAAAACGAGCACATCGTAGAGGCAGCCTCGTATAGCAGCCTCTTCGATGGTTTTCTCTTTCCTCATTATGAGACGGATGAACCGGGCGGTTCTGGTGCCTTGTTGCGCAGCGAGGTTCTAAAAGGAGCAATGCTGCGATACAGATTGCCCAGCCCCGGATCGCTTAGTTCTGGATCAGCCAGTTGCGGATCTCCCAAGTCCGGATCGCCCAAGTCCAAATCGCCCGACTCCAAATCGCTCGATGCCGTCGTGCTGCGGCGCATCGACTACGAATTAGGTATCATCAACCAGAAGGGCTTTGCCGATTATTTTCTTACAGTGCGAGATATTGCAAGACAGGCATCTCGTACTTGCGGCAGAGGAAGCGCCGCGGCGAGCATAGTGTCTTACTGTCTTGGAATCACCGATGTCGATCCAATTCGCTACAATCTCTACTTTGAGCGATTCTTGAATCCTGAGCGCAAAGATCCTCCCGATATCGATATCGATTTTGCATGGGACGAGCGCGATGCCGTTCTCGACTCTGTTTTTGAAATTTTTGGTCAAGAACATGTGGCCAGAGTATCCAACCACGTCTGTTTTCAAAAGCGCGCAGCTATCCGTGAGACAGCCCGGGCATATGGCATCCCCGATCATGAAATATCCGCAATCGAACATAGTTTTCGCGTAGAATCGAGCGAAAAGCTAACGCAAAAGGATGCACTATGGGCCGAGATTTTGCACATCGCTGACCGTCTTGTGGGTTTGCCGCGCAATATAGGCGTGCATTCTGGCGGTGTAATCATTGTTCCCAATAGACTTTCCGATTATGTACCACTAGAAAAATCTGGAGGGGGAATCAAGGTCACCGCATGGGACAAAGAAGGCGTCGAGGCTGCTGGCCTTGTTAAAATCGACCTCCTCGGTAATCGCTCTCTCGCCGTGGTGCGAGATACCCTTTCCAACCTGCGCGAAAACGGCATCGTAATCGACGAACTCGCCTGGCAGCCCGCCGACGATGTAGAAACAATAGCCATGCTCGCTAGAGGCGACACCATGGGCGTCTTCTATGTCGAGAGCCCCGCCATGCGCCTATTACAACAGAAAACAAACTGTGGGGATTTCGAGCATCTCGTCATTCACTCATCGATTATTCGACCTGCGGCGAATCGATATATCAACGAATACATCGAACGACTCCATGGAAAGCCATGGAAACCTGTCCATCCTCTTCTTGCAGGACTTTTCGATGAGAGCTATGGCATTCCTTGCTATCAGGAGGATGTGTCGAAGGCCGCTATTGCGTTGGCGGGCTTGAGCGTGGGAGAAGCCGATAGGATACGCAAAATTCTCACCAAGAAGGATGCATACCATAAGCTCGAAGCTTATCGGCCAGTCTTTGAAGAAGGCGCTCGCGCAAAAGGAGTGGACAGCGTTACAATCGATACAGTCTGGGATATGATGTGTTCCTTTACAGGCTACAGCTTTGTGAAGGCACACTCCGCAAGTTACGCTATGCTGTCCTTCAAGTCCGCATATCTGAGATGCCATTATCCAGCGGAATTTATGGCAGCGGTCATCAGCAATCGAGGCGGATTCTACTCGACTCTGGCCTATGTGAGCGAATGTAGGAGAATGGGCCTTACCGTACTTGCGCCCGATATCAACGCAAGCGAGCTTCGCTGCCGAGGCAAGGGAAAGACCGTGCGCATGGGACTCGAACTCATTCACTCGCTCGCCTCGAAGACCGCTGAAGCAATCGTGAACGAAAGAAATCGAGGGGGGGCCTATCGCTCGATCGAGGATTTATGCAGCCGCGTGGCTCTTGATAGAATCGACTCCGAAGCCCTTGTTGGGGCTGGAGCACTCGATTCCCTCTCCCTCGATTCCATCTCTGCGGAACACTCGCGCGCCAAAAAGCTCATGCATCTCTTTATTTGGGTCGATCGAACTACGAATCTTAATGCTTGCGGTTCTCGCCCGGTGCAAGAAATGCCTGAACTATTCGGCGAAGAAGCATTCGACATAGGCCACAGTAAAGATTCGCCCGATCAAAAAAGCCATGTTCTAGACTGTCGCGCCTCATGCGAGTTGCCACGCGAGTCATCACTCCATGGATCCCCCCGCGAGTTGCCACGCGAACCACTCCATGAATATTCCCCCGAGTCGCGCCCCGAGTCGCGCCGCGAGTCACCCAAAAAGATCCTCGAATCCCAGATGAAATACCTTGGCACGACTCTCGATGTCCACCCCCTTGTTCTCTGGCCCGAGGCACGCGCCCTCCCCCGCCTAAAAGCCATCGACATTGCGCGCTACATCGGCCGCAGGGTAACGCTCTTAGGCTGGCCCATCACCTCAAAACCTGTACTTACCTCCCTACAAGAACCAATGGAGTTCGTTAGCTTCGAGGATGAAACAGCCCTATATGAGACAGTACTCTTTCCCACAAGCTTTCAGCGATATCATCATTTACTCTATGAAGAGCGTCCCCTTCTCATAAAAGGCAGGGTAGAATGCGACCACGGCGCTGTCGTCTTGAATGTATTTGAAATAGCGAAGATTGGGTGAATTAGAAAGATGGGCGATAGATTTCTCTATTCATTCGACCCTAACAATCTCTGGGGGAACCTTGACACCATCTATCTCGCAACCTAGACTGAAAATGAGAAGTCTAGAAATGTGCAATCCGGAAAGGCGCACTTTGGAAATACGCAATTTTCGAAGGCGCAATGTAGAAACACCGATAGAGAAACATAGCCATATGAAATGCAGAACGCTGAAATAGAAGCGCTAAGGAGCCAATTAGCGCCTCGATTTTACGGAGGGGGTTTCCATGAAAAGGACAACATGGGCTTTTGTGCTCAGTTTAGCGTTATGTATAGCGCTTCTATTCGGTTCCTGTGTTACCTATAAGCCGGTAACTGTCGAAATCGAGAGAATACCAATGGAGCAGGCGAGGGTAGAACTCATTCAGCCTTTGCTCGAATGCTTACGCGATTTTGGCAACAATATGGCTCGAATCATGCTGACCGACTATGAGTTTATAGAATTGCAAGAGACAGGCGCTGGGGACTACCTCTACAGATTCGACACAATGAACCCAAAGCTCCCCAAGTATGCATACATAGTCTTTCGCTTAGATCCAGACGCAACCATCACCACCAATTATGGGACCAAGAACAACATTCAGCTCGACAATGGCTCTGTGGGTCTCATTCCTGCCGACGAACCAGCAGAAATCCTCGAATACGCATTTAGATTGAGATTTACCACCACAGGATTTATGGAAGGGTTCAATCCCCATATCATAGGTCCTAGAGGCAGCTATCCGGATTCGCTTTTGTTCTGGTTCTCCGATCCTTTGACCAAAAACGAAAAGACTCGCAGGCTGGCATCGCTTCTCCTATCGGCTTTCCCGGAGTTAGAGTACAAGACGAAGTGATGATTCGACAGGCTTAAGAATTCCAGCAGCGCGCAACAAAGAAGCAATGAAAATAGGCAATGAAAACGATATTAAAGCAACCGCCAAGTCTGCGTCATGATGTTTCATCGCAGATAAAAATGCAGAATTGACGGCCCTGCCCCAGTTCGTGATTTTTGCTCCAATTACATTGATCCTAATGGGTTCGTGCTGGTGAAAGATCGTGATCTTGGACATTCTTTTGGCCAAAGCTATATCTATGCAAAGAAAACTCCTGATATCAAGCGGGAAAGAGCTTTCTCTCAACAATCTCACATATAATATGTCCAATTAGAATATGTGCTTCTTGAATTCTCGCAGCATCTTGAGAAGGAATATTTATTAGATAATCACATAAGCCTACCATTTTTCCTCCAGTTTTCCCCGTAAAACCTACCGATATCATGCCTACTTCTTTTGCGGCATAAATTGCCTTTATGATGTTCGATGAATTGCCTGAAGTAGAAATTCCAATAAGAATATCGCTTGGTCTTCCCTTTGCTTTGACAAGCCTTGCATATACTTCATCAAAAGAATAATCATTGGCAACAGCCGTAAGATAGGAAGTGTTGACATGCAGAGCTTCCGCAAAAAGGGGTGGTCTGTCGATATAAAATCTCCCAGACAATTCGGCTGCAAGATGCTGAGCATCGGCAGCACTTCCCCCATTTCCGCATAACAAGATTTTCTTGTCGTTTTTGAAGACATTTATGATTTCTTTGGTACAATTTTTCCGTTCGTATCTTTGACATTGATCTTTTTTATACAATCCCAACCCTGGCCTGGCTAGCCTTGATGATCGTGGCCTACAAGGATGAGATCGAGGCCTGGTACCATCTCCACAACGAGTTGTGATGCATTTTCATTGTTTGTAGTATCGCGCGCCAAATTACCATAGTAATAATCGATACCAGCATGGAAAGGGCCGGTGGGTAGGCCAAGATTCTCTTTATTGCACCTATCGCTTGCAGCTTTGAAATGCACGCCTTTAGATGGGATTTTCACATGGTTTTGATTTGCAGTGATCCTATAGCGGATCTCCTTTTTCAGCTTTACTCAATGACCATTGTGATTTACACTTATAATGACTTTTCTTAAAAATGTTGTAAATTCTCGCTCATTTTCATCAGATCAAAAAGAAGATTAGTGGCCTGTTCTCTGAGGGGGAGGTATATGTTTATTAAGATAGGGCGTTTGATCGCAGTCCTATGCATATGGGGTTTTGCGCTCTCCGCGCTGCCTGCGCAAAATATATTGGATCCCTCGTGGAGTGGTGTAGCAGATGAAATTCGCCCAAAAATCCAACAGAGGATGAGCGAATCTGATATAAAAGGGCTCATGATCGTGCTTGTGGATGAAGAGAAAACTGTGTGGAGCGAAGGTTTTGGATTTTCCGATATCAGCACGAACAAGAAAGTAGACGCGGATACGATGTTCGAAATTGGTTCTGTTTCCAAGACTTTCAGTGGGCTCATGGTTATGCAACTCTATGAACAAGGCAAACTCGACATTGATAAGCCGCTGGTCACCTATATTCCGGAATTCAAGCTCATGCCGCCTGTGGGCAATTTTCCTCGCGTCGATAGGCCGATAACGGTGCGAGACGTACTCACGCACCACTCAGGAATTCCTGGTGATTTAATGAATGGCGCTTTCGGTATCAAATACGATAAGAGCTTCCTCGACACCTTGCTCGCATGGCTTGCAAATGACTCGGCGACCTATCCGCCAGGGTATCGATGGGCATATTCGAACACCGCCGTGGCACTCCTGGAGCGCGTTATAGAAAACGCCTCTGGCAGGCCGTTCGCGGAATACTCGCAGGATTTTCTTGATTCCTTGGGGATGGCTCCTGCATCCTATTTCAGAGATAATCCCGACCTTCTAAATCGACTTTCAAGAGCCTATATTGGAGACGTTGATATTGGGATGTTGCAGCTCAATGTTCCTTCCTCTGGCTCTATCGCAGCAAGTGCAAACCAAATGGGGCACTACCTTCGAATGCTGCTAAACGAAGGGACGCTGGACGGCAGAGTTATTGTTCAACCAGAGACCTTTAGGGCGATGATACAAGTCCAAAATGCCGATAATGCACTCGATTTGACGCGTAAAATGGGGCTTTCTTTCGTGCTCGATGATGCTGACCTTGCATGGTCGGGTCCGCTGCTATGGCACAATGGAGAAACGACAGCATTCACCTCGCACATGGAAGCGTTGAGGAACCACGACATTGCTGTTTTCGTTAGTGTCAATACAAAGGACGAAAATAATGTTGCTGGAGACATCGCACATGCGGCGTTAGAGAGTGCGCTCGCCATAAAGCGTGGGCTCGCTCGGCCTGCGCAGCACGTCTCAGACGTTTCACTCAAGTCAATTTCACTTCCGCTTGCGTTTCTGGAAAATTTCTCTGGCAGTTACGCGGGAGACGATTTAGGTCAGGTTCAGATTTTGCGACCATCGAACGGGGGCCTTTCTTGGGACCAGCTCGAAATTGGATCAGCAGGCCAAATTGAGCGGAATAATCAAGGCACACTAACACTCTGGTCGGATGGGTTCTTTCGAACATCGGCGGGTGCAGATATCGCTTTTGAGTTTAGAGAAATCGGCGGCAGGTTCTTGATGATAGGCCATACGGGAGGTACTCAGAAGATATTTGGCGATCGTTTTGCTGCGCGTCCTTTGTCCGAAGCGTGGAACGCCCGTGTCGGAGAATGGATTTCTGTTGACAAACCCCTTATCGAAGCAGGCCAGCGCTTTGGCGCAGTACCCGAGGTGCAACTCACGATTGTGGACGGCGTCCTGGTGATGGAACGTTCAGGGCAGCTTCTGGTTGTTGAGCCTGTAAGCGATGAGGTCGGTTATATACGCGGATTGGGGCGGATTGGGGGGAGCGCACTTCGCTTTCAAAACCGCGATGGGGAACAAGAACTACGTTTCATGATGGATGTGTTTCGTTTTGGTGCTAAATAAAATAGATGTGGTGAGTAGATGCTTGTGATAAAGCTTCGTAAAAGAGGATAAAAAGCTAAGAAGCGACACGGTGAGTTTATGAATAAGCTCAGCGAGGAGAAGAACATGATGTTTGAAAGAACAGTCTCTGGATATCGTACGCAGCTGAGGATTTTGGTTGTCCTTATGCTATTCGCGCTAGTCGTGGCATCTGCGTTTGGTGTTTCGTTCAGTAATCTACAAATCGAAGCCATCGCGCAGGAGGGATCTGCGGCGGTTCAATCGATAATGGAAAAAAAACATGCAACTGCTGTTACCGTTGTCCTTGGTGATGCGAACGGCATTATCTGGCAAGGGGCATACGGAGAAATGGAACACGGTAAAGGTATTCCGCCGACAAAAGACACGCTTTTCGGAATCTGCTCAGTCTCAAAGACCTTTACGGCTGTGGCTGTGATGAAACTTGTGGATCGTGGAATGGTGTCTTTGGACGAGCCTGTAGTGACCTACATTCCAGATTTCAAAATGGAGGATCCTCGTTACCGCGATATCACCGTCCGCATGTTGCTCAATCATAGCTCAGGCCTCCCTGGGCAATCGATTCTCGGGGGAATGACGCTCTCCAAACCCTATCCCGATTATGCTGAAGGCGTGATTCGCGCCCAATGGTCGCAGCACCTCAAATTTGAACCGGGGACCAATGCTGTCTACACAAATGATGGTTTTTCGATTCTTGAAGTGCTCGTCAAGCGCGTAAGCGGGCTGAGATTTGTCGATTTTGTGCAACGCGAAATTTTTGATGTCCTCGGTATGAATTCATCGCGCTTTCTTGTTTCGCAGCTTCCAGAGAATTCTTACGCAGTTCCGAATCCGGCGGATGATTTTTCTACTGATGCGTATCTCAATATGTATGGCACCGGAGGTATTTTCTCTTCTGCCGCTGACATGGCCAAATTTGCCACATCTTTTTTAACCCCGGGACGCCTGCTTTCCGCAGAATCTATCAAGGAAATGGGAGAGGATCAGACAAAGAATCTGTTTTATCCTATTGGGCGGGATGACGGATTTCGCTATGGCCTTGGGTGGGACTCGTACAGCCAGCCAGGCATGGCTGCGGTAGGCATCGATGCATGGCAGAAAGGCGGAGACTTGGGTTTTTATGGGGCAACGCTTGTGGTGCTCCCTAAGGAAGGCCTTACTGCCACGGTCCTTGGCGCGAGCAATTTCTCGTCTTCAGATGCGGGAGCTATTGCGGAAAGAGTGCTTCTTAAGGCTCTTGTAGAAGAAGGAAGGCTTAAAGCAATGCCCAAGCCATCGCCTTTGAGCGCCGCAAGGGCAGCACTGCCTGATTTTAGAGAGCGCGCGATGATCGCGGGATACTACGCTGGAATGCCCTATTCGCTTACCCGCGCGGTGTTCGACGATGAAGGACGCTTGACCATCGAAGCAAAGCAAGGCGAATCATGGGTCCCTTCGTTCGCAATGCTTGAAAAGCGCGTAGATGGGTGGTATTCAAATGATGATTCGCCAGTCTCCGTAAAATTCGTAACGCACGAAGGCAAGGTATTCTATGTAATCCGCTTCCCATCAGGATACGAGCATTATGTGACCTCCGCGCCACTTGCCCAAAAGTTGGATTCCGGTCCGGTTTTGCCAGAAGCATGGAAAACTCGGTGTGACACTAAGTGGCTTCTATCCAGCGATATTGTCGATGCCGAAGATACCAGTGTTGCGGCAAGCCCCACCATCTCGCCACAAGAATTGCCTGAGGTTCCTGGATACTTGATCGCCGTCGCTCTGGATGGGCCACAAATTCTAAAGCCAATTGATGCAAATACGGCGGCAATGTGGCTCTCTATACCAGTGGCCTTCAGCCGCGACCTCAAGGACCTTCGCGCTGAGATGATAGAAGGAGCATCGTATT
>Ga0208824_1002128_pt1 | contig 15894 bp, 17 predicted proteins | sample AD_JPNTR3_MetaG_FD_184447 | JGI IMG/M metagenome (GOLD analysis project Ga0208824, IMG submission 184447) | Active sludge microbial communities of municipal wastewater-treating anaerobic digesters from Japan - AD_JPNTR3_MetaG (SPAdes) (version 2) | ecosystem: Engineered > Bioreactor > Anaerobic...
CTCATAGCCAACAAGATCAACCTTCGCTGCCTTGACCATCGCATCAGCAGCCTCAACCATGGCTGCAAAACCTCGAGTCTCAATCATCCCGAGCGCATCATTCATATCTGCCATCGTCTTCTCCTTATATTGCTTTATATGCGTGCCGCATTAGCTGGCAAGACTCTTCCCTCAAGCCCTTCAAGCCTGGATTCTACCACTTTTCGAGCTTCGATCACTTCAGCTTCATCGCCAGCGATATAGACACGGCCAAAAGCACCAAAACCTATTACTTCGACGATATTGATATTAGAAGTCTTTTCTGCTTCATTCGCTGCGTAATAGGCATACCCTGCTGGCTCGAGTTCAAGCACGTAGAGAGTATCTCCCCGCAGAACCATGTTTCCATGTCTCACCTTATTGATGAGCTGTGCATGATGGTCTGAGATGTTCTTAATAAGCTGACTTGTCAGTATACGCGGTTTGATTCTATTTTCTTCTGCCATTCTAAGTTCACGCAACACGGCTTCTCCTGCCATTCGAGCATCGCCCTGGCTATCAGAATGTACTTCCAATAGGCCATATGCACGCTCTACTATCTGTAAACCAGGCGTGACATTTGTAGCCTTAAGCGCGATATCGGTAAGCTTGTTGATCTCGATTCCAGGTGCTATTTCTATGATGCAGCATGCCTGCATGCCGACTGGATAATAACCTTTGCTAATTGTAGCTATAAAAGAAGCGTTCTGCAATTGAAGCGAGTCGAGAAACACATAGGTTCTTAAATCTACTGCCATATTTTTATACCTCCACAAGTTTTCTCCCTAAGGGGAGAGCAGCATCGACTGCTTCGTGTGGTCTTGGAATCACATGGACTGATACAACCTCTCCTACTTTCTCAGCAGATCGCTGGCCAGCTTCCACTGCAGCACGGCATGCAGCAACATCGCCTCTAACAATGGCTGTCACATAGCCACCACCGATTTTCTCATAGCCAACAAGATCAACCTTCGCTGCCTTGACCATCGCATCAGCAGCCTCAACCATGGCTGCAAAACCTCGAGTCTCAATCATCCCGAGCGCATCGCTCAATTTTTCTTCCATTTTCACTCCTTTATTCTTATTCTTTAACTCAATGAATATATATTATGCCGCCTAATAAATTAACAAGAATAAAAATAACTCTCATGTGTTTAACAGCTCCTTGGCCGTATCTTCATCAGTTATAAGAACATTTATATATTTTTTTCTCATCGCTGCTGCGATAGCACGCTGCTTCGAAGCTCCTCCCGAGATACCAATGCATATCTTATTCTTATCGCAGAGAACATCTAATGATATGCTCACGACTCGATCATGTATTTCATCTGTAATAATTGAGCCATCTTGGTCAAAGAATCGGCAAAGAATATCCCCCACAGCACCTTTATCTGAGAGTCTCTTGAGATCTTCTTCTGATAAATATCCCATCTGAAAAAGACTTGCAGAATAAGATAATTCTCCAATGGAAAGAAGATTTATATCTGCTTTTTCTGCAATGCTGATCACCTCAGAAATCCATGGCTCTGACATGAATATATTTGCTCTTTCTTTTGTTTGTGCTATTGCTGGACCCCAGATATTATAAAATGGAGCATTCAACTTTTCTGCAATCTTCTGTCCCAATAAAAAAGGATTCATTGAAACATTCAACATAAGATTGCCGATCAGTGAAACAACTTTGATTCTATTATGAGAATAGTCTGGTTGAAAGTAATCAGCTAAATAAGCCGTGGTATTTCCCCATCCCACGCCAAGTGTCGAATCCCCACTATCAGCTAAGCGTCTCTCAAGATAGTGTGCACCTGCCATACAAAGAGATCTACGCAATCCTTCAATATTAGTATGCGATGCAGGAACAACTACAGCATCCTTAAGGTCAAATTTCTTTTTGAGATCCTCTTCAATCGATAGTAGATTAGCCTTGGGGTTTTTCACATCGAATTGAATTATTTCTAAATCTCTCGCTCTTTCAAGATATCGCTGCACTTTTTGACGAGAAAGGAATGTCTTAGCAGCGATTTCTGCCTGTGTCATCTTTTCTTTGTAATACATCCAAGCAACACGAGTGACTAGGTCAAGGTCGGAGATATCTGAGTCTAGTGAGAGCTTTCTATTCTTCCCTCTTGCCATATTCTGCCTTACGATAACTTCAGATTTTAATACCTAATAAAAAAGATTGCTATATTTCAAATTTCAACAGAGCATATGCTCATGGCTTAGATATATGCTCATTTTAATCTATATTCTAAAAATTGTCAACGATATCTTGAATCATGTCATTTAAGAATCAAAAGTGCACTGTTTTTTGAGGATTTAAAGCTTAAAAGTGCACTACTCTGAAGCTGTTTCTAGAAGAAAATCTAAGCATTTGTTGAGGAGAAAGTGCTATGAAGGAACAGCTTCACCACCGTTTTACAGATGAAAAGCTAAGAGAACTTTTCATCCGCTATATCGACAAGGAAATACCTGCACACTATATCCAAACTCTCTTGGATATAAGGCGAAGAAGATTCTTTGAACTTCTGAAAGCCTTCCGTGATAATCCTGATACTTTCACTCTTTTGCCAAAGAATAGAGAGCGTAGGCGAAGAATTGATCCTGAGATCGAGAAGCACATAACTAAAGAGCTTATCGAGGAGAAGAGGCTTATAGATGACCCTGAGATCCCTATTAGGAATTACAATTATAGTTATATTCAAAGCGAATTATCAAGAAAGTATGACCAATCGGTCTCAGTGCCTACAATCATCGATAGAGCAAAGAAATCAGGCTATTATCAAGAACATAAAGAGCAAAAACACCATGACCGAGAAGTCCTAACCCGCTATTCTGGAGAACTAATTCAACATGATTCCTCTCATCATAAGTTTGCTCCTAATTCACAAGAAAAATGGTATTTGATCACAAGCCTCGACGATCATAGCAGATTCATGCTGTATGCCGATCTTGTTCCTTATGCCTATTATGTCGATTGCCATTCTATCTTTCGATTCGTACAAGGTAGGGATAGTCTATACTACAAACATTCCATATTTACTTATGATGTAGATCCACCAATTACATAACACTATTGGCTGTACCCTTAAGTAGCCTTTGAGAAAGCTCATGAAGAACATAAAACCCTCTTCGGATCCTTCCATCTCCCACCGCAGAAGACACTCGATGATATATTTTGCCTGTACTTCAGCCGACGCGTAGATGCTTATCACAGAATCTCTTTAAATAATCTTCAGTTCCAAGTTCACAAGGCTCCTCTAAGAGAAGAGGTTGATATTCATACTGTCCCAGACAAATCCGAAAACTATGCTTTACTTCGTATTTGGTACAAGGATATTTTCTGTGATGAATATAGAGCTCTGTCTTCAGATATAGTGCACTTTTAAGTTTTAAACATTGTACTTTTGAATTTTAACTAACAGATGAAAACAGCTTTTGTTAAGTAGAATTTAATCAATTTTTTAGATTCTTTAGATGTTTGAAGAAGGGCATTTAGGAAACTACTCAATTTTTAAGACAATATGAATTTTTTGAAAGCAGTCTTATAGCGCAATGAAGCAAATCGGCTTTGGTATGTCCAGGGTCACGATATTCCCCCAGCACGAACCCATTAGGGTCAAGATAATTGGACCAAAAATCATGGCCTAGGGTCATGATAAACGGACCAGCTTCCCCGGGGTACACTATCCTCCGTTTCGTGAAGGAATGGAGGAATTATGGGGTACCGAAGGGTGACTGAAGATTTGTTGTATCAGATCCTTGTCAGGCTGAAGAAAGGTGAATCACACCGCAGAATTGCGATGGAACTCAAGCTCGACAAGAAAACCGTCAATCATTATGCCACGATGATTGACGGGTTAATGGATATGCCAGCGGGCGATTATGTTGCGACCCTGGCCGTGTTGGCGACACTTCTTCCAAAAAATGAGAAACCAAAACCGGCATACATGGTACTGAACGTCTACGCCGAAGAGATCAAGGCACTGATCGAAGGCGACAAGATGGCGCATCTCGAGGGCATGAAGCCCAAGACCGCCTGGGATGTCATCTGTCATCGCCATGAGCTTGCAGAAAAAACAAGCTACGAGACCTTCAAACGCTTTATACGAACCTCTGTGGTGCTCGCGCCGCATGTCCCCGCGGTTGCCCGCATCGAGGTGAACCCAGGAGAAGAAACCCAGATTGACTATGGCAGCGTGGGCACCATACCCGAACAGGATCACTTCAGGCGAGTTAGTGCATTTGTGGGCGTCCTGAGCGCCAGCCGTTTGCCCTTCATCCAGTTTTGTACCACCCAAGACCAGGTTTCGTTCTCCCGGGCGGTCTCGGACATGTTCAGCTTCTACCAGGGAGTCTTTAGCGCGGTTGAATCTCGACAATCTCAAGGCGGGTATTCTTTCCCCGGATATCTATGACCCGACGCTCAACCGCACGTTCGCCGAGCTGTGTGAACACTACGACACCATCGCCGACCCGGCGAGGATCTGCTCCCCCAAGGATAAGGGTAAAATTGAACGCATTATCCCGCTTGCGCGGGAACTCTATCGATCGCTTCGTGCTAAATACCCAGATGAAAACCTTCAGTTCCTCAATGCGAAGGCGCTTATCTGGTGTACGGAGGACTATGGCAAAAGAACGCATGGGACAACCGGTATTCCGCCCATGCTTGCCTTAAAGGGAGCTAGAGCAGCCCTGTCTCAGGCCCTTGCCGCGCGAAGCCTTTGTGCCTGCGTCGTGGACGACGGCAAAAGTACACCCAGACCAGTTCATCCAGGTCCATGGAAAGTACTATGGGCTTCCGGCGCTCTTTATAGGAAAGCGCGTGGAAGTACGGTCGACCAGCACCACTATCGAAATCTACAGCGACCACCACATCGTACGGACCTACCCTCTGTCCTCTCGGCGAAGAAGCTATCTGCCGGATGATTTTCCGCCGTGGGCGGAGCCCTTTGTGCCAGGCTCCTACGCGAACTATCTTGTGAGCAAAGCCGACGAGCTCGCTCCCATCGCAGGCAGTTACCTCAGGGCCATCATCCTTGAGCAGGGAAATCTCGGGCTCAGGCGCGCGCAGGGTTGCCTCGCTATCCTCGCGCGCTATCGCAGCCACCCTGACTTTGAACACCTCGTGGAAGTGGCGTTGCATCGTCACTTGTGTATCCCCGCACAGCTTCGTTCGCTGTTCGAAGCTCCTGAGCTGCCGCACATGCTCATACCATTACCCCTCTCGGATCGGGGAAAGGCAATGGCGCGGAGTGCTACCTACTATCTGGGTTCCTGAATGGGTTCGGGGACCCGTTGCGGCCCCCTTAGTATGATCTTGGGAGGACGTTCATGTTGAAAGACGACCTCGCGAATGAGCTGAAGCGTCTCAGGCTGCCCGCCATGGCTGATAATCTCGATTCTCGCTGCCACCAGGCGGAAGAAAGCAAACTCGGTTACCTCGAGTTCACCCAGCTGCTTGTCCAGGATGAGCTCGCCAGCCGTGAATCTAATTCGTTCCAGAAAAGGCTCAAGAGTGCCGGTGTCTCGACGCGCATGACCTTCGAGACCTTCGACTTCGAGTTCAACAACGCAGTGTTGCCGGCCCAAACTATCCATGATATTGCGTCCTGCAGATTCATCGAGCAGCACCGGAACCTTGTGCTCGCCGGACCTCCGGGAATAGGCAAATCACACATCGCCCACGCGGTGGGCCATGAAGCCGCACGTCGTGGACTCGATGTCGTTGTCTTCAAGACCCACAAGCTCCTCGAACATCTCGTACCCGACCGTTTCTCGTCGAAGCGCAGTCAGATACTCTTGAAGCGATGCATCACCGCCGGACTTCTCATTCTCGATGATTTTGCCTTTAGGCTCTATAGCCAGCAGGAAACCGAGCTTCTGTACACGCTCTCCGACGAGCGCCTCCAAGAAGGCTCCATTGTGATCACGTCCAACCGCCCACCCGAAGACTGGTTCTCGATTTTCCCGGACCAGATTGTCGGTGGAGCGATCATGGACAGGCTTGTCTCGGGAGCGGTCAAACTGATCGTGACTTCAGGCCGCTCCTACCGCAAGGAAGGCATACCGACCGTGCTAGTCGCCGAGCACGCCGCTTGACGGCTCATGGAAACTATGCTCTAACAGACTTGTGCACCCCGGGGAATTACCATGACCCTGCCCGGGGAATAAGATGACCCCCGACATTGGTATGTATGAAACGTGCTAGCTCACTAAATTCTGAGTAAAACAAGAGAAATATGATGAATAATAAAGATACATAGTATGATTGAAGGACTCTATAACTTATGTATTATTTAACAGATCATAATCTATATAGAAAACAGCGTCGTAAAAAAGAACATCATAAAGTTTTTCCCGTCTAGGATATCTTTTACCGAAAAATACAAACGAGCCAAATATATTTTGCCTATAGATATATACTACTATCGAAATGTTACCTCAAATTCCTTTCTATTCATAAACGACTTCTGAGTCCCTGGTTTCATCGTGGAGAACGCAGCGTATGCATTAGCGATTTCCATTGCCTTCACTACATCTCTCGTTTCCAGGAAGTATGTTGCAAAGCAGCCAATGAATGCATCTCCAGCACCTGTCGTATCTATACTCTTGACCTTTCGCGCAGGGACCAGTTTCTCAGTACTCTCCGTTATAAGAAGGCAACCTTTATCACCAAGAGTCACAATGACCTTTGATATGCCTCGCGCATTGAGTGAGCGGGCTGCTTTCTGCACTTCTTCGACTGTCGATGTCGGCATGCATGTCAGTGTTTCTAGTTCGCTTTCATTTGGTACAAAAAAATCTACGCTTGCAATCCGTTGTGTATCTAGTTTTGAGTCGGCAGGAGCAGGATTGAGGAGCACAGGCACATAATGCTGGGCGCATAGTTCTATTGTGTAATAAACCGTTTCAAGATTTATTTCCAGCTGCATAATAACAAGATCGCTCCCAAGAATAAGATCGCTTGCTTCGTCAACATCAGCGGGTTTCAGGTACTCATTGGCTCCTTTAATGATAAGGATACTATTCTTCGAATGCGGATCGACAAAAATCGGCGCAACACCACTCGACACACCGGGCATAGTCTTGACGAATCTCGTGTCAATGCCAAAGCGTTCAAAGTTCCTTTTCGTGTTTGGCCCAAACAGATCATCACCGACACAGGTCACCATACTGACATGGGTACCAAGTAGCGCTGCTGCCACTGCCTGATTGGCGCCCTTCCCACCAAACCCCATCTCAAAACGCGGAGCTACGATCGTCTCGCCTTCACGGGGCATACGTTCGATGTAAGTGATGAGGTCCACCATATTGCTACCTACGACAGTGATCTTGGGCTGCTTCATAATTATTCTCCTTTGGCTGCTCACTTTTGAGTTGGAGGCTTTTGACCTTTGAGTTGGATCCTTATACGCTATTGATGAGAGCCTCTATCCTGGCCGATTCATCCTGATCCATATATCCGACCCGTACAGAAAAGACTTCCTTGCCTAGGGGCGGAATCGTCCTCACATTTCCCTTTTTCTTTTCAGCTATATAGCCTTCCGGATCGCATGTCGATGGGAGTGCAAATGCCATAACCTTCTGATCCTCATTGATAAGAATCCAACGAACAGCGTGATTGAGTTTCTGTATGTTCCAGGCGATATAATCCGCGCAACCATCGGTATGCTTTTGCAACATATGGGTAAGTCCTATAGCATCGTGGCGGAGGTTATGCACATAGAAAACGATCTCTGGGTTATATTGGTCTTCAGGTCTTATTTGTCTTGTAACCCCAGGGTTAGTTTTGAGCGCCTCCATGAAACTTAGGTATTCGACGCTCGGATGCACATGAGATGGAATACTTGATCGTATCACCATATCCTGCGGCCCCCAACCTGTGGCTTGCACTATCTCTCCATTCATTGCAGGAAGAAAGTTGATATGGCACATATACATGAGGTCCATAGGAGCATGGAGCAGGTTCTCAATTGTCATCTCTACATCGATTACGGTGGAATCACGATGCAGAACACATCGAGGCGTAGCGCGATATTTGTCGCCAAAGGCCTTCATCCATGTGAAATTTCCTGAAACACCTAGATAGGGGCCTTTATCATCCTGGCCAAACAACAACCATGCCTCTTTGTAAGAAGCATTCGGCAATTCACCATGTAGGGGATGTGTATCCTCCGCAGAGGGCGTTCCCATCCGCAATGCTCCACAATGGAAGAGAAATGCCCCATAGGAATCAAGAAGCTGTGTCGCGGGCTTCGGCTCAGGAAAGAAACTTTGCATTGTAAGGCGCCGATCATGAAAGACAGCATCCCATATCTGTTGTCCTTGAAATGGGAGCACAACAATATATCCTGAAGGATTTTCGATACGGACTGCCTGAACACCACTTGAAAATTGGAATGCAGTCGCTTCTAGGCCATCCAGCTTACAAATGGTCTGCGGAATTATTAAAAACATGCTCTTTTCAAGATGAATTACACCTTTCACATCCCGCCTCCTTTTTGCTTTGATTTCTAGTATTGTAACTTAATCCCATGAGCTTCTAAAGGGCCCTTCTTTATCAATTACCCTTTCACAGCACCGAATGTCAGCCCGCGCACAAGGTACTTTTGGAAGAAGAGTGTAAGGATTATGCCAGGCGTGATGGCAATAAGGGAAAGTGCCGAGATCTCTCCCCAGGGGATCTGATGCCCACCTGTCATACTTGCAAGCGCGATAGGGAGCGTCTGTGTATGAGATCGAGTGAAAATCAAAGCAAAAAGAAACTCATTCCATGAGAAGATGAAGACAAAGAGGGCGGTCACTGCTATGCCAGGGACTGCGAGCGGTAGCACATATTTGCGAAATGCAGCAAAGCGAGAATAGCCGTCCAAGAGTGCTGCATTCTCAATTCCGTGTGGAATATCCTCAAAGAATCCCTTCATAATCCACACCGCGAAAGGCATATTGATAAGAATGTAGGAAAGAAAGAGCGCAGGATAGGTGTCAAGCATCCCTAGCGTCTTGAAGATGATGAATAACGGTGTTGCTGCGATAACTGGAGGAGCAAAGAGCAACGACAATACAAAAAAACTGAGATTATCACCGCCTACATTGAACCTTCCCATTGCATACGCCAGCAAAACTCCAAAAGCAATGACGAGCATAGTATTCGTTATCGCTACAATGAGACTTGATACAAGCGCTTGGGTTCCACCAAAAGTCGTCATCGCTCTTCCAAAGTTGCCCCAGTTAAAATGCTCTGGCCAAAAAATTGGCGGATAATGATAGAACTCACCTTCCGATTTGAATGCTCCTATTGCGATCCAATAAACAGGAAATAGAAAGATGGCAAGAAAAATAAAAATAAGAAGAAAACGCAATACAGAAAATAATTTACGAATGCGCTTCCGTCGATCGAGATCTTCGGCATTCAGCGCAATTTTAGCGCTCATGGCTATTTGGCCTCCTTCGGTTTCATGATGGTACCGATGAAAACTTTCGCAATGATCGTAATGATAACTAGCTGAATTACCGCAATGGCCGATGACATTCCAACATCGAAATTCTTAAATCCCATGATATATGTGAGAACACTCAGCGTCTCAGTTGCGATACCTGGGCCTCCACCAGTAAGAATCTGTACAGGGTCGAAAATTTTGAATATGAAAATAATACGAAGCAGTACTACAAGGGCAAACATAGGCTTCAGCAGAGGCAAGGTTACCCGCCATAGTGTCTCGCTTGAACTTGATCCATCGACGCTTGATGCTTCGTACACCTGGCGAGGAATTGCTGCAAGGCCAGCAAGGAGCACAACCGCTACGAAGGGTGTCCATTGCCATGTATCCATGATAAGAACAGATGCCATTGCAAGCGTAGGCTTCGACAGCCATGCGAGAGGCTGAATCCCGAAAAGTCCAAGAATATAGTTCAGCGGTCCAAAGTGATTATCGAGGATGATTTTCCACTCAAAACCGGCAACAACTGGAGTGATCATGACAGGCATCATGAATAAGGCGATAACAATCTTGCTCCCATAAAACTTTTTATTCAAAAGCAGCGCAATAATGAGCCCTAACACTGATTGGATTGGAATTCCTATTACCATGATTTTCATTGTATTGAAGAAAGCATTCCAGAATCTGCTATCATCAAAAAGATTGAGGTAGTTTCTCCCCCAGTTAAACCGCGGCGGTATAGGGGCAGCGAGGGTATTTGCAAAAAAGCTATTGAAGAGCATATACAAGAGCGGGCCCGCAACCAGCAAGACAAGAACAACCATGCCAGGAAGAGCAACAAGTTGCGCAAATCGCCTCTCTCTTCTCTCTAGCGTAAGAACCTTGTCCAAATTTGCCATTTTTGATCTTCCATCCTTATCTCAAGCTTGTCAAACAAGGTCCGCTGCAAAGCATACAGCGGACCTAATTTTGCTATTCATGCAAGATGAGAAACGTTTCAGTCCTTCCAGAATCCATGTTTTGCCCACATATCGAGCATTGCATTGTAAATTTTCTTTTGCCTTGCAGGATCAAGTTTCTGCGTAATCTTGTTCCATGTATCTGCTGCAGTGTTGAGAGCACCAGTCACACTTGTTGTACCCGAGAGAGCACTTGTCACTGCCACATCAAGAGCGTCAAGATACTCTGCTGAGCCAGGAATATTGATATCCGGGAAAAGATGATTAAGGTTATCCTTCACGACATTGAGGTAATTTGTTGCTTCTGCAATTGTTCCAAATTTCTCAAATGCCTTCGGATTGTTGATCTGTGATAGTCTATAAGGATCTTCTCCTGTATCATTTGAAGTTACGCTGCGAAGACCATAATCAAGGCTCAACATTGAGGCAACCCAAAAAGCTTCCTTGGGATGTTTAGAAGTTGTAGGAATACCAATGATACGTCCTACCGGGGTAGCTGCTCTGTAGTAAATTGAACCATCGGGCTGCTTCACACCAGGCATCTGGGCGATTCCGGCGTTGTGTACAATCTTTGAAAGCTTTGGATCATTCGCTTTTTTCCATACATCGGACCATTGTACCATCATTGCTACGCGCCCCTGGAGATAGGCGTTTTTCAGCTCTTCATACCCCATATTCATAACATCAGGAGGGCAATATGGCATAAGGCTTTTCTGAAAGTTCAGGGCATCGATTGCTACTTTAGAGTTGATCTGGGGTTTCATGTTGCGGTCAAAATAGGCACCCCCCATTGAACCGAAAATATTAGCCCACCAAGCATAAGCAAATCCCCTCGCTCCAAGGAAAGCAAACCCATAGAAGTCTTGATTAAGCGTCTTTCCAGCAAGTTTCTGCCCTTTTTTTCGAGTAAAGAACTTTGCAACTTTTGCCAGATCGTCCCAAGTCTTAGGTACCTGCAGTTCTTGTCCATATTGCTGCTTAAATGCAGCCTTCTCCTGCTCATTAGAGAAGATATCCTCAACATAGTAGAGATTCAGCACATCGCCATCATAGGGCAAGGCATAGGTCTTTCCATTGTACATGCAGTACAGATCTCTATAGGCAGGGACAACATCATCCATTTTGGGATCATGGATTGAAAACAAGCTATCCAATGGCTGCAGATATCCAAATTCGGCAAACTCACCAAGATAGGAAGGGTAGAATATCACCACGTCGTAAGCACCAGTCCCGCCTATGAATTCTGTCTTCAGTTTTTCATATACGGACGTAAACGGCACACCCACGACCTCAAGAGTAATTCCCTTTGCTGCTGCATCCGTTTTTAGCCACTCCACTGGCTGAAGATTTTGTCCTTCATCACCATACACTGTAATTGTGATCTTGTTTTGGGAAAATACATCAAAAGCAAAGATTGTACAGATGATGGTGATGATGAAGAACAATTTTTTTGGTCTCATCATAGCTATTACCTCCTTTCCATGAACTATCTTTACTACTCGGTAAACGCCGAGCTATTTCCGCAGATAAATGCGCGATGTCGTTTCTGCATCGTAGAACAATACCTTCTCTGGTTTGAAGGAAAAGGCGACTGGTTCATCGAGGGACATATGCAATCCAGTATCGGCGGTAATGAAGGCAAGTTCCCCTGATGCAAGCTCAACAGAGACAAGAGTATACTCGCCGAGCATCTCAAAAGTATGCACTTTACCGCGAAGCATTCCTGGATTTTGTGCTGAATCAAGAAGAAGATTTTTAGGTCTTATGCCGATCATGAACTTCTCTTGATCTGGAATCCATGGGAGCTCTAACTCCTCTACCGTAATCTCTTGTCCCCCAATGGAGAGAATATCTTGTCCACTGCCACGGTGACGCTCAGCAGAAAAGATGTTCATTGCAGGCTCGCCAACAAAGCCGGCCACAAAGAGATTCTCGGGTGTGTCGTATATCTCTTCGGGCGTACCAATCTGCTGGAGCTCTCCATTGTTCATAACGATGATGCGATCCGACATAGCAAGCGCTTCAAGCTGATCATGAGTAACAAAGAGTGCAGAAAGCTTCATGAGCTTCTGTACCCTCCGAATTTCACCGCGCAGCATGGTGCGCTCAGCAGCATCGAGGTGAGAAAGTACCTCGTCGAGAAGATATACCGATGCAGGGCGCACAAGGGCGCGCGCTAGACCGGTGCGCTGCTGTGCGCCTCCGCTCAGCGAAGAAGGAAGTTGATCCTTGTACTCCGAAATACCAAGCGACTCGCAGACAGCGTCAACCTGCTTTGCTATCTCAGATTGGGGCACCTTTCTTATACGAAGTGGATAGGCAATATTATCAAAAACGCTAAGATGTGGATACAATGCATAGGACTCAAATGCCATAGCAACATTGCGGTCACCTGGATCTAGATCATTGACTCGGATTCCATCTATTAAGCACTCGCCGCGTGAGATCTTCTCCAAACCTGCGATCATCCGAAGAGTGGATGTCTTTCCGCATCCAGATGGACCGAGGAGAGAAATGAACTCGCCATCATTTATGGTGGCTGAAATGCCCTTTACCGCTTCAAATTGATTATCGTAAATCTTCCAGACGTTTTTCAGCTCTACTGTTCCCATTCTATAACCTCGTTGCGATCCGTTCGCCTGTCGTACCATCAAAAAAGTGAAGAGCTTGAGGATCAAGCTTAATGTAAACGTGTTGGTTTATCTCAAGTTGGAGATTGCGAGAAGCAAGAACCTTTACGAGATCATCGCCGACCATGATAGAGAACACGCGCGAATCTTCCACTAACTCTGAGACATACACCGTGCCTTCAAGGAAATTTTCGTCAGCTTCTTGCTGTAATGACGCAGTGAAGTCTCGGAACCCAAGTATTACTTTACCACTGACAGGATTCACGCCCTTAATGATGGTTCGAGTTTCCTTGCGTATGAGAGCAATTCCTCCATTCACCGGATTGGAGTCCTCGAACTCCAAAAGATTCATCGGTGGCTCCCCAAGGAGTGTGGCAACAAAGATTGTCTTGGGATGAGAAAAAAGCTCATCGGGCGAACCGATCTGAACAATCTTGCCCTTGTTGAGAACCACGATATTATCTGCGAGGGCTAACGCTTCACGATAATCATGAGTGACATAGATCATCGTCTTGCCAAGCTCTTTATGAATACGCTTGAACTCTCCTCTCATACGGTGACGAAGCTTGGCATCTAAGTGAGCAATGGGTTCGTCGAGCAGATAAATATCGGCATCATGAATAAGGCAACGAGCGAGCGCTGTTCTCTGTTTCTGGCCGCCACTTATCTGTGATGGGAGCTTATCAAGGTGGCCTTCAATGCCAAGAAGGTTCGCCATATGCTTCACCCTCTCATCTATCTCGGCCTGTGATAGCTTGCGAGCCCTCAATGGTGATGCGATATTTTCGTAGACAGAGAATGTCGGATAAAGTGCATAGTCCTCAAAGACCATCGAGATCTTTCTATCCTGTGGAGGTATGCCGCGAAGACTTGCTCCACGACACAGGATGTCGCCTGATGTTTCCTGGAGAATGCCAGCAATGATGTTAACGGTCGTTGTTTTACCAGCGCCTGAAGGACCAAGGAGCACCGTGAAACTCCCTTCAGCGCAAGAAAAGCTGATATCATCGAGTCCTTTTACTTTTGGATATTTTTTCACCAGATTCCGAATCTCAAGATATTTAGACATTGTTGCCATCCTTAATAATAATCTCCGAGAAGCAACTACCTCCCCAATTATCTATTATGAGCCTACTTATGTTCAAAGTCAGACGAGATCTTTTCTGCTTCGATTTCTCTTGTCAACTTATGCTCAAAAGATAAATAAATGCTCAAAAAACATTATACTAGGTTTCCCAGACCTGTCAAGAAAAATTTGTCGTGTATCTATCGTATGTCTCTGCCAATTTGCTTCAGAATCGTTTGAGGGCGGTTTTAAATAAGACTTCAATAAATTGAGATTCTATCAGATGATATTTCTTAGACTTCATAACATGGACTATAGGGCGCGGAACTTTACTTACTTTTATGAGCCTCCAAGCATGGTTTGCAAGTATCTTCTTCGCGTGGCTACAAGTTCGATCAATTCGGCAAGCATTCGCTCATCTGCCCGCTTGGCAATGGGAAAAATATATTGTTCTGTTTCATCGGTATATCGCCTTACGAATACATCATCCGTTACATAACCAAGACTGATCATGTTGGAAATACGATCCGCGCTCTTCAGCACTCTTGCGTGCGGCGTTCCGTAATCGCGAATTCTAATAAGAAACTCGGCCTTGTTCTCGACAGGCCGCCTTGTAACTTCAAGAACCAATTTATATACATCTATGGACTCGTCATCGATCGAAAGAATGGAATCCGGATTTGTTTCCGGAGCGTCTTCTAGTAGATCGTGGATTAGAGAAGCCTTCAAGAGCACAGAATCGATATAGCCATAGTCGATGAGGATGGCCATCGTGTCCAGCTGATGCCTGAACATGTTGCCCCCGCTTCTCCTGGGTTTTCCAATTAGAGATGTCGCAAGCTGAATATACGGCGCCAGATGCATGCGTTTGAGACGTAACATCGCCGTCTTGTTCATTGTCAGGCGCTCGGCACGAAGCGCTGGATTCAGCCTTATAATAGGTATATCTACTTGAGGGCTACTCTCTTCCGGACTCATGAGAGCTCCTCTATATACAACTCGAGCTTTTCAGCCTTTGCCATGGATAGCGCTAGCTTTTCCTTTTCTTTTTCTATGATATTGCTAGGCGCAGAGGAAAGGAATGTCTTATTGCCAAGTTTCGCCTTGAGCTTTTCGATGTATAACCTTTCTTTTTCGGCCTCTTTGGAGAGGCGATCAATCAGTCTTGCGATATCGAGAAGACCTCGAACCTGTACGTGGACAGTAAATCCATTGCCTACCAAGGAAATGCTCCCCTTCTCTGGCCCCTTAGCGATCGAAACCGAGGAAGCACCCGCCAATAGGCTTATGAGCTCGATATGACTCTGAATGAATCGGCCATGCGAGAAATTGCCATCAAACTCAAGAGATAGAGGGATCGAGATCTCGGGTGCAATTTGAAACTCGCTTCTAAGTGTTCGCACTAATGTTACAATCTCTTGAAGCGCCTTGAATTGTAATTCTATTTCGGGCGATTCTAGACCCTTTGTCCATTCAGGATAGGATGCAACGATTAGGCGTCCTATGGCATTTGGCAGCATGCCATAAATTTCTTCGGTTACAAAGGGAAGAAATGGATGCAAAAGCCTGAGCGATTCTTCCAGCACCCTGAGGAGCATTGTAGTAGAGCGATCTTTCTCTGATTCGCTTCCCGATTTAGTCGACAGCTTCGAAGCTTCGATATACCAATCGCAGAAGTCATTCCAAAAATAGGAATAGACTGCCTGGGCGGCGTCATTGAAGCGCCAGGATTCGAAAGCCTGACTGGCTGCTTTCGCAGCTTCATTCAGTCTATGCAAAAT
>Ga0208824_1002134_pt1 | contig 15861 bp, 18 predicted proteins | sample AD_JPNTR3_MetaG_FD_184447 | JGI IMG/M metagenome (GOLD analysis project Ga0208824, IMG submission 184447) | Active sludge microbial communities of municipal wastewater-treating anaerobic digesters from Japan - AD_JPNTR3_MetaG (SPAdes) (version 2) | ecosystem: Engineered > Bioreactor > Anaerobic...
CGTTAGTGTAAAAAGCCAACGCTCGGTCAAGCACATTTGGTTTTTGCCAACGCTAAAACCAAACTCTGAAAAAACCAAAATAGCTTGCCCTTTCCCAACCCACGACAAGACAATGAAAAATTACACTGAATAATAGTAAACTTTTACTATCTATGACACCAAATAAACAAAACTTAGGTTTTAAATGAACCGAATAAAAGAAGTTTTAAAGGACAAAGGAATTTCGCAGACTTGGCTTGCCAAACGGACAGGAAAGAGTTACAACACGATTAACGAATATGTGTAAATGGCAAGGAAATTTCCTCCTGGTGTGGAAAACACTTTTTCCCCGGGCATGGAAAATAGAATTCCTCCATCCATGGAAAATAGAATTACCCACACTTAAGCAGATTATGACGGTTTTTCACCTCCTTTATCATGATTGTTGCCTGCATCAATTCTATATGAATCACCATTTTTATTTAGTATTATGCTAAATAACAATTGACAAATGTACATTTATATATTTATATATCCAAAAATTATAAAAAGAGGAACAAGTTGGACAGAGCAATAATAAGTACTAAAACAGAAACTTCTAAACACATCGTAAAAGAGGCCCGCAAAAAGGCTATTGACCAGGGCATGACTTTCAGTGATGCTGTTATAAGGCTTTTGGAAAAATGGGTAAACAACGAAGTCCAAATCGAAAACGAGGTTCGCAAATGAAAATATGTATCATCAATCAAAAAGGGGGATCGGGGAAAACTACTTTTGCTATTCTCGCCTGTCTATCGCTTGCGAGTAAGAATAAAAAGGTCCTCGCGGTTGATTGCGATCCCCAGGCTGGTTTAACCAATTATCTATCACGCAGCGAAGATATACGGCTTGGTCTTTTTGACATTATATTGGGCAGCAAAGAATATAACATCATTAATGTTGTTCGTGACAGCATTTCATTTGATTTTATTCCTGCTGATCATCGCCTGGACAAAATATATGCAACTTTAGATCCGTTTACGTTCAATACTTTATTTGACGAGCTCAACTACGATTATATTGTCTTTGACACTCCGCCGACCGTCCAGGGTATTTCCAGGGCAGCTGCTATGGCAAGTGACAAAATATTTGTCCCTGCTGACATTTCACGGGGCACTATCCTTCCCACTCTGTATACTCTCGAGAGCCTGAAACAGATTAAAAAGAAAGGCAAAGTGGTTTTCGTCGGCTACAAAGAACCAAAAGAAGAAAGCAAATCCTTTATTGCTGATATTTCACGGGAGTTTATGGACCGAATAAAAGGCAGTTATGCCGGTACTATTCCCAAAAACATAACAATGCAAAAGCTAATTAGTGATCACACACTTAAATGGTCAGACAAAAAGAAGGATCTGCTTATTCCGATTTTAGAAATTTTGGTAGAGGAATAAATGGAAGTATATAGACAAGAATTGATGGTTGATGTTCTTGAGCCAGCTCCTGAACTTGTCGAAGTGCAGGCTCTTATGCCTATTGATCCTGCTGATAGGGAGCGGTTAAAAGAAGATATTTCAAAAGACGGCATTCGTGATGCTATAAAGGTATATCGTAACGGCACTAAATATTATATTCTTGGCGGCTATAACCGCTGGCGTATTGCCCAGGAGCTGGGAATTAAAACCGTACCGGTTGAAATATATTATTTGACCGAAGAAGAACGCAGGGATTTGGTCATCAAAGACAATCTCAATCGCCGTCATTTGACCAGGGAACAAAAACAAAGACTAATAGAATATTTTTTGAAAAAAGATCCTGAGCACTCAGACAGAGTTATTGCAAAAAAATTAGGTTCAGACCACAAAACAGTTTCTTCAGTTAGAAAAAAACTTCAATCAACTGGGGAAATTCCCCAGTTGGATAAAAGGATAGGTTTGGATGGTAAATCCCGTAAGTCTGAAGTTATTCCTCAAAAAGAAAAGCCTTTACATCCAAGCAAAAATATTCAACCCAAAGATCAAAGCTTAAAAGCTAATGATATAGCTAATATCATACTTAACAGTAGCTTTGATTATTTTGAATTGCGAAAGATTGCTTTAACAAGTCTTGAAGAGTGTTTGCGTTCAGCAGATAAATCACTTAGAGTCAACCTTGTAAAAGAAATCAAGCAGCTGCTCAAAAGATTTGGGGGTTGATTTTTTTAAAACAAGGATTTTAAAATTAAAAACATCATGGAAAAACTTAAAGAAATAAAAGTATCTAATATTATTTTTTATCTTATAAATTTTTTTAAGATTCATCTTAAAGGACTTATTATTTGGCTGCTTATTGCTTTATTTATTGGTTTGTGTTTTGGTTGTATTGCTGTTTTTACAAGAGAAGGCACAATTATATCAGTAAGAAATAAAGATACACAAATGATAACTTCTATGGTTTCAACATTTATAAATTCGTACAATCCAAAAAAAGAAGAATGGAATGCAATATTTAAACCAATAGGTCCTAAATATTATGAAGAAAAAAAAGACCCTTTATTTGGAGTTGCTATTTTCAAAAATAAAAAAATACAATTTGTTAATCATAGTCATCTTGCTCTTTACAGTTATTCAGGTTTAAAAAAACTTACTACACAAGATATTCGTTATTCAATAGTGAAAATTAAAACTAAAAAGGAAGATTTATGGGAAATTGTTTTTTTTAGACCGGAGGTAAAGTATTACTCTTATTATTTTTCGAATTCATTTTTTCAATTAGAAATGTTGACTGTGCCAATTAGAATGTTTTTTGATGAAAAAATGCTTCGAGATTTGAATTTAAAATCAATGAAGAATATTTTTTTACCTCCCTTCGTGGTAGGTGTTTTTTTAACATTTTGTGCTTACATAGTAGTATTTATTATAAATTTCAAAAATAATAAAGAATTATTGGAAAAGGATAAAGAAAAATTGGACCTTTTAAAAGAATATAATAAATTAAAAAATCAAAAGTCATTTGAAGAAGAATCTCTTTCTTATGTAGCAGATCAAATAGAATCAGAAATCGAATTGGTTAGTAAATTTATTAAAGATCTTGATAAAGAAAAATTAAAACATGATTATGATCATTTTATAAAAGGGATAATTGAATATTATGATTTAAAAAACATAAAAAGCGAATTTTGTGACAACGATTTTTCTTACCAAGTACATGATGCAGCTTTATTTCATGTTTTCAGTGAATATTTAGAAAATTTACTAGAAACAGCTCTTACAAGGTATTCTTCAGCTAGCGAAACTTTTTTTAAAAAAATCTATTATGTTAAAGCATCAGAAAAAATATATAATTTTATACATGAAATAGAAAAGTTAGATAAAGAAGTACTTGAAAAACGTATTGAAAAAGACTATTCAGTAAAAGCTTTAAACAATAGAGCTAATGAATTAGGTTTTGGAAATTCTTTGGATAATATGATAGAAACCCACATATCATTGTCTTTAAAAGATAATATTAAAAAGAATATGATATTACCTGTTAAAAGTGATAGGTTAGGGATGCGTCATTATGTTACTTTTTGGATTCTACCTATTTTTGTTATAGATATAGAAGAGGCAAAGGAATATTCAAAACCTATTTTAAAATCACTTGAATATGATGAAAAACTTTTTATCCGGATAAACGACGTAATAAAATACAGAAATATTTCAGTACATGGTCGTGAAAATAAATCTTCTAGTCTAGTCAAAATGTTTCAAGAACAATTTATGTCTGTTTTTAGTGCAATTGTAAAAGGGTATAATTTATAAAATTTTCCTACCCTTCTATCTCTATAACAGCTTCTTCCATCTCAAAATATTTATTCTTAATTTCGATCTGTATTTCATTTATCTGTACTTTTAATTTCTCAATCTGTTCTTGCTTTTCAGCGGCTTCCAATACGTCTTCTGTGCTTTTTACTATTTTACTAAATTTTTGGATTTGATCTATAAATAAATATTTCCTTTCTATCAGTTTTTCTATGGAAAATTTAATTGTCTCAATCTTTTTTAATGCTTTTCGTTTTTCTTTCTTTCTTTTATCTGCTATATCGCTAACATCAAATAACTTATTTAGCTGAATGCTTGCACTTACGTATGTTTCTTCGGAAGGGCCGTAATATTCCTGGTAAGGTGCCCGGCGAGCTACTGTCACATTTGGCAAAAAACGCAGAATATCATTCAACTTATAAATTCCTGCATCTTCTATCCTCTGTTTTGCTTCTATTACCTTAATTTCCAATTCTTTTAATTCTTCATCTTTGCCCTGTCCCCATCCTTGTGCACACATAAAAATTATTGCAATTATTCCGCTGCATATTATTTTTTTGTTCATAAATAAAACCTCAAAGGAGATTGTGCATGAAACCTATTGTTCTTCAGGCCCAGCTCAAAGAGCTTTTAAAGTATGTAAAAGAAATAAATTCCCTGGATACACAAAATCTTATTCAAATAAACAAAAAACTTATTAAAATTCAGTCAGAAGTAGCAGAGCTTTTGGAAAAACTCAATTAATATTTTTTTTTTTTTTTGCTTGAAAAAATATAAAACAAAAGAATCATTTTGTTTGAAATCGGCCGTAGTTGTCGGATATATATACACACTATCAAAGGATAATTGACTTAAAAAACGGAATAATTTCGTTTATTTTTTATTTATAATATACATAAAAAAAAATTAAAAAAATGAATACTGAAAAAAGGAAGTTACCATCTACTTTATCCCAGCGTGAACTTGACCTGCTTATAAAGAATATACGCAAGGATCGGCATAGGCTTGCCGTTGCGTTAATGGCCTTTGCTGGTCTGCGTGTCAGCGAAATGACGAATCTTAAAGTAAGTGATATTTACCTCGCAAGAGAATATATCATGATTCACGGCAAGGGCGGTAAGTATCGTATTGTACCATTAAGCAACAAGCTCCGCCAGGAATTAGAACACTATTTGAACAAATACTCCAAAAAACTCACTCCTGAATCAAAACTCATCGGCGGGAACCGCTCCAGCTGGCATATAGCGGTAACAAAGTACGCAAAGAAGATATTGGGCATGGATGATGTGCATTGTCACACGTTACGCCATAGCTTCGCCACAGCCTTATATGAAAACGAAGTTCCCCTGGAACGTATTTCCCAGCTTCTTGGTCATGCACGGCTTGATACTACAATGATCTATTCCCGGATATCGCTTTCCCAAAAAAAAGAAGCCATAAGCAGTTTAGATGGCCCTTTCCCTAAACTTTCACGCATTCTATTTTTCCGCAAACGTCCAGATGTATCTATTACTTCACATAATACGCTTATCGGCAGGGATAAAGAACTGCAGCAGCTGCACGAATATATAAACAAAAAAGTTTCCTGTATTGTGTATGGCCCGGCCGGCTGCGGAAAATCCGCTATACTTAGATCGCTTCAAAATACCGTATTTATCCAGGAATTCAAAAAAAAGCAAACGCTTATATTTATTATTTTATCAGTCCAGGACCTGGAACCTGAGGCACGCAAGGAAGCCGAAAAAGAATTAAAAAAGATGAGTACTGACGAACTCATCGAACAACTAAAAGATTTTCCCAAAACTATTGTATTTGATGACATTACAAATTTATCAAAGCAGGACAAGCGCACTATTGAGAAGCTCAGCCAAATAACAACAGTCATTGTAGCAAGTAGTAAACCACAAGATAAAAAGCTATTTGATACATTTTTAGAAGTCAAACCTCTAAAACGCTACTATACACGCCAGATTTTATATGAAATGATAGTATGCAACGATACGCAAAAAAAAGAGCGTATTGTAGATGACATTCTGCACCAGGCAGGCGACAATCTCAAAGAGTCGGAATATATCGCCCGGCAGCTGCAGCTCGGCAAGCAAGAGGAAGAAATAATAACAGAAGAAAGGGAAGCTAACCAGGTAAGCATTGCTCCTGTATTATTAATTTTTGTTTTATTTTTTGTAGCGTATGTTCTAAAAAGCTACGCAACCAGCATGGTGGCGTTCAGCTATGCGCTTCTAGTTGTGTTTAGGCTGGTATTTTATCGATTTTTATTCTATCCGAGTACTAAAAAGAAATGACAGCAGCAACACATTACGCTTTCAGCTATTTTTTATTATCTTCAGTTGGCTTTGATCACTCAATAGCGCTTACTTCTTCTATTGTTGCCCTTCTTCCTGATATAGATCATCCCGAAAGTTTAATCGGTCGCATATTCGGACCTGTTTCGCATTATATCCAGCGGCGTTGGGGCCATCGCACGGTAACACATTCTGTTTTTGCCATTATTGCCATTGTTCTTTTTCTTGTTCCTTTGTCCATATTGTACTATATTCAACTGGGGAAATTCCCCAGTTGGTTTTTTGCTGTTTCGTTCGCTTTTTCTTCCCATATTTTCATTGATTTGTTTAATCGTTCCGGCGTTCGCCTCTTTGCTCCGCTCAGCAATAAAGAGTACATCTCTTTTCGTACTCCGGAGCTTCGCATCCTGGTTAATAGCTGGCAGGAGTATTTGCTTCTTTTTATAATTGTTTTTTTGGCTTTTTCTATCTCAAATAAGCCGTTTTCCATTCACTCTGCGGTCAGGACCATAGGAAAACATTTTTATAAAACATACGAAAGCGCTTTAAATGACTATCACGAAAACGCCGGTTATGTATGCATTGCTACTGTAACATACTTTGATGAATTTTACAGGATAAAACACACTGTTAATTTACCTATTCTTGCCATGTACACAAATAAAGCAGTGTTTTTAAAAGACGGCAGCAGGCTTTTACTTAGGAAAGAGCAAATCGACGAAATCGTCATGTCAAAAACAGATAATAAGATTAAGACGATATATCTAAAAGGCAACGATACAAAAAAACTTAATCATAGCGGTTATTATACCGGTACAGTCACTTTATATAATTACCCCTTTGAAATTAAATCAAGTGACTATATAGAAATAGAAAAACAAAAGGACCGTATCGTTTTAAAACTTCTTTGCGCAGATATTTCTGATATATCTTTTTTAAATAGTCTTGATGAGTCATTAAAGCGGGAAATTGAACTTTTAAAATCAAAACTTTGCTCAACTAAAATTGAAAAATTAAAAGATGAAGAAAAAAAACTTAAAGTAAAGTTGTCAGTTCTAAAACATAATTTTTATGATAACTACGGTTCAATAAATAAACTATCTAGTGAACTGAAATCTATTCAGACAAAGATAAAAACTTTAGAAATGCAGGATTCTATCGATCAGGATGCTGAAATAAAGCTTAAACTTGAGCAGCTTAATAATTTAAGTGTGTGGTATGATGTTGTGGTGGTGGAGATGTAATTTCTTATTTAAATAAAAAATTGTCAAACGAATTTCAACCAATATTTATGCTAATTCAGTGCTCGGTTGAATACGGGGCCAATATAAAAACCAAAAAAATTATCACTCAAAAACAAAAAAATTGTTTACATATCTTATAACAATTATATCATGTGAACCAATTGTGTTACCAGTTCTCAGCTTATTAATTTAATAAATTAATAATATGAGACATAAAAAAAGTTATTGACTAATAAAAACAAAGCCGTTTACTTAATGTTTGTTTGTTTTAAATTCTATAAAAGCAGGTTTATTATGACATAAGTAATTATTTTATATTTATGTAAAAAAAATTAAAAGCCTGAAGCGGCAACTTCAGGCATGGTTTCGGGGTGCTTCCCCAATCCGATTCATTTAGTATTTAGTATAACGTAATATACTAAGCAGTTATTATTTTGTCAATATAAAATCGGAATAAAAAAGCACCCAATTGAAAATATTTAAAAAAATTGGGGGTTTTTATGTCAAAATTTCAAAATTTCTCAAATTTAGACATATCTGGAAATGAGAAAACAAAAAATTACAATTCAAAAGCAGCATTTTACGCATTGCCTAAATCTTTTATCATTAGATTTCTACCTCTTTTATCACCTACAACACTTAAAGTATTTATTGCACTTACTCATTTTACTGACCATCTCAACATAATAAAGTTTCCGCACTTAATTACTTACAAAAAGCTTATGAAAATGACAGGTATTAAAAAAATCGATACTATCCGGAAGGCTTTCAATGAATTATGTGAACTACAATTAATAGGCGGTTTTACACCAGGACACGGCAGTGAAAACACAAAGTTTTATTTTACTTTTGATGTTATACATTACAAAACTGACGAATGTCCTTTTGAATCGGAAGAACTTGAAAGCTATTATTCCCAGTATGAATATAAAGAAAAAGAAGTCAAAAAACAAAAAGAAGAAAAGCCACTACCAAAAATAGAACATACCCCTCTGCCACAAAACGGTTACACCATTAATACTATAAATACTACTACAAAAAATAGTAATAGTAAGGACACAGAAGAAATTAAAATAAATCAAGAATTGATTGTATTAGCAAACAACAGTATTGAGTTTAAAAAACAATTCAACGAATTTTGCATAAAGGACTCAAGCCGTTACCGGGAAACAACGTTTTACTGGATAATTTATCATGCAAGCAGACTAAATTTAAGTTTTGCAGACATCCTGGAAAGCCTGGAGATAGCAAACAACAAAGGCAAACAAGGCAAAATGTGTTATCTTATAGGCATTATGCGTAATAAATCCAAAAACGTCGAGCAGGGTATATTAGGTCAAGGGAAAAACATCGTGTTTCAGGTATTGGAATACGTAAAACAACGTATAGGCGTGAACAGAGTATATTTCAAAGACATATACTTTGACGGTGAAAGCAAAAACATCGTCTTTGAAGCTAAAAACAACGACGATGCAATAGCAATAAATGACTATTGCCTTTTAATAATCAATGATATAAACAAACGCTTTAAAACAGAATTTTTATATCAGGTAACAGCATAACGTTTAAATACCATGGATCGTGCAACGTTATACATAGAATTTGCCCATTTTTATTGCGAAGTGAAACCTTATATACAGGGGATTTCATCGTTATGCAATACATACGGGTCCTTTAAAAGGATCCCATTAAGTAAATTTGAACCGTACCATACTAAGTTATTTTCTCTCTATCAAAAAAATAAAAAACTATTTAAAGAAATTTCAAGCAGTTATAATTATTCAAAAATAAACAGCGAAGACAAGGAATACATAAAAAACATGCTTATATTTATTAATTCTCTGTCTGTTTTGCTTATCTATTTTGATTATTATATAGAACTTTAACGAATCTTTTATTGGTATTATTGCTTCTGATAAGTCAGGTTATGTCACATTGTGCTAAATATTCCGTTCCCGCCCCCAGCAAAGGTAAAAAACCCGCCTGCACCCTTCATGACAGCCCTTACCGCTTCCCCGCACGCACTTTCTTTTGCCTGTTAAACAATCGTATCTCTACTCACTGCTGATAAGTACAGCATTATGTCGCATTGCTACCGCACTTTTTTTCTTTATATAATATAAGGATATATGTAAAAAAAGTGCGTTCGCAATGTACCCTCGTTTGTGCCCTGCCGCTATCCGCTGCAAACATCGTGTTAGCAGCGGAACGCTCGTACATCCTTGTACTCGCTTAGCGGCTAACGGGCACAAACTCGGCGCACATAATTCCACTTATCAGCAGTTCGTACTTGCTGTTAAATTTTATATTTTCTATAAATTAAAGTGCGGCGGGTCAACTGAGCTGACATTCGGGTGCTACGGCGGGTTTTTCTTTTTTTCTCCCCCCACCCACCCGCCCTTTAGGTTGCAAAAGCCTGCTTTGGCACGCTTTCTGCTCCTAAACGTATGCTGTTACGTGCATAAAGCGTGCCAATTTTGCACTTCCTTGTTAAAGCAGTAAGTGTGTCAAAAAAAATGTCCCTGTAAATTAGCCTTTGCATTCAAAACCGCAGGCTTACTTGCTTTTGTATTGTTTTCTAATAATGTATCAGTCCATCGTTCCCTCCTTCTCCCCACCACCCCTTTATCGGTAGCCAAACGGGCACATGAAGCTGCGCTACCTGTGCCCGTTTGCCTTTTATCCCCGGGTTTAGTTTAGTTAGATTGTTGTAGCGCCTCACGCAGCACCCCTTAGCGATGAGGGGTGCTGCGTTGAGTCGCAAAACATGTTTTAATTTAATTTGTATTTATAGTTCTGTTGTATGTACATAATATGGGGTTTATTACTATACTTTGAAATAATTTCATTTAAGCCCGGATCATTTTCAAATATCAGTATATACAAAATACCGAAGATGCTCTGACTACAATTCTCAAAAATTATCCATTCTGTGGAAAATATAAAACACCAAGTAATGCTGATGATAATCTATTCCGCGGGGTTGCGGGTAAGTGAAGTGGTACAATTAAAACCGGAAGATATTGACAGTCAGCGAATGCTCATTTACATAAAGGGTGCAAAAGGCAGAAAGGATAGATATACGTTGCTTTCTCATGCATCTTTAAATGCTTTACTTCAATATAAAAAAGAATATAATCCACGGAAATGGTTATTTGAAGGAGCAAAGCCTGATATACATATTTCGATACGGACAGTTCAAAAAATTTTTGAAAATGCTTGCAAAAGAGCTGGAATAATGAAAAATGTTACCGTTCATTCATTACGGCATAGTTTTGCTACTCGTTTACTGGAAAGTGGGGTGGATTTACTATATATTCAGGAATTGTATGCCATGTAAATAGCAAAACAACGGAAATTTATACGCATGTGAGTAAGAAAAATTTAAGCCATAAGAAGTCCATTAGATGATTGTGATTTGAGCCAGAATAGTTGCGGATGAGTGGAATCATTAAAATGAAAATTGATGGTTATTCATCCAGATGGGGTATATACGCAATACTTCGTCTATTATCCCTGGATGGGATATAAAGCGAAATAGTGCGGATATGAAGGAGTTGTGCGCAATGGCAACAATAAACTTTGGCCGGGCGTCCTTGCCCGGCATAGTAATAAATTAATTTTGCTTGCAAAACAGTAATCTTATGATTTCTGTTATAAAATTAAATATTTGGAGGACTAAAATGCCGACTTTAGAAGAAGTAAAAAAAATGGTTAAAGATTTAGGAAAAGACGTTGATACTTTCGGGACAAAAAAAGAAATAAACTATCTTCCCGAAATTTTAGCAAATGATGAAAAAATATTATATTTAACATCCGGATTTTTAAATGGTAATACGTGGTTAATCACCTGCACGAACAAACGTGTTATTTTTCTTGATAAAGGAATGATTTATGGCTTGAAGCAACTTGAAACTCCTCTGGAAAAAATTAATTCAATTCAACAAAAAACAGGCATGATGTTTGGTGAAATTGCCATCTGGGACGGATCAAGCAAGATGGAAATTAGTCAAGTTATGAAAAAAACGGTAAAACCCTTTGTAGAAGCTGTAAATAAAGCTATTGATGCCATTAAAAAAGGCAGTTCTACAGGTGGTTCTTCAGCAGCAATCGACCCTGCTGCACAGTTAGAAAAATTCGCCGATTTAAAAAATAAAGGTATTATAACAGAAGAAGAATTTCAGGCAAAGAAAAAGGAATTACTTAATCTCTAAAGGAAAGATTATGAATGAAACACTTTGGGTGATTGCAATAATTTGTGGAATTATTGCGCTTGTTTTTTTATGGTTTTTCTTTGGCGCATTATTGAAAATATTATTACTATGGTTGCCATCATTTTTAATAATGGCAGCATCTATTACACTTGGAATAATTATTGGCGGAGTAATATCCGCCATAATTATAATAATTGGTTTAGGATCAGCATATGCTGTATATGAAAAGTGGGAGGATAGCAATCTCTATACACGACTAGAAAAAAAACTAAGTACAATATTTCATTTTGAATGATATTACAATTTGGAGAAACAGCAGTGAGCAATATAAGGAATTATGATGAATTAATCGATGAAATCATCAATAAAATTAATTCACACAATACATCAAAAGGTAACGGTAAATTCAAGGTGCTATTTTCTAATGATACAAATTCTTATACGATTGAATCTTTAGATTTTAGTGATTCATTTGATTCTTGGATTCAAGTAACAAGTGCAACCCTTTCTTGTTAAAGAAGGGTTGACTGCCAATAGGTTTTCTCTTCTTTTGATAGTTACCACACCAAACAAGAGAGGAGAAGATGTCCTATCAGCAGTTAACCCTGGAAGAAAGAGCAATGATAAGTGGATTTTGTAAAGCAAGATTTTCTATATCAGAAATTGCACATGAACTGAATCGACATAAATCGACGATAAGTCGCGAGATTCAACGGAATACAGGCAAAAGAGGTTATAGACCAAAGCAGGCGGATGAGATGGCTATAGCCAGAAGGAAATCAGCATATAAGGCCATCAAATGGACACCTGAAATCGAAGATGAAGTCAGCAATAAGCTGAAAGAAAAGTGGAGTCCTGAGCAAATATCCGCATGGCTTAAGAAGAACAAGTCTATAATGATAAGCCACCAAAGGATATATCAGTTCATTGTGGAAGACAAAATGTCTGGCGGCAATCTATACCGGAATTTACGTCAGGGGAGTAAGAAACGTCGTAAAAAGTATGGGAAAAACGCCTTAAAACGGGGCCAAATTCAAAACAGAGTGCCAATCACTCAACGACCCGATTATATTGATAAACGTACTACCGCCGGGCATTGGGAAGGTGATACGATTATAGGGAAGAATCATAAGAAAGCGATGATAACCCTGGTAGAACGAAAATATGGTTTTACTGTAGTGGAAAAAGTGGAATCAAAAAATGCCGAGATGGTTGCTGAAAAGATATGCAGGGCATTGCTAAAATACAAGGATCAGGTCAAGTCTATAACATTTGATAATGGACTTGAATTTGCCGCTCATGGGTTGATAGCGAAAACTCTGAAGTGTAAAATATACTTTGCGGAACCATATAGTTCATATCAACGCGGGACAAATGAAAACACCAATGGATTGATTCGTCAATATTTCCCGAAGGGATCTGATTTTGATGAATACTCAGATAAAGATGTACGGAAGGTTATGATTAGCTTGAATAACAGGCCGAGGAAGAGGCTTAATTTTTGTACACCCGAAGAAGGTTTTTTAAAGAAAGGTGTTGCACTTAATTGTTGAATCTAAGATTTAATAAAAACAAAGTGGAATGAAAGTAAGTCCGAATTTAATAATCTTATTGCAGAAGGTCATACTATAATATTATTTTATATAGATTTTCCAAAAAATTCTTTTGTAGCTCTTTACAAAGGCTATTCGGAAACTGATATATCACAATTACATGATCTTTCAGTTTTTATAACAAGAAATTATTAAAATAGTATTATATATTTTTCTCCTGCTTTTCGCCCTCCTGGCTCAAAGCAGAGATAACTTTTTCTATTGTTGCCACTGCGCACAACACAGCGTACCCGGCTCAGTCGCGATCTTCATAAATCTGATTAAAATGTATCGCGACTTCGCCTACATTTGCCCTTTCTGCTATACAAAATTTACTTGCTTTTATAAATGCACTTTTTTAACATACTCAAATCAGGCAATGCAAACGTCGGGTACGCTGGAAACGTTGTCTGACATTTTTTCCCCGTCAATATGCCTGACAACAAAATAAAAAATTAAATCCATGGAGGAAACAAAATGCCAACTTACGTTTTTCAATGCCCGAAGTGTAAAAATACAGCTACAAAAGATTCAAACCCATCGGCTGCTGGTTGTCCAGGTGGGAGTCATCATCAATGGACTCGTCTCGGTGAAATTGGCAATACAACATACATATGCAAAAAATGTAATACTAAAGTTGAAACTAAATCAAACCCATCTGCGGCTGGATGTCCTTCCGGTGGACATCATCAATGGTCTAAGCTTTAGAAATTAACGACGGGCATATTTTTTTTTGGAGATATTATTATGGATATCCGGTTAGATCAAATTTTAAAAATAGAAAATACTGATGCTTATAAATTACATTTAGCTTGTTCAAATGGCTATGAACATCCACTCGATGTATATTTAAGAAGTTGGGATGAATGGGTTGGTTGGAACAAATGGAAAGGAACAAAAAATGATTTTTCAAGAGATTTTATATTTTCGCTGATTGAATATTATCCAGAATCAAATAAATGGTTATTCGGAGGTATATTTCAAGTTATCAAAAGACATAAAGATTATTATCATTTAGAATTAATGGATATACATAAGGAATATATTGGAAGATTGATTCTAAATTTTCATCGTTATAAAGGCTTGCGAGGCAGAGCATACTATTTAGAAAGTTATTATAATGATTTTACTGTATCAGAAATTTTAAAAGAAAAATATGATGGAATCGAATTTCCTGGCTATGAGTATATTAATATTGATTTTAATAGTTTAAAACAAATATATTCAATTGAGAAAAGAGATTGGAAAACTGCTCTTGAAAACATTAAGGGCGTTTATGTTATTTTTGATAAGTCAAATGGGAAAAAATATGTAGGCTCAGCATATGGTGATTTTGGAATATGGTCACGTTGGGCCGTTTATATTGGCACTGGACACGGTTGGAATGATGAATTAACAAAACTGATAAATAAAAAAGGTTACAAATACGCTACAGAGAATTTTATATTTACTTTATTAGAATATAGATCTATGAAAACTGATGATAGTATTATTATTCATAGAGAATCATATTGGAAAGAATGCCTATTATCTAGAGGGGATTATGGGTATAATAAAAATTAGTTCTGTGGGAAACGGGCAAAATACGTCAGACAACAAAGCATAGCCGCTTCGGGCTATCGCCCTCGGCCTTCGGCACATTTTGCCTACGCTACGCTACGGCAAAACGTCGGCTATGCTTGAACGTTATACGCCATTGACTTCGGGGCATTAATAAAAAGTTGGAGGTGATAAAAAATGGCAAAATTTTGTCAAAAGTGTGGTAAGAAACTATCCTTTTTTGCAAGTGGTGTGCTTTGCAGAGATTGTGAAATAGCTCGCAAAGCCGAACTAGCCAGGGTAGAAGCTGAGCTATACGCTGAATTATTTGAAATAGAAAAAGAGATAGTGGAAACTCACGATGTTACTGAACAGCAACTAGAGCTGCTCAAAAAGCAGGACAAGAATTCTTTACTTGAGTTGTACTCTAATATCTATGACCAATTCGAATCTGACAAAGAGCTTGAAGAAGTTGAAATAGAAACCTTGTGGAAGATCCAAGAGGCATTTAGTTTAACAAACGAGGATGTTAAATTTGACGAGCGCATCAGACCCTACATTTATGTGAACATGATAAGAAAAGATGGAAAATTGCCTTCTGCAGCGTTGCAAATAGAAGGTGGTGGTCAAGTCATTTTAAAGAAGGAGGAAATTGTGCACTTTGCGGATAGCGCCGTTCTTAAGGAATTGAAATCAGTTAGTCTAGGGTATAGTGGAGGGTCGCATGGTATAAGTTTCCCGATTGCAAAAGGGGTCCGTTATAGAGTGGGTGCTCATAGAGGTCATGCAGTAAAAGAGGACAGGTTTGTTGAAACATCGCAAGGATTTCTGCTTATCACCAACCAGAGACTTTTTCTACATCCTTATGCTGGTCATAAGCCGTTAAGCATTCCTCTAAATAAGATTTTAGCTTATCAATGTTTCGATAATGGGATTGAAGTATATAAGGAGGGTAGAGAAAAGGGGTACTTCTTTGCCATCGACAAAAGTAGTTCAGTCGAGCTTTTTGGACTGTGCCTTGGTCATTTGTTAGGGCAATGAGATTGTTTAATGCTACTTTGTCAACGGCGTATAACACAGCATAAAAATTTCGTACCTAACGGCACTCACCCAAATTTTTACGTCGCAAAAACTTCTTTTATGCTGGAACCGTTGTACGAAATTCTTGGGCGGTTAAAACCAAGAAAAAGAGGAATAAATGAAAAAAAGTATCTTTACCCCAGCGATGAAAA
>Ga0208824_1002136_pt1 | contig 15857 bp, 11 predicted proteins | sample AD_JPNTR3_MetaG_FD_184447 | JGI IMG/M metagenome (GOLD analysis project Ga0208824, IMG submission 184447) | Active sludge microbial communities of municipal wastewater-treating anaerobic digesters from Japan - AD_JPNTR3_MetaG (SPAdes) (version 2) | ecosystem: Engineered > Bioreactor > Anaerobic...
GCCAGAGCAGGTTTCAAAGTTGTAGGCTTCGATATACAGCAAAAACGGGTTGATATGGTCAACCGAGCTGAGAATTACATTGGTGATGTGGATGATAACGAATTAAGAGAATTGGTAAACAATGGAAAGTTACGTGCAACAACGAATTTTGATGAGCTTGCAAATTGTGATGTTGTTAGTATATGTGTACCTACACCACTTGATCAGTTCAAACAACCAGATTTGAGTTACATCGTGAATAGTGCAAATGAAGTGAAGAAAAGATTGAGAAAGAACCAATTAATAGTACTTGAGAGTACAACTTACCCTGGAACAACCGAAGAAGTAGTTCTTCCTATTTTGGAAGAGACTGGCTTAAAGGTTGGAAAAGATTTTTATCTTGCATTTAGTCCGGAACGCGTAGATCCTGGTAATCCGCGGTACAAGACGAGAAATACACCGAAAGTTGTTGGTGGTGTGACACCTGAATGTACGAAACATGCGGTTGCTTTGTACGAAAATGTTCTTGAAGCAGGTGTTTTTCCTGTCTCCTCACCACGTGCTGCTGAAATGACGAAGATTTTAGAGAACACGTTTAGACTTGTGAATATAGCACTTGTGCAAGAACTTACAAAAGTTGCCGAGAAGATGAATGTAAATATCTGGGAAGTCATTGAGGCCGCATCGACAAAACCATTTGGATATATGCCATTTTACCCCGGCCCTGGTATAGGTGGACATTGCATACCTATAGACCCGTTTTATCTTGTTTACAAGGCAAAAGAATACGATGAACATATGATGCTTGTCGAAGTGGCTGGAGAGATTTCGGATAATATGCCATATTACGTTGTCGACAGACTCTCCGATATATTAAACGATAGAAAAGAGTGCTTGAACGGCGCAAACATATTGCTGCTTGGCGTAACCTATAAGGGAAACATCGATGATTTAAGAGAAAGTCCTGCATTGAAAGTTATCGAAATACTTGAGAGGAAGAAAGTCAATGTCTTCTACTATGATCCGTTCATTCCAGAATTCACTCACAATGGCAAACACTACAAACGGGTCGAGATGCACGAAGACACGCTGAAAGAGATGAATGGTGCAGTAATCACATCTGGCCATACAATAGGTATCGATTACGAATTTGTAGCGAAGAATGTACCGTTTTTATTTGATACAAAGAATGTGACAAAGGGTAGGATCAATAATACGATACTTCTCTAATGGCCTAGCTACAAAATAGTTTTGTAGACAAGTATTTGAATACAAGTAAAATGGGGATGAGAAACCATCCCCATTTTTTGTGCGATGTTTTGAAAATATTAGAGATATGATATAATAATACGTGAGAGTATTGGCAAGACACTCATTATCTTACTAATATGTAATTACATTAGTAAACTAATAAAAGACAATCTCGTGGGAGGTCTGTTCAAATGAAGAACGTATCAAAGGGATTAAGGAATGTCTATTGGATTTTCTTGTTTCTCCTTGTTGTTCTCACATCTTGTGTCTCGAGGCCTAACAATCAGAGTATCATCTTAGTTGAGCCGAAAAATGCTGCTGTTGGTGTACCTTTCAATGGTCAAACGTTTGTTTTCAAAGGAGTAGTTGGTACGGAATATGAGTTGATAGTAAAAAAAGATTCAACAGGTGAAACGGTTTTTCAAAAAAGTGTTGTACCAGATACGGAAACTTTTTCTGTCAGAATTGACAATGGAAAGTTGGCACCAAATACACTCTACAGATGGTACGTTAGGGTAAAAGGCAACGATTCGAAAGCAAGTGAGCTTTGGAAGTTCACGACAAAGGAAAATTCAGCTCCAACTGTTTCAAATTTGAAACCAAATGGTGAGACAAATCAGCCATTTGGTTCAATTGCTCTTAGTTGGAATGTGATCAATGAAGATGATGACGTTCTTAGCTTTGTTGTCACAGTAACACGCTTTGGTGACACAAAACCCATTTATGAAACTACCGTCTCAACGAACAGCTGTGTTGTGAAAGGATTATCACAATTGACCACATATGAGTGGAGCGTTGTCGCAAAAGATCCATGGGGAGCCAAAAGTGATCCATTGAAAGCACAGTTCAAAACTAAGAAAAATGAACCTCCAACAAGAATTGAGCTAAGATCTCCACAAAATGGCGAGACGAATACAAAATTCAACAACCTGCTTATAGAATGGAAAGGATACGATAACGATTTAGAAGATTTAAAGTACACGGTCAAATTAACTTCAGATTCGACGAATAACGCCTTGTTGAGTGGTTCGGAGGAGACATCGTACACGGTAAGGGGTCTAAAACCGAACACAGAATACACGCTAGAAATAACGGCAGTTGACAGTTACAATGAATCGACGAAGGCTACCTTTAGTTTCAAAACAAAGCCCAATGAGCCTCCTTCAGCTCCTACGTTAATAACACCTAATGATGGTGAGAATATAAACTTTTCTAAGGTGAGTAACGTTGTTTTCAAGTGGAATCCATCTACAGATCCTGATGAAGATGAAATATTTTACGTTTTCGTTTTTATAGACCAGTATGGTAACGAAAGGCCACGTGGACCAATTTCTGCTACCGATACAACATATACACTATCAAGTAGTGTATTCAGTAACGGTAAAACTTATGGTTGGAGAGTGGAAGCCCACGATGTAAATGGTGGTGTTATATCAAGTGAAAAGAGAACCTTCAGAACTTTTACGAACAGGCCACCTGATGTGCCACGAGATCCCACACCGTCAGATGGAGCTAATGAACTTCCAAATAGGATACCACAATTTACGTGGACAGCTACGGATCCTGATGGAGATTTGCTGACCTATGATATTTACATAGGTAAGTCAGCAACTACACTTACGTTGGAGGCAACAGGCTTGACATCGCCTACATATTCAACACCGAGATTGTTTGATTTCTCCCAAACGTACTACTGGAAAGTCGTGGTTCATGACGGTTACAATGACCCGGTTGAAGGACCTGTATGGAGTTTTACAATAACCAATAAGAATAGTGTGCCAACAGCGCCGGAACTTGTTTCCCCATTGAACAAAGAGGCTGGAGTTGCTTTCAACGGTGCGAAACTAAGGTGGAAAGCAAGTGAAGATTACGAAACTCCACAGTCGCAGTTAACGTACTACCTCTATGTAGGTAAAGCTGATGGTATGACACTTGTGGCTACGATAACCGGTGAAACAAATCCAGAGATATTACGTATAGTGGCAAATTTGACACCTTTGACAACTTACTATTGGAGAGTAGAAGTGAAAGATGAATTTGGTAACTATGCGTACAGTAAGACTTGGGAGTTCAAAACAAAGCAAAATACAGCACCTTCAGCTCCAACCAATCCTAATCCAAGGGATGGTGGAAAATTGCCGAACAAAGAGAATGTACTCTCATGGCAGTGTAGTGATCCAGACGGTGATCAGCTCAGCTACGAACTTTACATAAGTAGTTCAAGTGATTTCTCAGGTGTAGCACCGATAAATAGGAATGAAGCTAATTACTTGTGGACACCTCCATCGACGGGAACATATTACTGGTACGTCGTGGCAAAAGACCCGTACGGTGGAGAAGCCGCTGGGCCAACATGGACTTTCAGTGTAGAGTGATTTGAACATTTAGAATTTGACATAATTCAGGTACGCTAAAATTTCAACGGTGGAGACAAAAAACAGTCTCCACCTTTTTCGTTTTCTTGTTATTTCAAGGCATTTTGAAAAAGATATAAGGCGCGTCTATGACAAAATATGGTATAATGCTAATATGAGACTTTTTTGAATACAATTTCTATAGGATTCAAAGAGAATTGAACGGGGGTGTTTTCATTGCAAAAGGTGGCTCTTATTGCCCACGATAAAAAGAAGCTTGATTTGGCGATGTTCGTTAAGGAGTGGAAACATGTTTTTGAAAGATGTGAGCTTTATGCAACAAAATCGACAGGTACGATCATCGAGGAGAAGATTGGATTGAAGGTTACTACCGTAGAATCCGGTCCTTACGGTGGTGACATGCAAATTGGTGCGATGATAGTGAATGGGAACATCGATTTTGTACTTTTCTTGAGAGATCCGCTCACTGCACAGCCTCACGAACCTGACGTGAGTGCATTGTTAAGAGTGTGCGACGTGCACAATGTTCCACTTGCAACAAACCTTGCAACTGCCGAAGCACTTGTTTTGGAGATAGAGAAAAGAATAAATCAAGAAAGTGGTGGAGAAGGTGACAAAAAAGAATAACGAGAATAAGAACAAAAACACGCAGAGTAGTAGTGTTAAGAACATATCGGAGGATTTGACTGCCGATTCGAATGGTATTTCCAGTAAGGTTTCTCACAAAAAGGATATATGGTTGGTGCTCGTTTATTTCGGCATCTTCTTGTTCCTTTCTAAGCAAGTACCTTACGTAATTGGAGCCATTATTTTGGCTTTTTATTTTTCAGTGATTCTCGATGTTCCTTACGAATATCTAATGAGAAAGACCAATCAGAAATGGTTAGCAGTTCTAAGTTATATCCTTGTTGTAGTACTGTTTGTTTATTCCGTGGTATCTTTCTTCCCAACTGTCATAGATCAGGTAAAGAGTCTTTTCTCACAGATTCAAAATATCAATACCAACAATGGCCTGCCAGATTGGGTACATAACATCATTGTGCAGCTTGGGAATAACTTATCCAGTGTAGTTATGTCGTTGATAAATCAGTTAATTACTTTGGTTCCATCACTCGTCACTATGGTTATGCTCTTGGTTGCGACTATGATTGGTCTTGAAAGTATAAAGAGTTATGTAGGAAAAAGGCTGGATCTTCTTTTTATTGAAGATCCAGCGTTTGGAAGACAATTTGCCGTTAAATTGTTTTTAGATGTGAGGCGATACGTTAGAGGGCAGGTGTTGGTTTCTTTTATAAGTGCGGCACTTACAACGATCGGATTGTTCGCACTCAATATACCTTCAGCGCTTACTCTTGGCGTCTTGACGTTTATTACTGGATTTTTTCCATACATAGGTATCATAGTTGCATCGATTCCAATCTATCTGTTAGGGTTTTCAGTCGGTGGACTAAATGAAATTATTTGGGTTACCGTCTTACTTGTGGGCGTCAATCAGTCTGAAACTTGGTTGTATGGTCCGAGAATTCAGAGTGATAATTTGAAAATTCACTGGTTCATTATAATGGCATCGATATTGATTTTTGTGGGAATTTTCGGTTTTTCTGGTGTACTTATTGCTCTGCCAGTACTTCTATTTATAAGGGATTTTTGGAAGTTCTACGTAAAACCCGACGGAACGATCTCCAACTAAGGAGTATCACTATTATCTTAATTATCTCTCATTTTATTCCAATTGCCACTGGTATATTCCTTGGCGATGTTGTTGTAACGTATTTACCGTTGTAAACCATGGAGGTTGACCCACCTCCATCTAACATCATTGCGGAATCGTAACCTTTTGAGAGCAAGAATTGAACCGCCTCATCGTAGTTCATTCCACTTCCATTTACTCCCTCTATGGTTATTAAGTGCACCTTACCATCTTTTATTGCGATGATCGTTCTTGAAGTCCTCGTTGTTGGTATCCCACCACCGTATCTAAGTTTTTCTTCGTTTGCATCGACTATAGCCTTTCCATCTTGGATGAGTAATGGACCTGCACCCACTGCGTTCTTTATCTTGTAGCCGTTATCTGTGTATATTTCTATAGAGAATGACGAACCTTTTGAAATCTTGCTGAGAAATTGATTGTAAATATCTTTACTAACCATAACAATATAAGAGTTACTCGGCACATAAGAGGTGTAACCAATGGAAGCTACTTTTTGGTTTGTGATGACAAGGTATTCTTTCGTACGATCGTTTGGAATTTTCAATTTGTATTCTGAGGTGTAGAGGTTTACCTCGCTTAGTGAGCTTGTATTTACTCCTTTTACAAGAAGCAAAACATCGCCTATTCTAACGGTTATATCGAAGTAGGCTTTGTATATGAACACTTGATTGTCTGTTGTTTGAACAAAAACAGGTCTTAATCCATATCTGTGAGATAGGACATCCCCATTCGATACGATTACATCAATTGGTAATCCAGTTGAAGGATCAAAATAGTTTGCATTTACGCCGTATGAATAGCCATTCTGTGATAGTATACTCTGCAAAGACGCTGTTGTTCCCAATCCCTTAGCCGGAATAAGCGGCGTAATATTCACATATCTCGGGTCTGCAATTAAATAATTTACAAGGAAAGTCCTCCCTGCATATTTTTCCGTCTTTTTTGAGTACTCAATTTTCTTGATAGATGGGAAGAGGGTTACTATTGCACTCTGACCTGAAAGACGCGTTTCATACTTTTCAATGGTTTTGTTGATGGTCAAGGTAACGGTATGATTCTTCTTTGAAACGGTGATTTCTGAAGGTATCTTCGGGTCTTCAATTACCACTGGAGCGATAGTCACGTTTATTTTACCGTTTGATAGCTCAACATTGATAAAATTCTTGATGAATTGAGTAGAAGCGCTTATCGTTAGGGTATCATTCGAATAGGTCAATGATGTCACGGAAATCGGTTTGTCATAGTAAATATCGCCTGATTTTGAGAGATTGAGGAAATCAGTTATAAAATCTGACTTGACGAGCACCTTGTTATTCGAAATCAAGTATGCATCCTTTACGTAAGTCTCGAAGTCTATGAGAAGATCTCCCGACGAACCGATGATGAGTTTCTTGTTGTATATAAGATATATCTTCTCATTCTTAACAATACTGAATCCAATATCTTTGAGTTGCTCTTCGTCAAAATATCCGTTCTTAATTTCATATATCTTTCCATTGATCAAGAAAGTTTGAGCAAACAGAACATTTGTCACCATTAAAGTAGTAATCAATAACAATAACAAAAACTTTTGAGGTAGCACGTCAACAACACCCCTGTCTTTATGATGATTTATTCTAATAGACTCATGCGTACTAGGACGCATGGGTTTTGGAAAAAGCTCACAATTCTATTTTACTACTTTCAATATTATTGGTCTTTCCAAAGGCTTCTCTTGACTAATAACATAACTTTCCTTAAGAAGTTCTTTTGCCTCTTCTATCTCGCTTTTTTGCGATACGTACATCTTTGCTATCGTGTCACCAGGTTTTACGTAATCTCCAACTTTACTAACTATCTCTATACCAACGCTGTAGTCGATCGTATCTTCTTTGGTTTTCCTACCTGCTCCCAAGTGATTAGATGCAATGCCAATTTTTTCTGTATCTATCGACGTTATGTATCCTTCCATTTCTGTTTTGAATTCTATCACGTCGTTTGTCATAGGTAATACATCGTAGGGTCTTTCAACAACGTCTGGGTTACCACCTTGGTATTCCACAAATTGTCTGAATTTGTTGAGCGCAGCACCATTATCGAGAGACTCTTTGGCCAATTTCAGACATTCTTCGAATGTTCCCTTTTCTGCAAGGTGGCACATCCAAGCCGATAGGTTCAAACATAATTCAGTGAAGTCTTCCGGCCCATTCCCTTTGAGCGTCTCAATGGCTTCGAGCACTTCAAGAGAATTGCCAACCATTTTTCCAAGTGGAACATCCATGTTCGTTAGAACGGCAACTGCCCGTTTTCCATGTGCTCTTGCTATGCCGACCATTGCCTCGGCAAGTTCAGTTGCATCTTCGATCGTCTTCATGAAAGCACCACTGCCAACTTTTACATCAAGAACATATCCATCTGCGCCACCGGCAAGTTTTTTGCTCATTATACTTGCTGCAATTAAGGAGACTTCATCGACTGTGGCAGTTGCATCTCTCAGTGCATATATTTTCTTATCGGCAGGTACCAAATTGGCAGTCTGACCGACAACAGCTATTCCTATTTCTCTAACGTTCTTAAAAAACTCTTCTTCTGAAAGTGTTGTTCTAAAACCCGGTATAGATTCCAACTTATCTATTGTACCACCAGTGTGGCCAAGCGCCCTACCGGACATCTTTGCCACTGGTACACCCAACGATGCAACAATTGGACCAACGACAAGTGTTGTCTTGTCTCCAACACCACCGGTTGAATGTTTGTCTATCTTTATGCCGGGAATCGATGACAAATCAACCTTGTCACCAGAATTTGCCATTGTTTCTGTTAGTATGGCCCTTTCCTCTCCATCCATATGCTTAAAATATATCGCCATAAGGAAGGCTGCCATTTGATAATCTGGAATATCCCCTTTAACGTACCCGTTAACCATGAATTCTATCTCTTCTTTCGATAATTTACCACCATTTCTTTTTTTCAATATGACATCATACGCTCTCACTTGATATACCTCCCGTAGATTCTTCTTCACTGACCCTTAATGTTTTACTGAAAAGCACTCTGAACGTTGTCCCTTGTCCGATTTTGCTCTCAAATTGTATAACTGCGCCATGCTTTTCTGCAATCATTTTTACAATAGATAAGCCAAGTCCAGTACCACCAACTTTTCTACTTCTCGCTTTATCCACTCTATAAAATCTTTCAAATAACCTTTTCTGAGCGTCCTCTGGTATACCTGGTCCGGTATCTTGGACCTCAAAAATCACATTATCTTCATTTTCATAGCATCTTACAAAAACCTTTCTCTCTCCTGTTTCTCGTGTTGATGTATATTTGACACCATTATCAACGAGGTTCAAAGTAAGTTGTACTAGCCTGTCGAAGTCACCTATAATCTTCTTTGGTGATGCACATTCGATATCCAGTTCCACACCATAGTCTTCGGCAAGTGGTTCAACTATGCTCTCAACTCTGCTGATGATCTCGCACATGTCTACTTCCGCAAAGTTGAATTTTGCCTCACCCGATTCCAATTTTTCCAAGTCGAGTAAATCATTTATCAACCTTGTCATACGAGCCGACTCACTTTCGATGATTCCAAGAAATTTCCGAACAAGTTCTTTATTCGATAAGTCATCGTCGAGAAGTGCTTCAGAATAGCCATGTATAGATGTCAACGGTGTTCTTAGTTCATGTGATACATTAGATATGAATTCCCTACGTAAGTTATCAAGTTGCCTTTCTTTCGTAGTGTCGTGAAGTATTATTATATATCTCTCACTCTCTTGGTCAAATTTTATTGGTACTACCTTTGCATCGTAAAAGTTCTTATCACCGTTGACAACTATCGTAACATCGCCACTTTGAATCTCACCGGTTTGAAGTGCCTTCTCAAACATCTCAAGTAGGTAATAATTCTCCAATATCTCGTATACCTTTCGCCCTTCGATGCCTGGTCTTGTTATGTCTCTGCCGGCGATATTTGCAAACGTAACTACACCATCACCGCGCACTATTATTATCGGATCCGTGATGTTATTGAGTATTGTGAAAACATTCTTGCGTTCCTTCTCACTTTCAAGAATACCATTCTGAAGTTCCTCTATTCTCTTACGGAGTCTTTCGTAAATATAGAGAGGAGGAGTACCTGCCTCCTCTCCTATACTTACTGCTATTTTGTCTAGATATTTAGAAAAAGTGTGCCTTCTCTTTCTCTCTATCAAATACATTATTGCAAAGAAGGCCGATAATGCAATGAAAATAAGTAACCCTATTAGCATTGTTTATTATTCTTCCTTTCCTGGGTCCCTAAATTTATAACCCTTTCCCCTAACTGTCACAACGTATCTTGGATTTGATGGATCTTCTTCTATCTTTGTTCTCAACCTTCTGATGTGTACATCGACGGTTCTCGTATCACCAAAGTAATCATATCCCCATAGTTTATCAAGCAATACATCTCTTGAGAAAACCTTTCCTTCGTTCTCAGCTAAAAATCTTAGCAGGTCAAATTCGAGAGGAGTTAGCCCAACCTTCTTACCTTTCACACGTACTTCGTATTTGTCGATGTCGATCTCCAAATCTTTTGCAATGATCTTCTTTGGCTTCTCTTCTTTTACAACTGCACCAAGCTGCATCCTTCTAAACACAGCTCTAATTCTTGCAAGTAGTTCTCTGATACTGAATGGTTTTACGATGTAATCATCTGCACCAAGCTCAAGTCCAAGTACTTTGTCAAACTCCTCGCCCTTTGCACTCAAGAATATGACTGGGGTAAGTTTGTATTTATCCGTTGCTCTTATGCTCCTGACAAATTCGAATCCGTCCATTCCAGGCAACATGATATCAACGATAAACATGTCTACTTCCTTTTCTTTCAGTTCCTGCAATGCCTTTTCAGCGTCTTCGACTGGTACAACATCGTAACCTTCTTTTTGGAGCGTAAAACTGACCAATTCAAGTATCTCCGGTTGGTCATCAATAATCATAATCGTTTTTTTAGCCATACCTAGCCCTCCTTAATTTAGAGTTTAATCACTTTTACAATTATATCACTAATCGTTACCTTTTGTCAAAGAGCTTTTTTTTATCATTTAGCTAAGTTTACATGTTACATTTGACGAAAATTAAGAGATTTCCACTCATTACTAAGTACACAAGAAACCCAAAGATGTCGAAAATGGCATATTAGTATGATCTAACGCACACAATTGATTTATGATTGTGAGTGTGATATAATATCCAAGAACTTTTTAGCAATGTAAATATGTAACATATTATTTGGTTACTATCTGTTAACATATGACATTTGATAGACTATATTTTCCAAGAGAGGTGAGTTGAATGAAGATATGTGTTATTGGTGGAGGTAATGGCGGTCAAGCATTGGCAGGTTTTCTTGCCTTGAGAGGTTATGATGTTTCTTTGTACAATAGAAGTGAGTGGCGTATATCACGTGTGATCAAGACAAAGAAGATAAGACTTGAAGGTGAGATAAACGCAGTAGGGAGTATATCATTTGCGACAACTGATATAAGGAAAGCTATTGAAGGGCGCAAGTTGTTAATGGTTGTACTGCCAGCATCTGCTCATCGAGATATTGCAAAGAAGATTGCTCCTTACCTTGAGGATGGACAGGTAATAGTTTTGAACCCAGGTAGGACAGCAGGGGCATTGGAATTTCGCAATGTACTTAAAGAAGAAGATGTGAAAAGAGATGTAATCATAGCGGAAGCTCAAACATTCGTGTTCGCATCACGTTTGTCCAACCCGGGCAGTGTCAGAATATTCAGAATTAAGAATGCTGTTCCTGTTGCTGCCCTGCCTGCGAGTAAAAATCCCGAACTCGAGGAGGTGCTACTGAACGTTATGCCAGAGTTTGAAATTGCAGAAAGCACTCTGTATACAAGCTTCAACAATATAGGTGCGGTTTTTCATCCAGCAACTATAATCTTGAATACGGGATGGATAGAGACTTCGTTTGGGAAATTTGAGTTTTACTTTGAGGGTATAAGCACTTCTGTTGCAAAGGTCTTGGAGAAGATCGATGAAGAAAGGTGTGAAATTGCTCGAAGAATTGGAATGGAACCCATGACCGCAGTTCAGTGGTTAAGTTATGCCTATGATGTTCATGGAACTGACTTGTACAGTGCAATACATAATAATGAAGGATACAGAGGAATCCAAGCGCCTGTACAAATGGATAGTAGGTATATAACAGAAGATGTACCAGCAAGCTTAGTACCACTATCAGCATTTGGAAAACTTGTTGAATTTCCTACACCAACTATCGATGCGATCATTCATTTGGCATCAATCATGATGAATACCGATTTTTTCAAGGAAGGGAGAAATTTTGAGAAATTGCACTTAACCGATAAAACTATCGAACAAGTAAGGCGAATAATGGAGGTGGGTGAGTGATGAAGATACTGGGTGGTTCCATAGGTAGCTGTGTACATAGTGTTGGAATTTTGAATTTTCTGAAACTTGCCAACGAAAATGGATATGAGACTGTATATGTGGGAACTTCTCTACCAGTCAAGACATTTGTGGAACAAATCAAGATTCATGACCCCGATATAGTGGCAATCAGTTACAGGCTTGGTGGTGATGCCCTCGAGAATCTGCTGAGAGATTTGGAAGAATCTATAAAAGAGGAAAGGCTGGATGATAAAATATACATTTTCGGTGGTACGTTTGAAACAGCACAGGTAGCAAGGAGATTTAAGTTTATAAAGAAGGTAATTGATGGTACCGAGGAGATCGATGAACTTGTGCTTTTCTTGAGAGGAGAATCGTATAAAAAAACTAGTGATTATGTATATCCTCAGACCTTGGGTGAGAGAATAAGGTTCAAAGCACCTTTTCCACTGATTAGGCATCACATAGGTCTTCAAGGCTTCGAAGAAACCGTAGAAGAGATTAGGAAACTTGCCGAAAGTGAGCTGTTAGATATCATATCAGTTGCACCTGATCAGAACTGCCAACAATACTTCTTTGAACCTGAGAAGATGGATCCAAAACAAGATGGTGCGGGTGGTGTTCCGATAAGGTCAAGAGAAGATTTTGAAAGATTGTATGAAGTGTCAAGATGTGGTAATTATCCACTGGTAAGATGTTACTCTGGCACAAGAGAACTCTTAAAGTTTTCAAGAGTTTTGAAAGAAGCCATCAACAATGCATGGGCCGCAATACCTCTGATGTGGTACAGTGACTTGGATAGGAGATCAGAAAGGCCTCTGCTGGATGCAATAAGGGAGAATATGGAGGCCATAAGGTGGAACGCTGAAAACGGTGTGCCCGTTGAAGTTACAGATTCACATCAATGGGCTTTGAGACTTGCTCATGATGCAGTTGAAGTAGCTAGTGCGTACTTAGCGGCCTTTTCAGCAAAGAGACTTGGTGTAAGAGAATACGTCCAACAATTCATGCTCGAGACACCTTCAGGCATTTCTCCAAGAGCAGATTTGGCTAAGATGTTTGCCAAGAAAGAATTGGTAGAAAGTCTTGAAGACGAGAATTTCACAGTTTATAGGATGGTCAGAACAGGACTCATGTCCATGCCTGCAGATCAATATAGTGCAATGGGTCAGATAGGTGTTTCCATGTTCTATGGAATGCTTCTTGAACCACACATCATTCACGTAGTTTCGTATTGTGAATCATTCAAAAGGGCTACTGCAAAGGAGATAATAGAAAGTGTCAAGATTGCAAGAAGGGCTGTAAATGTTGCTCTACGTGGCGCTTTTGAACCATTGTCTGATAGATGGATAATGGATGAAAAGGAAAGAATCAAGAATGATGCCTTGCTGATAATAGGAGCAATAAAATCATTGGGAGACGGCAACGATGACTCACTCTTAGACCCAAATGTTCTTACAGAGGCTGTTAAGAGAGGAATTCTTGATGCTCCAGCTTTGAGAGGTTTCTCAGTAGCACGGGCAGCAGTTGCTACAATGGTAGTTGATGGGCAATGTAGATGTATAGATGCGGACGGGAACGTGTTAAGCGAAATGGAACGATTGAGGAGGCTTGGTTTATGAGCAGTAATAAGCAAATTAGAGTTGCTGTTGTTTTCGATGAGGTCAATATGGATGAGCACAGAAAAAAGATGGTTGATAGTGTTTGTCATGCACTCAGCAAGTATTATGAAGTACAAGAACTACCTTTTGGAGAGCACTTTATGACTGAAATTAAGCACTTTGATGCTGCATTCAATTTATCGACAGCGTACAATCAGATTCACGTTCCAGCTATTCTGGAACTATTTGGAATTCCGTATACGGGTTCCGGACCACTTGCTCATGCTCTATGCATCGATAAATCTGTAACGAAAGCTGTGTTGAAAAGCTATAATATTCCGACACCAGAGTATGTCCTAGTACCACAAGGCTGTGAGGTACCCGAAATAGATTTTTTTCCTGCAATAGTTAAACCTGTTATGGAGGGTAGCGCAAAAGGTATAGAACCTGATTCTGTAGTGAACGACTTAGTTCATCTAAAGAAAGCTGTCAACAGAATTCACGAAGATTTCGGTGAACCTGCGCTAATTGAGAGGTTCATAGATGGAGTCGAATTAAGCGTCGGTATTCTCAACAATGAGATACTGCCTATACTCGAGATAGATTTTTCTACTCTTCCAGAAGAGCTTGAAAAATTCTATTCATTCAGAGTTAAGACGTTCTACGGTGATCAGACAAATTACATATGCCCTGCACGGATAAGTGGTGAGATGAAGGAAAAAATAGAAAAATTCGCCTTGAAAGCCTTCAATTCTCTGGGTCTTAAAAACTATGCAAGAATGGATCTGAGAGTGCAAGGCAACGATATATTTTTCTTGGAAGTCAATTCGCTTCCTATGTTAACACCCGATTATTCGGATATAGTAAAAATGGCGAGTGCCGCTGGATACAGTTATGAAGATCTCATACTTAAAATAATGCGCGGTACACTCGATGCAGTCAACTTATAAGTCACTGTTCAATTCTAAAATTCGTATCTTAAACTAGCACCAACAGCGTATTGTTCAAAATTGACAATTTTAGAGAAAACTTCGATGTTTTTCCAGTCTATTTCAGCATAGAGGATGTGATATATTGCATCCTCTGTTTTTTCTGCACTTGTCGGTGTAGAACCGTTAGTGCTGCTTACATTATTTGTCCAACCATCCCAGAACCATCTCCATCTTACTACGCCGCCATCATTTACTTGACCTTTGACGAGGTAATCGTACTCTAAGGAATACTGTAAGTCGATTCCTCCTATTTGACCTTGCATGCCAAGAGCAGTTATCGTTGCATCTGGTCCATAGGCAAAGCCTAGTGGGTAATCCATGAGGTACCTTGCACCAGGATAATTGTTGATTTTGAATTTTCTGATATTGAATCTTAGATACGGTAAGTAGTTCGTTGTGTACATCCATTGGCTTGTGAAGGAACGTTCCGCCCAAATGTTGAAATCTGCTCCAAAACTCTGAGATATTCCCAGATTGTAACCGTAAGCTGTAGGTTTGTAATTACTTCCTCCCTCCGTACTGGGTGCTTCAAAATCGTCTAATGCAAATTCACCGTACAATTTCGTTCCACCGTACGTTAAATCAAAATCAGCACTGCCTATTACGTTACTGTATCCAGTACCGAAGGTATTGTGATAGATGAGTGCCGGGCTGAGATCTAATATATCTGGGAACCTCCCACCAACGAGGTTGAGCTCGCCTACGCCGATTCTGTAATCCGCAGCAAAGATGTTACCATAGAAATCAAGTCTGTGTGCAAAGATGTTTTTTGCAGGTAAATTGTATGGTCCTCTTGCATCGCTTTGATTATCTGCAAAGTTTTGCTGTATTTGTAGTTCAGCATTGCAGAGTTCTACATTTGAAGTAATTGCGTGGAACGTGAATATCGTATTTGGAAATTTTATTGAAAGCGTCAAATTATCCAGCGACGTTGTTGGCGATATCGTTACGGGATATTTTGCGTTTCCCCACTTTATTGGATTACGACCTATAGACGCATAAACCTTTGGAGTTGCATAATACAAGTAGGCGTACTCTGGGAAATTGATATCAAAATATGTATCTGTAACAAAATTGTTCATGGTGTCAAGCTTGATGAGTCTTGCTCTGTATTCCTGCTCCACTGGTACTGCCATGAAGAGTGTGAATCCATCTATTTTGTAGTTGAAGGCAAATTCTAAGAACGATGGAAGCTCATCTTGCAAATAGAACGTAGGATTTGCAGGACTTGTAGGGTAGTACCAACCTGCTGGACCTCCATAGATTTTAGGCTGGACAAATGTGTCTTCCCACTGGGCTATGTAAAACGTGGGTACGAATTTTATCGTAAATTCTTTGTTAGCACCGCCACTACTTTCATCGCCAGTTCCAACCCATTCCGAAGGAATGGGTGTTACCCCAACGTTTTGATCTCCAATGGAGTAATAGACTAAGTTTGCATGCAAAGAGACCGAGATAAGTATCAAGACAATCAATAGAACTTTTGTTTCCAACCGGTGGTTAAATTCTCCTGAACGCATCTAATACTGCCTCCGCTATCGATTTTTCAAAG
>Ga0208824_1002137_pt1 | contig 15855 bp, 10 predicted proteins | sample AD_JPNTR3_MetaG_FD_184447 | JGI IMG/M metagenome (GOLD analysis project Ga0208824, IMG submission 184447) | Active sludge microbial communities of municipal wastewater-treating anaerobic digesters from Japan - AD_JPNTR3_MetaG (SPAdes) (version 2) | ecosystem: Engineered > Bioreactor > Anaerobic...
CTGATGCTATTCGTCGCCATAAAGATTTGAAGATTGTTTATACACCGCTTCATGGGACCGGCATTAAATTAATTCCCCGTGCCCTAAAAGAATATGGTTTTGAAAATATAATTCATATACCTGAACAAGATGTGGTTAGTGGCGATTTTCCAACAGTTATTTCTCCTAATCCAGAGGAGCCGGCTGCTATGGAAATGGCTGTAAAAAAAGCAAGAGAAGTGGATGCTGATATAGCAATGGCTTCCGATCCTGATGCAGATAGAGTGGGAATAGCTATAAAAAACAATAAAAATGAATGGATATTAGTAAACGGTAATCAGACAGCTATTTTATTTATTTATTATTTGATACACCGGAAAAAAGAGCTTGGGAAATTAACAGGGAAAGATTATGTAGTAAAAACCATTGTTACCACGGAAGTGATAAAGAACATTGCAGAGAAAAATGGGATTGAGTGTTTCGACTGTTACACTGGTTTCAAATGGATTGCTTCTGTGATTCGCGAAAATGAAGGTAAGAAAAATTATATTGGTGGTGGCGAAGAAAGTTATGGTTTTTTGCCTGCTGATTTTGTTAGAGATAAAGATGCTGTTTCTTGTTGTGCTTTGATGGCTGAAATCACAGCTTGGGCAAAAGACAATGGGAAAACCCTTTTTGAATTGTTGCAGGATATTTATATTGAATATGGTTATTCAAAAGAAAAAGGCATTTCTATTGTTAAAAAGGGAAAAACGGGTGCCGATGAAATTGAACAAATGATGATGAATTTCAGAAATCATCCTCCTAAAGAAATTGCAGGATCGAAAGTAATAATTATTAGAGATTTTCAAATTTTAAAAATGAAGAATATTATAATAGGCGAAGAAACTGATTTAAAAATGCCAGCTACTTCAAATGTTTTGCAATATTTTACGGAGGATGACACGAAAGTTTCTATCAGACCTTCAGGAACAGAGCCCAAAATTAAATTCTATATTGAAGTTCATGGAAAAATAAATAACAGGAATGATTTTGAGGCTGCGGAAGCTTTTGCTAACAAGAAAATTGAGGCAATACAACTCTCGTTGGGAATTTAAACTATGCTCTCAATAAGAGATATTTTGGCAGAATTTTGATTAATTCGTAACTTCCTGATTTTTACGTAATGAAAGGGAGAAAAATTGTAGTTATATAAAGTTTATTTTTAGTCGTTTTTATTGGTTTTTTGCAAAAATACAATTTTTGAACTTTACTTATTTTTTGATAGAGCATCAAACTTTTTTGCAAAATGAATATTATCTTTTATTTTTTTAAAACCTATTCGTTGTAGAGCAGAATGGTGAAATATTTCTTCAAAATCAGCAGAAGAAAGATGTTCCCAATTTTCATATTTCCAATTTAAAATATGAGAATTGGGCTTTAATTCATCATGAATGTGTGAAACTGCCCATTTTTTATTCCAGGGACAAACTTCTGCACAGATATCACAACCGGCAATAAAACCTGCCAAACAATTTTGAAAATCCGTGGGTATTTCTCTTTTATATTCCACAGTAAGGTAAGAAATACATTTGCGAGCATCCAAACCATTTTCAGATAACGCTTTTGTAGGACAAGCTTCCCAACATAATTTACATTTTCCACAACGAGATGAAATAGGAAGATCTGGCTCAACCTCTATGTTTAACAATAGAATCCCAATAAACACATAACTTCCTAAACCCGGATGAATTAATTGAGTATTTTTCCCTAACCATCCTAAACCTGCTCTTTCAGCCCAACGTCGTTCCAAAATAGGAGCGGAATCGACAAAAACATGCTGAAACTCTTTTGAAAAACAATTTTCACCCAATTTATTTTTTATTTCATTTTCCAATTGTCGTAACTTTTGTTTTATTACTTTATGATAATCAGTTTCACTATAAGCATATTTGGCAATTCGGGGAGCATCAGTAGGAGAGGGACAATCAATATAATAGTTTAATAAAGTTACCACTACCGTCTTACAACCAGGTACTAATTTTTGAGGATTAATTCTTTTCTCAAAATTTTGTTCCATATAATACATTTCGCCATGATAACCAGCTTTTAACCAACGATTAAGAAAATCAGCATCTTCTTTCAATTCTTCTGCTCGTGCAATTCCACAAGCATCGAAACCTAATGAAGCAGCCGCTTCCTTAATAAAATCTTTAATCATTTTTCAATAAAATAAGATAGATTATCCTTTTTTTGTAAGAAAAAAAACGACATTATAAAAGATTATCAATCATTTGGCTTAGCTGTTTAAAATCCAAATCACGAGCAATAATTTCACCCTTTTTATTCATCAAGAAATTGGTTGGGATGGAAGTGACGTTGTATGATAATACATAAGGTGTTTGATATCCATTTTTATCCCTCACACAAATCCAGGGAATATTTTCAACAGCTTGCTGCCAGCGATCCTTACTTTGATCAAGAGAAACTTGATAAATTTCAAAACCTCGTGAATGATATTTATTGTATAAATCGCGTAAAGCAAAAGTATATTCAATGCTTTCCTTCATCTCATAAGTGGAAAAATCAATCAAGACTACTTTTCCTTCCAGTTCGGAAAGTTTTCGGACTTTGTCTTTTGAGTCTTTTAAAATAATGTCTATATATCCTTTCCCGTTCTTTTCTAAAACTTTCTCCCATTCTTCATTTTTAATTGCTTTACGTTCTTTTGTAATAGCATCCATTACCAAGGCATATAAATTTTTGCTTCTTTCATACTCAGGCATAAAAGTATGATAGGAAGTTGCAACAGCAGCACAATAAGGTCGATCCTCTTTTACATAAGGAGAAAAAAGATAAATATTGTTCAATTTCTGAAAAAGAGCATAATAAGCAGCCGTAGAACGAGGATTTTGGAAAATTATGTTTTTTGCGAGTTCCTTATGTTGTTCAATGTCGTTTTTAATTTCAGAAATAAGGGAATCTTTCCTGTCAGGCGATAAATTTGAAGAAAGAATATTTATTTTCTCCTGAATTTTCATTAATGACAAGTGAAGCTGCTGGATTTGCTTCGATGGTTCTGAACCTGTAATGGTATAATTTTTTGAAAAGCTCTTGCTATCAGCATGAATTGTAATTTCTTCACAAGAATCAACAGCAAAAACAATAAATTGATTGTTCAATCTTAAACGGTAAAAATCAGGATATTCAGGACGATGAATTTTAAAAGAAAAGTTTTCTTTTGAACCTAATTTTACTGAATCTAAAGGAATTACTTTTGTTAAACTGTTGTGTTCTATATATATTTTTTCACCTTTGGCACCTGTTACTGTTCCTTGAACTTTGAAAAAATCATGTGAATGGCAAGAAACCAAGAAAAGGCTTATTGTAAAAAGAAAAATAATTTTTTTCATGAGTTCTAATTTTTTTAAGATTTTAACTATTCAATTTTTCGCAAGCTTTAAGTAATCCGCTTTGTGATAATAATTCATAATTTCCCGACTATAGTTAATTGCAAAGTATTTTTCTGACTTCCCGAAAAAATTCTCTAATTGTTTTGTAATTGTTTTTTGTCAAAGCAAGTAAATTGTATCGAACCATTCAAAGAGTGGTGTGATTTTCTTGTGCATCAAAATCTTGTGATTGGCATTTCCACCAATTCACGATCCTATTTTACTTTCTTTAAAAAATATTTCCATTGACTAACAAGTTGAATAAATCTTAGAAACTTGTTCAAATGTCGATTTGTGTATCAGTGGTTAGTACATCATTTTCATTCCCTCTTTTAGTTGTTTTGAAAGAAAAAAGTTATATTTCGTGTAGAGGGAGAAAAGCAGAAAACTTAATATTGTTTTTATTGACTTTTCACTTGAAGTGAAAAAAGTCCTTTATTGTAAAAGTATTAATGTGTTTTTATCTCTTAGCATATTATTTTATTTTTAATTCATAAAACATAAATTTCTGAATTTCAAGGACTTAAAAAAATAAAGTATGCTGTTTTTTTATTCTATTTCAATACCTTCCTTTTACTTACGAAAGTTCTATAAATTATTTTTTTACCTTTAAAAACTACTGGATGTTTATTTGTTTTACAATTCTGATCCTCAAAACTTTCTCTTTGTTTCCTATTTATGAATAGCGGAAAGGGAGGAAGGAAAGATTTAGATTTATTCAAAATTTGTCAAAGAACTTTCTTTCATTTTCTCACAAATGTGTATATTTGTTATTGTATTTAGAGAATAAACTTATTTTATAAGTTTTGCGTTTAAATTTTTTTCAAAATTAATCAAATTTTTATTCAAATGCTCTTTTTCTCCTTGTTTTGTTTTACTACCCTTCATTTTACAATGAGAAAAAACATCAATAATGTAATGAAACTTTACAATTAATGAGTAAAAGACAAACTATCATCGTGCTTTTTTTCTTATTGTTAACTGTAGTTGCTTTTGGTGCAATTCCACCAGGATACTATTATTTTGCTCGCAACAAGAAAAAAGCTGAACTCAAAACTGCTCTGACACAAATTGCTGCTCCTTTAAAAGTTTTAAAATATGGCAGTGGCCCCGGTTACACTTGGGAAGGATTTTATTATACTGATCAAAATCCAGATGGTTCAGTAATTGATATGTATTCATCAAAAATTCGATATTTTAATGGTTTTTTTAGTGTAAATGAAATGCATATTGAACATTCTCTTCCCAAAAGTTGGTGGGGTTCTATTGAAAATAATGCTTATAAAGATTTGTTTCATTTGTATCCAGCAGACGGAGTTACTAATTCCACTAAAAACAATTTTCCACTCGGTGAAGTTACAGGCACACCAAATTTCGACAATGGGGTAAGCAAGATTGGAAAAAATGGTTTTGGAGGAATTTATACCGATAATTGTTTTGAACCTGCCGATGAATATAAAGGCGATTTTGCTCGATCATATTTATATGTTTCCACTATTTATGAAAATTTTGCCCCACTGTGGAATTCTCCTATGATGGATAACAACACGTATCCTGTTTGGAAACCATGGGCGATTGATTTACTTTTAAAATGGCACAGAGAAGATCCTGTAAGTGAGAAAGAAGAAAAACGATGTGAAGCAGTTTATAATATTCAAGGAAATAGAAATCCTTTTATTGATTATCCTGAACTGGTAGAATACATCTGGGGTAAAGACACAACAAATATTTTCCCATTTCCCGAAGAAACGGAAGCTTTTTTACTTTCTCCGCGAAAGGGTTCTGAAATAGATTTCGGAGTGCTGCTGCAAAACGATACCAAAACATTAGAAATGTTTGTTCAAGGGATCAATATTACTTCCGATGTAAAAATTTCACTTATAAAGAAAAACTCTTCGTTTCATCTTTCTTCTTCCACTATTTCAAAAGATGAGATTTTAAATGGTACGAATATTTTCCTTACTTTTCAGCCGAAAACGTCAGGGTGGTTCAACGATACCCTTTCCGTTTCTGAAGGAGGACTTAAAGAAAATTTTTATATTCCTCTAAAAGGTCTGGCTTCGCCTGATTTTATTACCTTAGAACCAGTTGATATTACGCCGGTGGGAGGTATTTTACGCTGGATTTACGATCCTCAAGCAATTGACTATCTTTTAGATGTTTATCAAGGTGATAATCAAGCAGGTGATTTGATTATTTCTGGATATGCAGAAGGAAGTGGCTGGAATAAAGCAGTTGAATTATTTAATGGTACAGGGAAAACTGTGGATTTATCAAAATATTCTTTGCAAAAACAAACCAATGCTGACGGTCCCTTTGGTTCTAATTTCAAATTAAATGGTATTTTGGAAAACGGTAAAACGTATCTATTAGTTCATAAAAAATCTACTGACTTTAATTTAACAACTAAAGCAGATATATTGACTGATTCGCTGCTTAGTTTTGATGGCAACGACCCCATCGCATTAGTAAGGAATGGAATTATTATTGATATGATAGGAGATCCCAATCTGGGAGGGAACGTTTACTGGGGACAGGATGTGACGCTGAAACGAAAATCGTATGTTACTCATCCAACTTCGACATGTAATTTTGCTGAATGGGATAGATATGAAAAAGATGATTTTACAAAGCTGGGTTCTCATCAAATGGATTTTCAAACAGCCAAAAGTTATATTTTACAAAACTATTCAACAGGGGGAGATGCAGAATTTATTATTGATCAACTGATGCCTGAAAGCACTTATACTTATTCCGTGAAGGCAATTCGTCCAAGTGAAGAAGTTGTTTCGGCTAACACTATGCAGATTCATACTACACGTTTAGATATGCCAATTGCTATGGATGCTTTAAATGTGCACTCAACTGGTTTTATTGCCAATTGGGAAGATCATCTTTATACCCAGCATTTTTTACTGGATGTTTTTCAGTTACAAGGGACGGCTGATACTACTGAAATTGAAACTTTTGATAACGTTGGAAGTAATGGAAAACCCTTACCCACAGGTTGGACAGGCACAGCAAGCGGAAATTATACGTCTTCTACCAGTTCGGGAGAGGCGCCTCCTTCCATTGCTTTGAAAAATGATGGAGAATACCTGCAAACAAAAACTTATTCTCTACCTGTAAAAAATCTTTCCTTTATGTATCGTTTTGCTTCTGATGCAACGGGTTCTTCTCTTATTTTGGAAGGAATAAAGGAAAATGGTAATATAAGTCGTATTGATAGTATTTCTTATGTCAATACTTCTAAAAATTATCCGGTTTATTTTTTTCAACCTTCTGATGAAATAGTTGCTTTTAAATTTACTTATCAAAAATTAAAAGGAAATTTAGCGTTGGATGATGTGGCAGTTACTTATGGGAATCAAGATACCATTTATGTATTAAAAAACGAATCAGTGGTTGGTAGTCAGTTTGAGGTTTCCAATCTGAATGAAAATTCCACTTATTATTACCGTGTTCGTGCAACGCTTGGAAATTCTGTTTCTGATTTTTCGGATGTGATAAAAGTGCGAACTACAAGCGAATCAGGAATTAAAAATTATGAAGATTTCTCTTTTCAAATTGTACCTGAAGTCGATCAGATAAAAATAAAAGGGTTGCAAGGCAACGAACGTATTCAAATTTTCAATATTGCCGGTGTATGCCTGTTTAATCAACATTCATCAGGCTCAGAAATGAGTATCAGTATTCCGCAGAAAGGAATTTTTATCGTTCGTATCTCAAACAAAGATTTTACTTTTGCACAAAAATTAATCAAATAAACTCTTCTTTGTTCATGAAATTTTCTTTTCGCTATATTAAAAAAATCTCAGCAGTTTTTCTGACATTTTTCAGCTTTTCTCTTTCGGCCGAAATACCCGAAGGTTATTACCAATCGGCTGAAGGGAAAACAGGGGCCGAATTAAAAACTGCTTTGCACAATATCATTCGACAACACATTATTCTGAATTACGACACCAGTACTTACGTTTGGTGGTACACCTATTTCAAGGCAACCGACTGGCATCCGGACGGTTATTTTTGGGATATGTATTCCAACAACAAACGCTCTACTTACAATGGTAACCTTATGAATAGGGAGCATTGCATGCCACGAAGTTGGTGGGGAACAAGTTCGAATTATTCCACTTTCGACGCCAACGGTGATTTAGTTAATCTTTCTCCTTCGGATGCGGAAGCCAATACTGCCAAATCAAATTATCCATTGGGTGTGGTTGGGAGTTCGGTTATTTATACAAATGGCGTGGTAAAAGTCGGAAACAATACTTATACTGGTTACAACGGGGTGGTTTTTGAACCGGCAGATCAATATAAAGGCGATTTTGCAAGAACTTACATGTATATGGTTACCTGTTACGAAGATTATGCTAACAATTGGAGAGGAACAGGAACAACCAGTATGCTTCAAAAAAACACTTATCCAGTTTTTAAACCGTGGGCTATCGAATTGTTATTGAAATGGAGCACAAATGATCCGGTTAGCCAGAAAGAAATAAATAGGAACGAAGGTGTTTATCAAAAACAAAAAAATAGAAATCCTTTCATTGATTATCCTGAACTTGTTGATTTTATTTGGGGAACCAGAAACGGAGAGCAATGGCGACCAGGAATAGGGAATTCAAATTTTGTTGTCTCACCTAATCCTGCTTCTTCTTATGTGAGTGTTCAAATCAGTCAACCAGAACAAGCCAGCTTTATGATTTATGATTTAAGTGGAATCTATTTGAAAAATGGGAAAATAAATAGCGATGGAACCATCGATATCAGCGATTTAAACAACGGCATCTATTTATTAACTATTTATGCTCATCACACAAGGAAAGTGGAAAAATTAATTGTTGCTCATGAAAAGTTAATTCAGAATTGATGATTTATGGTAGTGTTCCCCAAAATATTCTTGTTTATTCATTATTGAATTGGGGAAAAATTATTATAAAAAGGACTACAAAAATTATAAAAAACGATGAAAACAATAAAAAAACAGAATCTACCTTTTATCTAACCTTGAGAGGTTTAGAATTTACGCTTACTTTTTTATTAATTTTTGCCCGGGAAATGGAATCATTTTTGTTAACAATTTTCCGCAAGCTATCCTGCCAAACTGGAACAAATTCACGTATCAAACTCACACTATCAATCTCAACATTCAGCTTTTCATTACAATTTTTACTGTTCAACAACGAACCAGTAAGTGAGTCAATTTTATAAGGGTGCTTTGCACGTAAGCGGAAAGTATAACGACGCAACAAACTATCGTTATAGGCTATGTGAGAAATGCTGTCAACTTTCCCATTGGCATAATGAATTCTTAAAACTATATAACGATTTTCGCAAGAATCCTCGGGAGCAATTCGTTGTAATAATTTCAATTCGTAAATATCATTGAAAAGAAGATCAGATCGTTGGATTTTAAATAGCAAATTTCTTCTGATAGAATCTTTCGTAAGAAGGTAATGTGTAGGCAAATACCAGAGATTTGTTTTAGTAGTTTCAAGATAATTAGGATGATATTTTCCTTTTTTAATGTCTTCTTGTAAATGATTTAGCCGAAGAATCACATCAGTATAAACTTTTTCAAATTCTCTGGGATTTTTTCCATACCATGCAAGGGACGAATCAAATTGAGCCTGAGTAATACCATGTTTTTTTAAAACATATTGATAATAATAGGTATTATAATTACCTATGTAAAGGCTATCTTTTACATAAAGCACTCCATCGAGGATGTGAAAATCAGTAAGTACTTTAACCATTTCCTTTTTACTTAGCACATCTTTAGGACGTCGATTGCATGCGGTTATTAGCAATAGAATAATGTTTATTAAAAAGAAAAATCGAAAAAAATTATTTTTCTGATGAAACATTTTGTTTTGGTTTTTTCTCAAAACTTTGATTCAATTCTTTTCGGTAGAAAAACAAAATGATGAAAACGGCAATAGTTATCGCTGAATCTGCCACATTAAAAATTGGTTTGAAAAAAATTACTTCCCCAGCACTATTTTTAATCAATGGAAAATAAAGCATATCCACCACTTTGCCATAAAACAAGGGAGCATAACCACCTTCAGGAGGTAAAAAAGTAGCAACTTTACCATAACTGTCGCTAAAAAGGACACCATAAAATACAGAGTCAAAGATATTTCCCGCAGCACCAGCTAACAAAAGAGAAATTGTTAAAATATATCCAGTGGGAAATTGTTTTTTTATTAAAGAACGAAGATAAAAAAATATTAAGATAACTGCTACAATACGAAAAAAGGTAAGAAAAAGTTTATCAATGAATTGTATCCCGAAAGCCATTCCGCTGTTTTCAATAAAATAAATTTGAAACCAGTTGAATATATCCACATGGTCACCCAGAGCAAAATGGGTTTTTACATAAATTTTTGAAGCCTGATCAATAAAAAGAACAAGAAAAATCAACAGGGCAGATTTTTTAGCAATAGACATTTTCATCTGGAGGTCATTATGAAAGTTCGGCAGCAAGTTTTTTGCTGCCGACTTTTTGCTTGAAGGTTTATTTTTTCTTATTTTTTGCTTCAATACTTAAAGTAGCATGAGGAACGGCACGCAATCGCTCTTTGGGTATCAATTTTCCTGTTTCACGACAAATTCCGTAAGTTTTGTTTTCAATACGCACCAATGCTGCCTGTAAATGCCGGATGAATTCTAATTGCCGTTGAGCCAATCTTCCTGCTTCTTCTTTTGAAAGAGTAGTAGCACCCTCTTCTAACACTTTAAATGTTGGCGAAGTATCTGAAACATCATTACTGGCTTCATTAGTTATTGCATTACGAAGTATTTCGTAATCTTTCTGAGCCTTTTCAAGCTTTTCAAGAATAATTTGGCGAAATTCTTCCAATTCCTCATCTGAATATTTTGTCTTTTCTGCCATCGTTCATTGAATGATAAAAATAATCCTTTCGGATTGGTTAATGCCTTTAAAATAATCTGCGAAAATAATCATTTTTTTTCTCTTTAGCAATAATTTTAAAAACTCATTAAATGAATTCCTTTGTTTTTTTTATTTTAATCTTTACAAAGTAATCATCAAAATCTAATTCAGTAGTATTATCAAGTTTATCTACTAACATAATAGAGGTTGCCAATGTCTGGCTGGCAATATAATTTGAAAATTCATTTATTGCTTCATTAATTTCAGCCCGCTTTTCTATTTCAATGGTAATTCTATCTGTAATTTCAAAATCATTGGCTTTTCGAATATTTTGAATTCTATTGACAAATTCACGAGCAATACCTTCTTTCAACAACTCATCCGTTACCGTTATGTCGAGTGCCACTGTCAGTTTGCCATCGTTAGCGGTTAACCAGCCTGGCATATCTTCTGTAATGATTTCTACTTCTTCCTGAGAAATAGGAACTTCTCCCGCTGAAAGTTGCAAAACATATTCGCCTTTTTTTTCTATTTCTGCAATTTCTGTATTTCCTAAATTAGCCAGAGCTTCCGTAATTTCTTTCATTAATTTGCCATATTTTTTACCAAGCAATTTAAAATTTGGCTTTACTTTCTTTATCAAATTATGCATTTCACCATTTTGCGGGATGATTTCCAGTTCCTTAACATTGACTTCTGTTTTAATCAAGTCCGCTACATATTTCAATTGTTGATACGTTTTATCGTCTGGCGCAGGCACAATGGCTTTTGCTAATGGTTGACGCACTCTTTTATTGGCTTTTTTCCGTAATGAAAGAATCATTGAAGAAACCTGCTGAGCAAGCTGCATACATTCCTCCAGATTTTTGTCAATAAGATTTTCATTGCATTTTGGGAAATCAGTCAAATGAACAGATGCTTCTTTATGTTTCTCCGTCACTGCATTCAAATCGATGAACAATTGATCTGCATAAAAAGGTGCAATGGGTGCCATCAGTTGGGAAACAGTTTCCAAGCAGGTATAAAGTGTCTGGTAAGCTGAAATTTTATCTTCGTCGTATTCACCTCCCCAATAACGTTTTCTGTTCAGACGGACATACCAATTACTTAGATTTTCATTAACAAAATCTGCAATGGCACGTCCAGCTCGCGTAGGATCATAATCATCATAATCATTCGTAACTTCTTTGATCAATGTATTAAGAAGGGAAATTATCCATCGATCGATTTCAGGACGTTTCTCTACAGGAATTTCTTCTTCAGTATAAGTAAAATGATCTACATTGGCATAAAGAGCAAAAAAGGAATAAGTATTGTAAAGTGTTCCAAAGAATTTCCGACGAACTTCTTCCACCCCATCAATATCAAATTTTAAATTATCCCACGGTGAAGAATTGGTCATCATATACCAACGAAGAGGATCGGAACCATATTTTTCGATTGTTGCAAAAGGATCAATAACATTTCCTAAACGTTTTGACATTTTATTTCCATTTTTGTCAAGAACCAAACCATTGGAAACCACATTTTTAAAGGCAACAGAATTTTTTACCATGGTACTGATGGCATGCAAGGTAAAAAACCATCCACGAGTTTGATCCACACCTTCAGAAATAAAATCGGCTGGATAAAATTTATGTTTATCAATGGCTTCTTTATTTTCAAAAGGATAATGCAATTGGGCAAAAGGCATCGAACCAGAATCGAACCAGACATCAATTAAATCTGATTCTCTTCGCATCGGTTTGCCACTTTTTGACACAAGAATAATCTCATCGACGTAAGGACGATGCAAATCAATGTTTTCTATTGAATAATTCTCATCAGTATAAATGCCAACTTTGAAATTTTTATAAGGATTTTTTTTCATCAATCCCGCAGCAACAGATTTTTCAATCTCTACCATCAATTCTTCTACGGAGCCAATGCAAATTTCTTCTGCTCCATCTTCTGTTCGCCAAATGGGAAGAGGTGTTCCCCAAAATCTACTTCGCGACAAATTCCAGTCCTGAAGATTTTCCAACCATTTTCCAAATCGTCCTGTGCCTGTCGAAGCTGGTTTCCAATTGATAGTTTCATTAAGGCGAATCATTTCATCTCGATAAGCAGTAGTTTTTACAAACCAACTATCCAGCGGATAATATAAAACGGGTTTATCGGTACGCCAGCAATGGGGATAACTATGAACATACTTTTCAATTTTGAAAATTTTGCCTTGCTGTTTTAACATCACACAAAGATCAACATCCAGGGTTGATTCATCATTTATTCCATTTTCTGTTGTGGTGGAATTTTCCAGTTGCGTTTCCTCTGGAAGGTATTCATTTTTTACATATCTACCAGCATAAGGTTGATAAAGTTCTACATTGATTTTTTGAGCTACAAAATCAGGATCCAAATCTTCCAATTTGAAAAATTTACCTGTTTTATCCACCATTGGTTGCCAGTTGCCATCTTTATCTTTCAACAACAGCGGAGGAATATTATTTTGTTTTGCTACTCTGTCATCATCTGCTCCAAAAGTAGGGGCAATATGAACGATACCTGTTCCTTCTTCGGTTGTAACAAAATCACCTGAAATTACTCGAAAAGCATCACCTTCCACTTTTACCCACGGAATAAGTTGTTCATAATGAATGCCTACCAATTCTTTCCCAGTACATTCTGCCAGAATTTTATAAGGAATATTTTTATCGCCGGGTTGATAATTTTCAAACGATAAATCAGCATTTTTAGGTGAAAAATACTTATCAATCAAGTCCTTAGCTAAAATAATATAAATAAGCTTACAAGTATAAGGATTAATTGTTTTAACCAAAGCATACGAAATGTTTGGATGAACGCACAAAGCTGTATTAGAAGGCAAAGTCCAGGGTGTAGTGGTCCATGCCAAGAAATAACAATCTCCATCAATTTTATCCTTGAAAGGTAACTTTTCAATTTCTTTGATGTTGAACTGAGCTACACAACTGGTATCTTTTATGTCGCGATAACAACCCGGTTGATTTAATTCGTGCGTACTCAATCCCGTGCCTGCAGCAGGAGAATATGGTTGAATAGTATATCCTTTATAAAGCAATTTTTTTTCATAAAGTTGCTTCAACAGCCACCATGCTGTTTCAATGTAACGATTGTCGTAGGTAATGTAAGGATGTTTCATGTCGATCCAATAACCCATTTTCATGGTAAGATCTTCCCATTCTTGCGTATATCTCATTACTTCGCGGCGACAGACATTATTGTATTCTTCAATGCTGATTTTTTTCCCAATATCTTCTTTCGTGATTCCCAATAATTTTTCCACATTCAATTCCACAGGAAGTCCGTGAGTATCCCAACCTGCTTTTCTTTTTACTTGAAATCCTTGCATTGTTTTATATCTGCAGAAAATATCTTTAATGGTACGTGACATTACATGATGAATGCCTGGCATACCATTGGCTGAAGGGGGACCTTCATAAAAGACAAAAGAAGGTTTTCCTTCGCGTATAGCAATGCTTTGGAGAAATGTATTTTGTTCGTTCCACCGTGTAAGTATTTCTTTATTGATTTCAGAAAGGTTTAAACCTGAATATTCTGCAAATTTTTTCATATTCGAAAGTACTTGATATACTATTTTTTTGAAGTTGCAAAATTACGAAATTAAATTGGATTAAGAAGTAATAAACTTTTATGAATCAAGGTCAACGTATAAAAAATTTAAATATGAATGGCTATCAACAACTTAATAAATTGATTATTAAAAATTTATTTGATTCTCCGCAAAACTACCTATTATTAGAAATTATCTGATTAAAATGCTGAATTTAGGGAAACTGCAGAACCTCGCTTCAAAAATAGAAAATAAAGAATATTTCACGCAGATAACCGCAGATAAAAAACGCAGATGAACACAGAAAAAAATACAGCACAAATCAGCGAGAAAAGTATATCCAATGTTAGCAAAAAACTTAAATGTCTTAATTAGTTGCGATTCAAAAGTTGTTTTCTTTCAACTATATAAATTTTATCATATAGCAAATCCTATCTTCAAAGAGTAGTATAGTCGTGTTTTTTAAAAATCTATTAAGATATCGGAATTTAGCTCGTGAAGCAGAATATCCAGATATAGGTCATTATACGGATAATCATTAAATAATTTGCAAAAAAACCTTTTCAATTTAGGGAGAAATTACTTTTCGTTTCTTCTAAAAATTCAGCTAATTTTTTTATCTTTACCGAATTTTTGAGCTGGAGTTATTTGAATAAGGAATCAATCTCAATCAGACAAAAAAATTTATTGATAATGCTTTCCAAGTGATAAAATAGAATTCATTCATTTGTTTTTGTGAAATGAAACATTATAAATTCCTTCTATTTGCCTTTGTTTTTATTCTTGCTTTGATTTTGTATGTGAGTTGTCGTGGCTGGCAAGTCCTAACATTGATCAATTCAACTGTTGGACGAAAAAGTTATTTAATCACTTGTATCCTTTTGACTTTCTGCCTCTTTCTTGGAATGTTTTTTGAAAACAATTTGCCTATTTCATTAGCTCGATCTTTTCTCTTCTTAGGTTATTCTTTCTTATTCCTGGTAATGTATTTGTTCTTCTCATTTTTGTTGGTCGATCTCTTTCGAGGACTGAATCATTTTCAGCATATTATTTCAGGACAGGGAATGATGGCCTTGAGATTTTGGACTATGATGGTAAGTTTGGTTTTGATTATTGTTTTAATGATAGCTGGAAATATTAAATTCAATCATCCTGCTGTTGTAAATTTATATTTAAAGTCAAATAAACCTATTCAAAATAAGGAAATAAAAATTGTTGCAGCAAGTGACTTTCATTTAGGAACTTCCATTGGTAAAAAGCAATTACAAAAATATGTAAAGCTTATTAATGCACACCATCCCGATCTGGTGTTAATGGTAGGTGATATTTGTGATCATTCCTTGCCAGCAATGGTTCGTCAAAATTTAAAAGAAGACTTGCAGAAAATTCAAGCTCCATTGGGTGTTTATGCAGTAGATGGGAATCATGAATATTATTCTTTTCATTTAGCAGAAGTAAACGAATATTATAAAAGTGCTGGGATAAAGGTTTTACGCGATGGTACCGCAGAAATTCAGCATCAGTTTTATCTGGTTGGGAGAGATGATTACAACAATCGGCAAAGAAAGAAACTTTCTGAGTTGATGGATTCTTTTGACCCTTCGAAACCTGTTATAGTGATTGATCATCAGCCTATGAGTCTGGAAGAATCACAACAGGAAAATATTGATCTTCATTTATCTGGACATACCCATAATGGGCAAGTTTTTCCGGGCAATTTGCTGGCAAAGCGATTTTTTGAAGTGAGTTATGGCTATAAGAAAAAAGGAAATACACATATTTATGTAAGCTCAGGTTTAGGTTTATGGGGACCACCTTATCGAATTGGTACTCAATCAGAACTGGTAGTAATCCATTTTCAATACTAAAGAAAAATAAAAAATTCAGCTGTAATTTTAAAAAATAAAAACTCCCCTTGAATATACTTTTTCAAAGGGAGTTTACCTTAAAAA
>Ga0208824_1002142_pt1 | contig 15804 bp, 31 predicted proteins | sample AD_JPNTR3_MetaG_FD_184447 | JGI IMG/M metagenome (GOLD analysis project Ga0208824, IMG submission 184447) | Active sludge microbial communities of municipal wastewater-treating anaerobic digesters from Japan - AD_JPNTR3_MetaG (SPAdes) (version 2) | ecosystem: Engineered > Bioreactor > Anaerobic...
GGCAAAAGCGTGAGAGTAGACTAACCACGATTATCCTTTTATTCAATTATTGCAAGGTAAATTAGTATTTGGGTTTTTTTTAAAATGAGTTATAATAATCTTATACTAGAAATAAGAGGTTACCATGACTAAGAAAGATTTCAAAGAAGCAATTAAACAGACTCTTAAGCAAATACCTGAGGATTACACTATTACCTCAGTTCGAATTGAAGAGGATGATAGATATCGAGATAATCTAATAATTCTTGCTGTTGATGACACTTTAAAATCCCATCCTAATGTTATGATTGCAAAATCACCTCTTTCATATTCTCACACTAACATCAAATATAAATAAGGAAGTTACAATGATAGAAATACAAGGTAAGTACGACAGTGCTAAGATCTTCACTGACAATGTAGAAAGTGAAGCCATTTCGCAGATATACAAAATACTCAATTCTGTAGTCGCTAAGGATAGCCATATCCGTGTTATGCCTGACGTCCACGCTGGGGCTGGTTGTGTCATTGGTACCACCATGAAAATCACTGACAAAGTAATCCCTTACTTCATAGGTGTCGATATCGGTTGTGGTATGCTTGTTCAGGCTCTTAAGGATACTCACGTAGAATTAGGTAAGCTAGACAAGATCATCCATGCTAATGTACCTGCTGATATGTCTGCTCAGCATATCTAACCCCAGATAATTTAATTTTTTATAAGCATTAAAAAAAAAAAAAAAAAAAAAAAAAAAAAAAATGTTTAAACCTCTTAATAAAACAATTTTTATTTAAACCTATTGCCATGTATTTTAATTTTTTCTTTCCTCTCATATAACATATAATCAATTTTTTTAAAAATTTCAGTTATAATAATATTATAAGGCATTCAAAGATAGCGATTAATTAAATAATCGCTATGGAGATGAATTGTGAAGGACACCAGGATTATTGCCTGCTGATGCATGAACAAATGCATCTAACTTCACAATGCCTTAAGAAGTACTATTGTTTCTATTTTTATATAAAAATATTTTTTACTGTTTTTTTAAAAAATAGGCTATATTATTAATATAATACAAAAAAATAAAAAGAGAGGTTACAAATGATTAATTATAAAAAAGCTATGGTATTCGGTACAAGACCCTCTCCATTGAAAAGAATAAAAAAATTTGAGGAAGTAGAAAATTCCTCAAATCCTAAATTCTGTTTTCATTTGATTGGGGGAATGGATAGGGGATATTTTAAATTAAAAGATCCCTCCAAGTTGCCAAAATATTTTCCCAAGGATTTTAGATTAACCGTTAAAGATGGTTGGTCGGACTTTGCTAGAAAAGATAATATAGATATTGAAGGCATGAAAAAGGTTTACATTGAGGAATCGCTTAAAGTATATGAAGATGTATTGAATGCTATTAATGAATGGATAAATGAAAAAACTATTAATGGAATCTCTCCCACTCCAAGAAGCTTTAAGTATTATTTAAATTTTGTTGGAACTAAATATAAAAGTGAACTAGAAGCTCGGATTACATATAATACTGTTGAAACATATATTCATAAATTAAGTAATTTAGGATATTTGTTTCATTATACAGATCCAGTAGAACATTATTGGAATAAAACCAGAGAAGAATTTGTAAAAGAAAGAGAGAAAGACTTTATGGTACCCTACGCTTTCATAAAAGGGGAAGAATGGAATGCCTTTGGTGAAATGGATTGGGGCGGAATATCTCGTAATGAAAAAGATCCCGAAGTTTACTATAAAGAGTTTTGGGATGCTTTTAATTCTCTTCCAAACAATACCAGTATATATGTTTTTAATTGTTTTGCTTAAGGAATAATTATGAATATATTAAAATACTCTAAAGAAAATCCCGTTAATTCTGAATGTAGAAATGTTTACATTGAATATAATGAAAATACTAAATGTTTAACAGTTTATGCGGTTGAAACAAATATATATGAAACAGAATATGATTTTGTTAAGTATTTAGAGTTCAGAAAGGTATTAGATATTTATCCCGAAGATAAAAGATATTTAATCGTATATGACATATATATTTCAAAACAAGAGTTATTTAAAACATGTTTAGACATAATACCAGAAATAAATAATAAAAAGGAGTACTAACATGAATTATAATGAATTTTCTCTTATTCCATCTGGTACAATCTTTGATTACGGGGTTGTAAAAAATTCTAAAGATGGGATTCTTAATGAAAGTATTGAAAGTGAAAATATAAAATGGATTGCCCATAAAGGACATTGCAATGATTTTGCAATATACTATGGGACTCCTGAGCAAACCCTAAATGAAATTTCCAATACAGGGTTTAAATTATACGATAGAGCTGTTATTCAAAAGTTATTAGATTGTGATGATGAAGTTTTAAATCATTATCGTATGTAACACAAAAATATTTTTTACTGTTTTTTTAAAAAATAGGCTATATTATTAATATAATACAAAAAAATAAAAAGAGAGGTTACAAAAATGAAATTAACAGCAAAAGGCAGAAACTATTTAGAGATTTTATTTATAAAAGATATTAAACCTTGGTATAAATTAATTAAAGGTTTAATTCCTCTCTTTGATCATTACGGAATTAAAGAGGGAGTATATAGATTTACAATAGAAGATGAAGATGATGAATATTCTCCACTTGATATTAATTTTTTTTCAAAAAAAGATTATTGGAAATTTCATACAGATAAGGACTATATTCCCGAAGCTTTGGATTTAAATTCAATTATGGATATGCATACTATAATTTTTGCAATACGAAGAGTTAAAAATCATTATGATCTCACTTTTAAACTGGGTAAATACTATTATTTACTTGAAATTTATCCCACTTGCAGAATGCAATTGTATGGAGGTTCCGAACCTTACTATAGTCAAAGAGCTTTAGTTCAAGGATGGAAAGCAATTACAAATAATGACAAAATAAATAAAGAAGCATCGGGAGATGTTAAATGAATACATACACTTTACTATTGTTTCTAGGCTTTTGCGTTGCAATTGGTTATTGGTCTCAAGCAAGAGGGCATAGCTTTTGGTTTGGATTCCTTTGGTCATTCTTTCTAAGTCCTCTTGTTGGATTCTTAATCGTTCTTGCCGTTGGAAAGAAAAACAATACAATGTAATAAGAAGACAATATATCACTGTTTAACTGTGAAATATAACATTTAAGAGAAATTAAATGGTAATAAATAATAAAGTATTAGAAAATAGATTTAAAGAATTTCTTTCAGATAATTTGGAAGATACACCAATACAATTACTGGAAATTCAAGAAAATTCTTTGCGTGCTGAATATATAGAAAGGGGTTTTTCCTATTTTCCACAATATTGCATTACAATAGAACAAAAAAAGAAAGGGTATTGTACTATTAAAATGTCTAAAAAATATGATTCTTCTTCTAATTATATTATTTCAACAGAAACAATATCAATTGAAAGAAATATATCGTTAGAAAGTATAGATATTGTTATGTCGGAATTACAAGCTGTATTTGAAGAATTTAAATGTATAAATTCTATGAAGACACATGCTAATCACACTATTAAGTAAAAGAGTTTTAATAATAAAACATATCTATATGAACTTCAAAATAAAATTAATAAGGATATAAATTAATTTAAGGAGGTATATATGTCACATTATATCGTGATGGTGTTTGAGAATGATCCCGAAGATCAATTAGCTCCGTACGATGAAAATTTAGAGGGATGCCAAAATCCCAAATGGGATTGGTATGTTCTTGGTGGACGATGGCACGGGTTTTTTAAGGCGAAAGATCCCAGCAAAATAGTAAATGATCTTTCAGGTATATTTGATGAAGAAATAGAAAATGGATATGGTGATGCTATGGAAAAGGGAAATATTGATATAAAAGGCATGGAAGATGAATATATTAAAGAATGTCTTGAAGAATATGATGAAATAGTGGGCATAATTAATCATTGGATAGAAACCAATACTAAAAATGGAAATGTTCCCAGTCCAAAACCTTGGAGTTATTACCAAAATCTTGTAGACAATCATATATTGACTTTAGATGAGGCAAAAGATTTATACGAGAAAAAAGAATCTTATATAAATTTATTAAAAGATGCAGGTTATGTTTTTTGGCGAGATGATCCTATTGCAGATTATTGGGCCAAAACTAGAGAAGAGTATTTAAGCGATTCTCTTAAGCATTTTATGTTGCCTTATGCTTTTGTAATTAATGGGGAATGGCATGCTTTAGGAGAAATGGGATGGTTTGGTTTTTCATATTCTGAAAATGATTTTGATACATATTATAAAGAATTTTGGGACACATTTAATTCTCTACCTGATGATACTCTTGTATCGTTGTTTGATTGCCATATTTAATTAAAGTGAGGTATAAATTATGGAAATGTATGTTCATTATCATACAGCGTCATGTGTAAAAGAGAAAAAATTTGAGGATATTTCTCTTACAAATTTTCCGAAAGGTTCTATTTGTAAATTGAGAGATGGAACTTGGGCAACCTTAAAAGATCCGAATACGGGATTAACTTCTCCTGGAGGATATCATTTAAACAATGGGTTATCTCCCGCAGGTCAAGATTTGGATATAGTATTTATAGAAAAAAGGGCTCCATATGGAACTAGCTTGTGGGCTTGGCAATCTATGATGTTGGAAGAAAATATTATACATAAAAATCATAGGGGTCCATATTCTGATTGTCCCATTAAGGATAAAAAGAAATTCTGGGAATCGCTTAGAGATTATTGGTTAGAAAGTAAAGCTAAAGACGGATGGATGAGTATTTCTGATTACGAAAGAAAGTACGGAAAACCTTTTTATTTTTTGAAAAAGGGTGATTATGTCCACTTAAGTGAACCTGTAAATGGTGAAACTATAAAAAGAGTTATGGAGATAACTTCTGATTCTATTACATTGGAAGGATGTCCATATACATTTGATCTTAGAGGTATATCACTTAAGAATGGACCTAATATTGTTTGTAAAGTTAACCCCGAAGATGTTCCTGTTAAATTAACTTTAGATGGATATGTTAGACCTTCCCCATATAAAGATAAGGAATATTTTTGTTTATCGGTAGAAGATTATACCATATTTATTCCCTATGAAATAATTACAGATGAATATAATTTAAAAAAACTGAGAAATTTAATTTCTGCACAAAAAAATACCAAATAAAGGAAAGGAACTATCATGAACGATTTAGAATGTTTACATAAAATTCTCATTCGCATAGAAAGAAAAATAGATTTTTTGCTAGAAATGATGGCGGAAAATAGCATTGAATTTTTTTCTGATTTGGATGAATTTTAGAATAATATAGATTCTGAATAGCAAATGGATATAAGATAGATAATATAGATACATTAAGCATTTTGTTATTTGAAAAAATAAAAATTAATTTCCTGTTTTTTTGATTTTTTAGACTATATTATTAATATAAGGAATGAAATATCTGGTGTGATATTTACTAATTTAAAAATAGTACTCCGTCATAACTTTAAAATGTTAAAAAAATAATATAAAACATATAAGGAGAGTTACCATGGAAAAAACTAAAACTTATGTATACTTAGTTATAGCCGAAACTCCCTATGACGGAGAAGGTGTGGTAGCAGTATTTGCCGATGAGGAAAAGGCAGATAAATATTGCTATGAGAATAACTGCTACAGGGTAGAAGAATTTGAAGTGTGGGAATAAAAATAAAATGATTTTAATTCATTAATATTATTCCTCCTAGGCCAGGTAAACATATGTAACCTCTTTTTTACCTGGCCTCTTTTTATTAATATTAAAATGTAAAAAATTATAAATAAAGAGGTTATGAAATGAAACAAAGAATAACTTTTAAGAATATCCTAGAACAATTAGGGTGCAATACTCCAACTGATTTTTATAAGCTAATGAAGCCTCATTGGGGAGGCGGGGCAGATGCAATTTTAACCTTTAATCCCGTTACAAAGAAACCAGAAATTGGCTCCATTTATTCCAATGATTGGTTTAATCCCTATACAAAAAACATTCTTTTAGCAAGATTGAATCTTTCAAGTTTAAAAGATTTCAATCGCTTATGGGAAGATATATATTATGATATTGAAATGACTCTTGAAAGAGAGCTAGGGAAAGAAACCTCTAATGAAGAGGAATAAAAGATGAAAATGGGCAGAAAAGATATTAAAAAGTTACTTTCTAAGAAACGCTGGTGTTCCCAATGCCAACGGGCTGAGGATTTTATTAAACTTCAGCCTGATGACGCAATAATAGACGTGCATTTGACTGGAGATTTTAAGTATATGTCTCGTAAAGGCAGATACAATGAGGTTCAAGAATAACGATTTACTAGTTAGTAACTATTATCCTCCTGGGCCAGATAAGAATATGTAACCTCGTTCTTTATCTGGCCAAATTTTTTAATAACATTTTTATAATTAAGCCATAATTATAATATATAAGAGAAACATTTATTTGATTAATTAAATGCTTCTTGTATATTTCCTTTATATTGATGACAGCGTAATTCCACGGACACTACGCAAAGATCCTTGAGATCAGCAGATATGAAGTGGGCATCAATTTGGAAATAATAAGAAGATATTTAAAATAATTAAATAAAGCGATTTCTCCGTTCACTACTTACATTAATATGTATTGTAGAGAACTATTGCCGATGCTGATTTGAATCCGTCAGGGATTGTGGCAACAATCTCAGAATCGCTAGGGTTCTGTTCAAACTTTTGAGGCAATTAAATAGTCGTATAAAAAAGCTAATGAAACTAGATGTGCTTTACTAGTTCTTGGTAGTTGTTGTCAATTTTTTACAGAACAAATTAATTTACTGTTTTTTATTTTTTAAGTTATATTATATATATAATAAGGTTATATTAAAGGAAGATAAAAATGAATAAAAAGCGTTCTGCCAAGTTAAGAATGGTTTGGCGTAGGTGCTCCAATTGTGGAACTACCCTTAAAGTTCCATATAAAGATATAAGAAAAGATGCAGATGGGGATGAAATGGATATTTTCTGTTTTGATTGTATATGTAAAATAAATAGGTTTAACGATATGATAGCTGATTCAGAATGGTTGGGTCATACATTTTAAAGGTGGCGCATGTTAATATACACTGTGATAGTATTTAAATAGGATGTTATTGTGGAAGTTAGAAATTTTTTAACTCCATATTAGGCACAAATATTTCAAGCACAGGTAGGAAATGATCCTCCGTTTCGTTCCTAGATATATAAGGATTTTGTAGTTGTTACGCAGGATATGTATACATATACCTATAAATAAATTAATTACACTTAAAAATATTTTACCGTTTTTTTATAAATAAAGCTATATTATTAATATAAACAATAATAGAGAGGTTGCAAATGACTGTATATACAGTTATAACATATATATAATGATTCTGATATAGTAGAAGTAAAATCCTTTAATTCCAAAGAAGAAACTAAAAAGTATTGTGATAAAATGGAGAAAGATTTTCATTATCGTACCACACTATACCAGAGAACCTTTGTTTTAGAGAATGTAAATAATTTAAATTAAGAAGGATAAATGAACATATACAATATTGTAGTATTTAATGGTTACGATATCATAGATATCCGAAGTTTCTCAAACAGAAAGGATGCTTTGGATTTTCAAGAATATATAGAAGCAAATTCCAGGTTTTATACAGAATTTCACGAGACAGTATTGGACGATAAATCTGTATAAAACAGCAGATATACATAAACATTTTTTATCTAATTAATTTAAATTCCTATTTTTGCAGTAATGCAATTGCACGTATGTGCAACCTAATACATATTTCCAATTTTTTCTTCCTCCTTACCTTTTATCCTAATATATAAAAAATTATTTTTTCCTCCTTTAAACAAAACTCTACAGATATTCTTATCACCCATTTAATATATTTTTACAATTCTTTTTTTCCCTCCTTATTATAGCCTCCATAATTATTTCTTCTTAAACAAATATTGTATTCTTCAAATAAAAATTCTCCATATATTCCTATTACTACATCCAAATTTTATTTTCTAACATTTTAATAAAAATATAATTTAGATTTTTCTATATGTTCATCCCTTTTAAAAAATATTCTTCTCATCCCAATATAAAAATTCTCCAGATATTTTTTCTCCTCCCTATATATTTCTCCAATTTTTTCCATATACTAGTATATAGATTTTCTCCCTAATAATAAAATAAATATTCTTCCCATACAAAAATATTTTTTATCCAGATATCCTTACATACATATACAATTTAAATAATCTGCATGCTATATAAATATTTTTTATCCAGATATTCTTATATACATATACAATATTAATATTATGCATATACTATATACAAAAAATACAATACATATTATACATATACTATATACAAAAATATATATACATATGAACATACATATACGAAAAATAAAATTTAAGCTATATGAATAATGAATTTGCACTACATTTTTGATGGTCTTAAGCTAGATAAACAGTATATTTAAAATTGCAAAACTTCTAAAGAAATATAGAGGAAATTTTTAAAAAAGAGGGAAAAATGCGAGACAGAGAAAGAATTAAAGAGAAGGAAGAAATAAATCCCTATGTCCGATAGGCTTAAGCAGATTTTTTCCTCATGTTTCCCTAATATTCTCCTTAATATACTTAAGTACTCCAAAGGCAAACATATTTCTATGAATATTCTCAAGTATTTTGTATTGCAAGGGAAAGATTGTAGTAAAAATAAGAATGCGCAAAAATATTTTTTATATAGTATATAAGATGTATATATATTTTTTGTATAGTATATGTAAGATTAAAAGAAATATATTGTAATATGTAATAAAAAGAAATATATTGTAGTATGTGTGAAAAATATTTTTTATATAATATGTAAGATTAAAAGAAATATATTGTATATATATGAAAAAGAAATATATTGTAATATGTGTAAGATATATTTTTTGTATAGTATATAAGATGTATTTTTTATATAGTATGTAAATATTTTTTTTTTTATTATTATATACAAGATTAAAAGAAATGTATTGTATATATATGAATTTTTTTGTATTATAGTATGAATGCAAAATACTTTTTATATGCAGTATATAGGATGAAAGAAATATGGGATGGATGTGATGCAAATATTTTTTAAATGAGGGTATTTATGTTGACACTGCATAATTATATTGTAGTAGATATGTGAACAATAAAAAGTATTATTGGGGTTCATAAATTAATTTAAAAAAATCTAAAAGAAGAATGTTAATTAAGAGTGGACATAGTCCATTTTATGCGTATGCATATTAACAAATACATAGGAAAAGAAAGATATTGAAAAAGAGAGGTAGACCTAAAAAGGGTCATATTAGTCCTACTGAAAGATTAAAAAGATTGGGAAATACAAAGGTATTTAATCCTTCAGGAAGAGGAAGACCATATAAGAATGCATTTAAATGTAAATATTGTGAAAAAAAGTTTACTGATAAAAATAGCATGTTAGCTCATTCTATTACTTGCATTAATAATCCTGATAGAGACAAAAATATAAGAAGAAGATCGTAGGTATTAATTGAAAGATATCCAAACAGAAGGCAATATGCTTATACTCTTTATTGTCGTAGATGTGGAAAATAGTATGAAGTTATTATGAATGAACATGATTTTTAGACCGATAGATATAAATTTTATTGCTCCACTAAATGTAGATATTATAGACCTCAATAGATGTATTTAAATCATTCGTATACTCGTTTGAAAAGAATTATATCTATTCATCTTAGTTTGAATGCTTTAAGGTATAATGCCAGTAAAGCTTTTAGTATGATGAAGTTTGCTGTAATCAAAATATGTCCTGAATGTAAAACCTAGTTTCTTGCAAAATCAGAAGATAAAATATATTGCTCTAAAGAATGTAGATAGAAGGCAGAATTTTTTAAAAAGAAAAAGGAATAGTATTTGGATTCATTAAAACCTCTTAAAGTTGGAATATCTGGTTGGTACGGAGGAAACAAAAATAAATTTAATAATACAAATGTTCCTATATTTTGAAAAATATAAAATGTATTTTTCTTTTACTTCTTTTTTTCAAATAAAGTTATATTAAGGAATATTTAAGAAAATGATTTTATATGACAAAGCTAAATATTTGGAATTTTATTTAGAAGAAAATAATATAACATTATAGCAATTTTCTAAAATGACGGGAATAAGCATGGAGGATTTAAAGGGAATACTTTTGCATGTAACAGTAGTAACAGAGGATATGGCACTTACTCTTGCTAAATATACCGATATGAAAGATCCAGATTTTTGGATTGATTCCAAAAGACATTATTAATTATAATAAGACGATATTAATAAAATAACACTTGTAAGAAATTAGGTAAATATATTTCTGCCTTGTTAGCCTTTGAAGAAAGGTGAAATTTTTTGCAAGTGAAAAAAGGAGAAGCTAGACATGGCTAAAATATCATCACAAGAAACCTTCAAAATGGCAATTTCGGTAGGTAAGAACATTTTACAAACCGAGCATTGGAAAGATTAGGAAACAAAAAGATAGGAAAATCGGGTATATTTAAAAAATGGACAAGAATTTTAGATTTTCCTAAAAAATTATCGTGGTATTCCAGTTATGGTTGAATTAACTATAAATGGAGAAACAGAAAAAGAAACAATTATTTTAGATCCTGGTGAAAGATTATTTCTTGAAAGGTATCTATCCACCAATAACAAATTTAAATTTAATACTTACAAGATTTCCAATAATGTAAAAAAACTTATTGAGAATAATGTAAAGGAATTAGGGGTTATAACTGCTAGAGTTTATTCGTTGCAAAGCGTTTATTCTGATACCCCAGTTACTTCCACTACTCTTCCTAAAGTCTAGTATATAGTAGATTATTTCCGTCAACCTGTTTTTAACGGATATCGTTCTTTTCAAACATTTAATAATGAACAATTTATGGGTACAAGAAGTAATATTTCAGGGTATGTTTCAAGTTCTTATACGTCTTGCAATAATATGGCGTCTTCTTTAAATAATAATGAATTTCAAACTTATACAAGTTATTGTGTGAATGAAGATGTTGAATCTGAAAAGAATAGTTAGAATTTGGCCAAAGAAAAACTTTAGGAAGTTAATACTCAAACAGAATTTGGAGCGATTGAAAGAGGTAATTATTCCGATCAAAAATTTGAAGGATGTCCTGATTTTAAAAAGGGTATGTTTTTAGAATCTTATACAATACATATCTACCCAATAAGTGCTCAAAGTTCTGAAGAAAAATCTAATAGAATTGAAGGTGCCATATATTGTTCTGTTTGTGGCAGAAAACAAAAACATGGTCAAAAATATTGTCCAGCTGATGGGACTAAATTTGGTGAATAATGGTTGATTTTTAGATAAAAAAGAATTTATATTGGAATAGAGATAGGGATCGTGTGTATCCTGCGTATGTTTTTAGGGAAATTATATAATGAATGGAATAGGATCTTATATAGGTTGTATATTGAACCAAGATTGGTGGAACAATATTGAACTAAATTGTCCATTACATAAAAAGGCAACATTACGAGTAACAAAATATCCTAAATAGGGTAGAATAGTTTAGTATTATAATGAATAATTAATTTAGAAGGGGATAAACATTTATCCCCTTTATTTAAATAAGGGGTAATATGAAAAGAAAATTAAAAAAGATAATAGTAAAACCAAATCCGATTATTAGAAATGGAAATTATGATTTTTCGGAAGTTAGTAAAGAAGAACTTTTAAATTCTTCACAGCATCATATAAATGATGTAAGACAAGGTATAACATGGTTTATAGAAGAACTAGTAGAAAGAGGACAAAAACATGATTTTACAAAATTAAAATATATAAATGAGTATTATTAGGCTTTTTTAAATGATTTAAAAATATAGGATTGGGGTGAGTTTCATAAGAAAATGTAGCGTCATCATATTGATGATCCCAACGGGCAACCATAGGATATTGATTTAATTGATGTAATTGAATTTATAATAGATACCGTAATGGCTGGGGTTGCAAAGTATGGATAGTACAATATTAAGTTGCTATCAGATGACCTTCTTCAAAAGGCATATAAAAATACAATTAAAAAGCTTCTGGATATTACTGAACGAGAATAAATACATTAGAAGAATTTTTTTTATTACTTTTCTTTTTTTTTTACTGTTTTTTTCAAAATCAAGCTATATTATTAATATAAAATAATAAAAAAAAGAGGTTACAAAAATGAAGATTTATAGAAAATATGGACCATTCAACGAAATAAACAATCCTTCTGTTGCAAATTTTTTAGAGAAAAACAAAGATCACCGCAGATTAGAAGAAAGATTAGAAGTTTTTATAGAAAATGATAATTATGAAAATCCCAAAGTTGTGTTGGAAGAGTATATTTATGACACTATTGAACCCTGGAAATCGGGATGGTGCCGTGTAGCTGAAACTATTTGGAACGGTGAATTTGTTCCAGATGAAACTTGGGAAATAAAAGAAGTGAGCAACTAAAAAATGCATATTAACAATTTAATAAAAGATTTTGCAAAATACATGTTTCTTTCTTCTTTTGCTATTACTGTAGTTATATTAATAATATATCCTTATAAATATATTATAGGTATGGGTGCATCTTTCATATCTTTAATTTCATTTATAATTTATATATTACTTTCTATACATAAATAAACATGTTATTTTAAAAAATGATGGCGCATGGTGAAAATGGGATCACGCTGGACTTTGGATCCAGAATTTCAGGATCATACCCTGATGCGCCAGCCAAATTTAAGTTATAAGGAAGATAAATGAATACGATAATTAACAAAATAAAAAATGTTATAAAGGGTAGCAAGTTTGAAAACCGAGCTTATGTTGTTGGAGGATTTGTCCGTGACCATTTTATGGGATTGGGTTCTAACGATATTGATATTGTTGTAACTGATTTAGATATTAATGGAGGAATAGAACTTGCATTATTTCTTTACAATGTTCTTAATCTTGATCATTTTCCCGTAATTTATCCCAGATTTGGCACCGCACAAATTTTAATAGATGGTACTGAAGTAGAAATAGTAGGGTCTCGCAAAGAAATTTACAATTTTAAAAATCGTAAACCTGTGGTTATTGCAGGTACATTAGAAGATGATGCCAATAGGAGAGATTTTACAATCAATTCTATTTTTTATAATATCTCCCAAGATTTATTTGTAGATCCTAAAAATGGAATAGAGGATATAAGGAAAAAATTAATCCGCACTACTTCTGATTCTAAAACGATTTTTGCTGAAGATCCTCTTCGTATTTTAAGAGCTATTCGTTTTAGTTCTCAATTAAATTTTGAAATTGAAGATGATACATTTAATGCTATTGTTGAATTTGTTCCTTGGCTTAAAAATATATCTAGGGAACGCATTAGAGATGAATTTAATAATATTTTAGTAACAAATAATTTTAGTAAGGGTATTAATTACCTTAAAGTTTCTGGGATTCTTTCTTATTTAATTCCAGAAATTTCTAAATTTGATTCAGTACAAAATGAAACTTCTCAATATCACACTAAAAATTTGTTTAATCATACTTTGGAGGTTATGTCAGAAGTTCCACCTACAGTTGAGCATCGTCTTGCAGCATTGTTTCATGATGTAGGAAAAGTTAATACAATGACTGTGGATGAAAAAGGGGTGCACTTTTATAATCATCAATTTTATTCTATGGAAATTGTTAAAAGATTTATGACAGAATATAAATATACTAATGATCAAATTGAAATGGTAAAAAATTCAGTTATGATGCATATGAATTTTTTGGATAATACTGTAACTGAAAAGACTATTCGTAAGATGATGGATAAATATGGCAAAGAACAGGTATTATTTTTTATTGATTTAGCATTTGCAGATTCTAAAAATATTGAACATAAAAAAGTTCTTCAATCTATTGTTGATTTCATTAATACCAATCAAAATACTGTTGAATTTCTCAAAAGATTGCCAGTTAATGGTGATATGATTATGAAAAGATACAATCTTAAACCTTCTAAAAAAGTTGGTGAACTTCTTAATATTGAAAAAGAATATTTATTTGAATTTCCTGAAGCAAATGAAATGGAAATTTATCAAATTTTAGACAAAAATGTATAACACATATTATAAGAGGAAATAAATGAATATATATAAACATCCTAATTTTGGAACAGATGGATATTGCTTCCTTTGTGGAACAAATGAAGATAAAGAAGTAGTGTTATTACCGATATATGGTAGCAATACTTTTGATAAATTTACGTATGAATCTGCACAGGTTCATTTAGATTGTTTATTAAATTCTTTAATTTTATATAAGAACTCTTCTAATAGTTATGATATTAAATTAATATATCAAATATAAAATTAAAAAAATAATTAAAATAAATACTGTTATAAGGAGATTACAGTGAATAAAGTTTTATCTGTTGAGATGATTCCCTTTACTAATCCCAAAAAAATGCAAAAAGAGTTACAAGAAATTACAAACATAAAATTTAGTGTAAGAAGTGGGATTTATAATGAAATTAAATATATATCTTTTTTTAATTTCTTTGTAGGACAAGATGTTGACATATACGAAGGAGAATTGCTTAAGGTAACAATCTTTCAAAATGGTAAGGGCAAAAAAGAATTTAGGTTAGAGAATTTTTAATGATTAGAATAACAATAGAATTAGTTCCGTATGGAATAGAAAAATGGAAAAAGACCATTGGTCTTATGAAAATTATCAACGATGGTACAGGTACAAAGGAAATAGGAAATTACAAATATCAAATAATAGATGAAAATGGTAATCAACTTTATGAAGGAATTTATAAGGGGTTTCCTAGAAAGTTGAGAATTTGGAGATTAATTCAGGAAATATTTAAAACCATTCCAGAAGAAAATATAAAAATATAAGGAGTTATAAGATGATTCAAGAATTAGAAGAAAACATTATTCGCAGGGGAGAAATTAATGATAATGTTCTTTCAAAATTAATAAACAAACAAGGGAAACTTTCTGTAAAAATTTCTGCAGATATACTCAAAGGAATACCTACTGTAAATTTTTCTAAGATTATGGATAATCTTGCAAATGAAGTTTATTTAGAAATTTTTCCTTGGGAAGATGGTAAATATCCTACTAAAGTTAAAAGTGGAAATTATAAAGAAATAGTATATTTAAGGTATTTTGAAATCATGAACATTTTGGACAAAAGTGAATTACTTTAATTAAAAAATAGAAATTTTATTTTCTAGTTTTTTTCAAAAAACAGTTATAATATTAATAGAGGTTAAAAAAATAGAAACATATATAATTTCAGTTATTTCAAAGTCCTGGTTGGATTTATTGTTTAAGGATATGTCACTTATCAATCAGAAGTTTCCAGAAACAAAAATAGTCTTAGTAGAAATTGCTTATGGACTTCAAAAAAATAAAGAAATGTATAGATTTTTAGGTGATCATATTATTAATATATGGTGCAATGATAATGAATTACGTAATATTAAAAGAAATACTGAGCATTTAAAATATTTTATTGATAAAATTCCAGATAAAGATGAAGCCATTAAAATTTGTAATAAAAATCGGTTAAAATTATATAATGTTTGCACGGATAAGAAAATGAATTTGTTGCCGATTATAAAGAAAATGGCAATGTTATGAAGGAAAATTTTATGAAAATACTTGTTCTTGACGATCTGGATTCCAGATTAAAAATATTTAAAGAAAATATAGAACAAAAATTA
>Ga0208824_1002144_pt1 | contig 15791 bp, 26 predicted proteins | sample AD_JPNTR3_MetaG_FD_184447 | JGI IMG/M metagenome (GOLD analysis project Ga0208824, IMG submission 184447) | Active sludge microbial communities of municipal wastewater-treating anaerobic digesters from Japan - AD_JPNTR3_MetaG (SPAdes) (version 2) | ecosystem: Engineered > Bioreactor > Anaerobic...
GCCAAACGTAGGAGGGTCATTGATGAATCCGTTGAAGTGGAGTCCGTTAACAGAAGGCTGATATTGAGAGCAAGTTCGGATGGCAGCTGGGTGGAAGAGGAAATCAATTTTGCCTATGATGGTGCCTGTTTCAAATTTGTGGTTGTACCATCTCTGTTGAAGGATGTGCTTACGGAATCGTTGGAATGTGTTGTCTCCCAAAATAGGTTGAAGTTTCGTGGGGAAGGTTGGGAGTATGTGGTAGCTTTGAAAGAAAGAAGAAAGGCTTCATAATGGAAGGATTTTTCTCGAAAAAGGAGGTTGAATCTATAATCAGACCTGGAGGAAGGAAGACAGGGTGCTTTCAATGTGGACTGCATGCAAACTGTCTCACTCTAAAAATGGAACCTTATGGAGGTTTCAAGAAGAAAATTCTTAACATAGGTGAAGCACCTGGGGAATGGGAAGATAAAAAGGGAAAGCCATGGCAAGGCAAGACGGGTGAACTGTTAAGAAAGCAGTATGCAAAAATGGGAATAAACCTGTTTGAGGACTGCCTTAACATTAACGCCGTGAATTGCAGACCTGTGGATGAAAAAGGGAACAATCGCACTCCTACATCTATTGAGATTGATAGTTGCCGTAAAAACGTCTTGGAGTGCATTCATCAAAACAAACCTCAGGTTATTGTATTATTAGGAGCAACCGCTGTTGAATCCTTGATTGGATATCGTTGGAAGAGGGAGTTTGGAAGCATTTCGAAATGGAGAGGATGGGCAATACCAGACCAAGATTTTGAAGCGTGGGTGGTACCAACTTTTTATCCAAGTTTTGTGGAGAGGGCAGGTGCGGATGACGTTACAGGAGTTATTTGGAGACAAGACCTGTCCTTGGTGAAAGAGTGTTTGAAACTTCCTTTTCCAAAATATAAAGAGCCAGATATTGAAATCATTGATGATTTGTCCGTGTTGAATAATATCCAAGGACCGATTGCAATTGATTATGAAACGAACAGGTTGAAACCATATTCCCCAGGCAGCAGGATTGTCACCGTTGCAATTGCAGATTCGGAGGACCACTGTTTTGCCTTCAAGTTGCCAGCAAGCAGGGAAGGAAGGAAGCCATTGTTAAGATTATTAACCGACGAGAAAATACCGAAAATGGCACATAATATTAAATTTGAGGACAATTGGTCTTCTGTTAGATTTGGTATTGAAGTAAAAGGTTGGGATTGGGATACGATGCTGGCAAGCCACATATTGGATAACAGACCTGGTATAACTTCACTGAAGTTTCAAGCATACGTGAACTTCGGAGTTGTTGATTATGAATCGGACGTCGCTGACACTCTCGGTGAGGATTTGGAGGAAGCGATTAAATCTCCAGCCATTCTGAGGAAGGTGTTAACCTACAATGGGTTAGATAGCATTTTCACCTACAGATTAGCCATGTTACAGAAAAAGATTATGAACGTATGATAAAAATTAATCCAAGAACAAAGGAAGCCTATACTCTTTTTCATAAGGGCATGTTAGCCTTGTCCAGAGCCGAAAGGGCAGGCATTCGAATTGATTTGGAGTATGTGGAGAAACAGAGAAGTGAATTGACAAAAACAATTGAGGAGTTGGAAAAGAAGTTCAAGAATAGCAAATTTTACAGACATTGGGAGCATTCGATGGGCAGAGTTAACCTAAACTCCAATCCTCAGTTGGCACACTTCCTATATAATGTAAAGAAGTTGAAACCTCCATATCTAACTGAATCTGGTCAGGGTGCTACGGATGAGGAAGCATTAAAGCAGTTAGGCATTCCTGAGCTGGAGGACTTGATAAGGATAAGGAAGCTGAAGAAGGTTAGGGATACATATTTAGAAGCGTTTATCAAGGAGCAGGAAGGAGGATATTTGCATCCTATTTTCAATTTGCACCTTGTACGCACCTTCCGTTCCTCTTCAGATTCACCTAACTTTCAAAACATTCCAAAAAGGGATAAGGAGTCAATGCAAATCATAAGGAGAGCATTATATCCCAGACCTGGACACCAGCTTGTGGAGGTTGATTTTTCAAGCCTTGAGGTGCGTATCGCTACCTGCTATCATAAAGACCCTACGATGATTCAATACATTCGGAATAAAGAAATTGACATGCACACCGATATGGCTTGTCAAATATTCTTGCTTGACCGTAAACTGTTTAATGGACATAGTTCACAATATAACGTCCTAAGGCAGGCAGCAAAGAATGGATTTGTATTCCCTGAGTTTTATGGTGATTATTATGCCAATTGTGCGGAGTATTTGGCATGCACCTGGGGAAAGTTGCCAAAGGGAAAATGGACGGTTGGTATGGGAATACCGCTGGACACTCAATCCTTCACCCTATCAGACCATTTGATTTCAAAAGGCATAAATTCCTTTGATAAGTTTGTCGAGCATGTAAAGGCTGTTGAAGAGCATTTTTGGAAGGATAGGTTTCCTGATTATGCTGCCTGGAAGGAACGCTGGTGGAAAACCTATCAAAAGTATGGTTATATTGACATGCTGACAGGTTTTAGGTGCAGCGGTTTGATGGGCAAAAATGACTGTATAAACTATCCAATACAGGGCTCGGCGTTTCATTGTTTGCTTTGGTCATTTGTTGAAATTGATAGGATTAGCCGAGAGAGTAAATGGGATTCAAGATTGATTGGTCAAATCCATGACTCAATGCTGTTAGATGTGCATCCTGATGAGTTGGAAATGGTGAGGAAAACCCTTCACCAAGTTATGTGTCGAGATTTGAGAAAGGCATGGCCATGGATAATCGTTCCAATGGAAATAGATATACAGGTTTCACCTGTGGACGGCAGTTGGGTTATGAAGGAATGAATGTCTAGATATGAAAAATTTTACGTATAATATATTAAAAAAATGAGTTTAGCCGTAAAGTATAGACCAAAAAGTTTTGAGGAGGTAAGAGGAAATAAGGAAGTGATTGCCTCCTTGAACAGTATGCTACAAGACAGGAGCAGGTTTCCTCACACCATCCTGTTTTATGGACAAACAGGATGTGGTAAGACCACGTTGGCAAGAATAGTTGCGGATAGATTAGGATGTAAAGGATTGGATTTGCTGGAAATTAATTCCGCAGACTTTAGAGGCATTGATACTGTGCGTGAAATCATAAGGCAAAGTCAGTATATGCCTCTTGAAAGTGAATGCCGAGTTTGGATAATTGATGAGGTGCATAAGTTAACAAATGATGCTCAGAATGCCATATTAAAGATTTTGGAAGATGCACCAAGTCATGTGTATTTTATACTTTGCACCACTGACCCTCAGAAGTTAATTCCAACTCTGAGAGGTAGGTGCAGTCAGTTTGAGGTTAAACCTCTATCCGAGCAATTGTTGTCGGGACTGTTAAGAAGAATTGCAAGGGAGGAAGGACACCAGTTGGAAAGTGAAGTGCTGGCTCAGATAATTGAGACAAGTCAGGGAAGACCAAGAAACGCCATACAGATATTGGAGCAGGTGTTGAATGTTCCTCCTGAGAAAAGGTTAGAAATTGCAAAGAAAGATTTGGAAAATCAAACACAGATTATTGAATTGTGTAGAGCATTGGTAAATGGTTCAGGTTGGAATACTGTTTCCCGCATCCTGTCCGGTTTAAAGGACCAGGAAGCGGAGGATATTAGAAGAGTTGTGCTGAAGTATTGTCAATCAGTACTGTTGAATGGTAAGAATGATAAGGCAGCGGCGGTGTTGGAAGCGTTCCTACAACCTATGTATGATGTAGGATTTCCAGGAGTTGTTTATGCTTGTTATTCAGTCTCATCTTAAAAGTAATCGTAATATGGAATCAGTTGGAAAGTTTTTGTTTTTGATTAATGAAATTAAGGAAAGATACCAAAATAGATTGGCTGTATTTTTCCTGAAGAACCTGGTGAAGCTCTCCAGAAAAGAGGTTATAGACAAGGCATTGGAAAGCTCAATTCATGAGTTGAAGGAATTGAACAAGGAAGCCTTGACGGAAACAATCAAAACGAGTATGATAAATGAGTTGCCTGAACCTGAAAAGAGCATGATAAGTGAAGCATTTGGGGGCTTTATGGATAGTTGCCGTGATGAGGTGATTAAGGACTTTAAAAATGATATATATGAGATGTATTCAAAAATCTAAAATTCAATTGCTATGGAAGAGAATTTCAATTATGAAAGGGAAATCTACATCGATGAAACTGCATTAGATGTGGAATGGCTTGAGCAGCCTAGGTTGATGGTTAAATATGCCAAATATGCCGCAGAGATGAGGAAAAGGTATGATTTGGCTAAGGAGGAGTTAGAAGTGGTGAGAGCCGAGTTGGACAAGTCCATAAGAACAGACCCGGAACGCTACGGACTTGCCAAGGTTACGGATACAGCGGTTTCCTCCATTATTGTAACTTCCGAGGAGTATCAAAGAGCAAGCAAAGCCGTTGCCGATGCAAAGTATGAGTCGGATTTGGCAATGCTTGTTGTAAAGGCATTCGAACAGAGAAAGGATGCCCTGGAAAATCTTGTGAAGCTACACGGTCAGCAGTACTTTGCAGGACCAAGAGTGCCACGAGATATAACCAAGGAACGTGAAAACAAACATGCAAATCAAATAGTTGGTAAGAACATTAAAAGAAAAATTAACTAAAAATTGTTGACTATGAATCAGAGAAAAACTTTTCGTGAAAAAACAGCCGCAAATGCCAAGAGGCAGCAGGAGTCAAGGTCCTCCTACGGTTACCTGAACCTCCCAAGAAACGTAATGGTTTTTTCACCTGAACCAGGCAGTAGAGTAAAACTTGATTTTCTCCCTTACGTGGTTACGGATGAAAAACACCCTGACCGTGATGATGAGAATGAGATAGCTCTACCTGGTACACTTTGGTACAAAAGACCATTCAAGGTACACAGGAACATAGGTGTTAATAATGAAACCTATGTCTGTAGGACTTCAATCGGGGAAAGATGTCCGATTTGTGAGTACAGAACAAAAAGAATCAGAGAAGGTGCAGAGAAGGAGGAAACAGATTTGCTGAAGCCTTCGATGAGAAATCTTTACATTGTTGTTCCTCTTGATAGCAAAAAGCATGAGGAAGGAATTTACATCATGGATGTCAGCCAATTCCTATTACAGAACCTGCTCAATGAGGAATTGAGAGATAACCCAGACAATGGAATTTTCCCCGACCTGAAGGAAGGATTGACCCTGAGAATAAGGTTTGATAGCTCCACAATCGGTAACAGCCAACCGTTTGCTGAAGCTTCCAGAATTGACTTCCTTGAAAGGGAACGTGTCTATGATGAGGAGGTGCTTAAAGACGTACCTAACTTGGATGAGGTTTTAAATGTGCTTTCCTACTCGGAATTGGAGAGCAGATTTTATGAGATGGATACCACCGACAGGAAAGAGGAAGATGAGGATGAGCTACCATTTAGAACAGGTGAGGATGATGAGAAGAAGGAAGTCAAGCACATTGGTAAACCTAAGGTTGCCACTGTAACCAAGCCAACGGTAGGTAAACCTATTGCAAAGGAGAGAGTGGTGGAGGAGGAAAAGGAAACAGATGAGGAGAAGGAGGAAGTGAAGGTTGCAAGCAAACCGAAAGCGGAGGCAAAACCAAAACCTGTATTTACTCGCAATACTCCTCAAAAACCTCAACCTAACAATTCTGGTTGTCCACACGGTCATCAGTTAGGTAAGGACTTTGAGAAGTTTGATGAGTGTGGTGATTGCGAGAAGTGGGACGACTGCTACGATGCAAGAAATGTATAAAGAGATGGGAAGGAAAAGGAGTGGTACCTCTTCCTTCCCTTCCTCATTAAGGGGGATAGGAACGAAGAGGAGCATGGCAGAATTAAATCTGACCAAACGTGTCACGTTTGAAGTGCCTTTGCACATCTCCGAATATCTTTCCTTGTATTCCCATGCCGAAGGTATTACCAAATCCGAACTACTATTAAGGATAGTGGAAGATTGGATTCACCGAAGCAGGGAAGAGAAACCTGATATTGTCCTGTTAAGGAACATTGCAGATAAGTTGCAGGAGGAATGGGATAAAAATTACAAAGGATTTAAAGGTTTGAGCTTTGACAGGTTTAAGGAGGCAGTTGAATACACATTAAGAAACGCATCTATCAAGTCAGTCTATGTTGAAACAATACTAAATGAACTGAAACCATGATGATAAGAAAAGGGGAATCTACTTTATCTGCACAGGTTAAAAACCACATCAACTCTGCCAAGGTGTCAAGTCCTCAGAAGTACGATGGTGTATTTCTTGGCAATAACATTAGCACCGGCAGTACACTGCTGGATTTGGCTATCTCAGGTGGAAGAGTCAGAGGTGGAGGATTACCTGGAGGAATTTTGGTGGAGATATTCGGACCAAGCGGTAGTGGTAAAACAGTACTGCTGTCCGAAATTGCAGGTGATATACAGAGGAAGGGTGGTAAGGTTATGTTCAATGACCCTGAGGCAAGATTAAACCCCCAATTTTCCAGAATGTTTGGATTGAAGCTTGAGGAAGGAATTTACACCAGACCTGATACGGTTACCGAGGTGTTTAAAGCGGTACGAGAATGGGAACCTGGTGGTGATGAAACAACGATACATGGCATAATGGCGGACTCCTTGGCGGCACTCTCAACCGATTTGGAAATGGAGGCAAAGGAAGGGGATAAAATGGGAATGAGGAGAGCCAAGGAGTTCAGTGAAGAATTAAGAAAAACCTGCCGCATCTTAGCCAAGAAAAATTATCTGATGGTTTGTAGCAATCAGATAAGGCAAAATATTGATGCTGGACCTTATGGTCAGAAATACACTTCACCAGGAGGAGAGGCTATTGCTTTTTACTCCAGCCTTAGATTGAGAACAAAAATACTGGACAAGATAAAGAAGGAGAAAAAGGTTAATGGTAAGGATATCAAACGTGTCATAGGAGTAGAAATTGAAGTTGAGGTTTTCAAGAGTTCAATTTGGAAACCTTATCATGTGGCTCCCGTAACAATACTGTTTGATTACGGTATTGATGACATAAGACAAAACCTTCAGTTCCTTAAAACCTATTCAGGAAAGTCCACCTATACTTTAAATGGTGAATCCTTAGGAAATAGCATTGAGGCAGCTATTGAAAAGATTGAAGGTGAGAATAGGGAAGAGGAATTGAGGCAAGAGGTTATATTGCTTTGGAATAGAATTGAGCATCAATTTGAAAGTCAAAGAAAACCTAAAAGGAGGGAAGGAAATGAATGAACCTACATGGAAACCTGGTGATATAGTGGAGTTAACAGGTGGAACCTGCCCAGATTGTACTCCATCTGAACGTGTGATGTTACGTCGTTTTGTTCGTGGCAATGGTGAAGCGGAGTTGTGGTTGGTTCAGTATCTTGACTGCCCTGAATCCGAAGCTTTATATGAATTGTGGATAAGTAAAAAGAAGTAAGTGATATGAACAAAATATTGGCATTAGACGTAGCCACACATTGCGGTTGGGCTATCAATGTAGACACAAATAACAATATCTATGGTGTATGGGACCTAACTCCAAGAAGGGATGAGAGCGGAGGCATGAGATTGATAAGATTTCGTGCTAAATTGCTGGAGACAATAAAATCGGAAGGAGTGGATATGGTGGTCTTTGAAAGACCTGGAGGCAGGCATGTTGGAGCGGTGATTGTGCAGTCTGAATTGCAGGGACAGGTGAAGGTTGTTTGCGAGGACCTAGAAGTACCATATCGGGGATACTCCTCGCAGGAGATAAAGAAGTTTGCCACCGGTAAAGGAAATGCAAACAAGGAAATGATGAAAAAGGCTGCAAGAGAAAGGTTTGGTTATACAGGGGACAATGATAACGAAGCGGATGCAATCTGCCTGCTGGAGCTTGCAAAGAGGGATTATCTTTTATCTTTACAGAAGTAAGGAGGTTTAGACTATGAGATGTTCAAGTAGAAGAAATCAGGACCCGATACCTGCGGATGCCACTCCGGAGGAAAGAGCTTTCTTGATGAAGGAGCAAATCAAGAAATTGAGGAAGTCTCCTGACGTTTTAAAGATGTGGGGGTTTCAGTTGGATGATAATAACAATACGACGTATTTCTTCACTACGATGGAAAAGAGGGATAGGAGATTGAAGGAATACTTAGCAGTACATAGCAAAGCTAAAATAAGAAAGCTAATTTCCCCGCGAAATAAACAGCTTAAATAAAAGATTTTACGTATAATATATAAAAGTACATGCTTAAATGTTAAAATCGTTACATTTAAAAAATGTGCAGAGTCACAAGGACACCTACCTGGAATTTTCACCAGGTGTTAACATTATCATTGGTCCAAGTGATAGTGGCAAAACTGCCATCTTGAGAGCCTTGAGGTGGCTGATATGGAATAGACCTCAAGGTGATGTTATCAGAAGAAGGCAAGGTGGAGAAACCTCCGTCGAGGTTGTATTGGATGACGAGATAGTGGTAAAGCGTATTAAAGACAATAAGCAGGACCAATACGTGCTGAATGATTATGTGTTTAAAGCCTTTAAAAGTGAAGTGCCTGAAGAGGTTTTAAAGGCTTTGAACATTGATGTGATTAACCTTCAAAGGCAATTAGATGCACCGTTCCTGTTAAGTGAAACACCAGGAGTGGTTGCACAGCATTTTAACAGAGTAGCCAATTTGGATGTGATTGATGTTTCACTTCAGAGAATAAATAGTGAGATAAGAGAGTTGTCCCAGAACCTGAAGTTTTATGAGCAGGAGAAGACCAAGCTAACCTCGGAATTGGAGCAATATGATTACGTGGACAAACTCTCAATGGAAGTGGAGGTGCTGGAGGAATTGGGGAAAGCAAACACAGATTTGAGAAGTAAATTAGGAAACCTTTCACGCATCATCCATACCATCTCTCATAATGAGGAGGAAATTGAGAAGATGTCCTATGTGGTTGAGATTGAAGGATTGTTGAATAATGTTTTGGATAGGATATCTGAGCATGAGGCAATGAAGGAAAGGTTGGAACGCCTCAAGGGAATATTGGCTAAGATTGAGAGTACAAACGAGCAGATGAAGTATGAGAGGACTTTGGTGAGCATGGAAGGTTCGTTAAGTGCGATAATTTCGGACATACAAAAGGTTGAAGAACTACATGAGCATTTGATGGAGTTTGAGGAGAAAATAGCTGAAATTGAAAATGTGGAAAGTGAGATTGAAAGGTATGAAATGATGGTGAAGGAAAAAATGGAATTGTTTGAGAGGGAGATGCCTGATGTGTGTCCGCTATGTGGTAGTATTGTAAAAAAGGATGAAAAATGGAACGTAAAACAGTAATCTCCACACGTCCTGATGCCATTTTGACTTCAGATTGGCATTTGCGAGAGGATGTTCCTACTTGCAGGAAGGACAATTTTGAAGAAGCTATGTGGAGAAAAGTTGATTTTATTTCTGATTTGCAGAGGAGGTATGATTGTCCTGTACTGCATGCAGGTGATTTGTTTCATCATTGGAAACCTTCACCTTATCTCCTGAGCAAGACAATTGAGCATCTGCCAAAGAAGTTCTATACCGTTCTTGGACAGCATGATATTCCACGCCACAACCTTGAGCTGGCTTACAAAAGTGGAGTTTATACTTTGGTGAGTGCGGAGAAGGTGGTGCTGCTTGAGGGTTATCACTTCGGACAAAATCCGACAGGAGTGAGCATGAGCATCAACGGTAGAAGCATATTGGTTTGGCACCACCTCACATACCAATCTCCACCTTTCCCAGGTGCATCAGGTGGTATGGCTGGTGGGTTACTGAGGAAGTTTAAGAGCTTTGATTTGATTTTGACGGGTGATAATCATATTTCCTTTGTCGAGGAATTTCAAGGACGCCTGCTTGTCAATCCGGGTTCTCTGATGAGGCAGACAGCGGACCAGATGGAGCATAAACCAAGAGTGTATCTTTGGTTTGGCAAGGAGAACAAGGTTCAACCTGTGTTTATACCGATTGAGGAGGGTGTTATTTCAAGGGAGCATATTGAAGAGGTGGAGAAGAGGAATGAAAGAATTGAGGCGTTTATTTCCAGGTTGGATTCGGATTGGCAGGCAGAGATGTCCTTTGAGGATAACCTCAGGATATTTTTTGAAGCGAATAAAGTACATGAAAGAGTAAAGGAAATCATTTATAAATCAATTGAAAATGAAAAAGTTTGATACCAAATCACTTCTGGACCTGAAACGAGAAGTTGAAAATGCAAAGATGAGAATCTCTGAATTATCAGGTCAAAAGAAAATGTTATTGGAGCAATTGAAGACGCAATTTAATTGTGAAAGCCTTGAAGAGGCAAAGAAATTGATTGAGAAAATGAGCAAGGAAATTGAAGAGCAGGAGAAGTCAATTGAAAAGTCCATTGGAGAACTGTACAGTAAATATAACATTTTGATATGAACATATCTCAGGAAATAGGTTCGCTTAGGGAGAAGGTTGAGAGACTGAGGGGAAGAAAAGCTCAGATTCAGTCCAGCCTCAATCGTATCAAGCAGCAGATACGTGATTGCAGAATCTCCTTGAGAGAGCATGAAGAGGCACGGGAAATAGTGAGGTTAGTGGGTCAAAAAACGCAGGAGCAATTGCAGTTTCACATTTCTGATATAACCACAATGGCGTTGAATACTGTGTTTGATGACCCTTATGAAATGAAAATGGAGTTTGTGCAGAGGAGAAATAAAACGGAATGTGATTTAAAGTTTGTGCGAGGTGAACTGGAAATTGACCCAATTGAAGCTTCAGGAGTAGGAGCGATAGATGTTGCCTCATTTGCCTTGCGTATAGCTTCCTGGAGCATGAAGAGACCTCATTCAAGAAATACAATTATATTGGATGAGCCATTCAGGTATTTGAGTACAAACTATCAGTCCCGTGCCTCGGAGATGTTGAAGGAAATTTCACGTAGGTTAGGAATACAGTTCATCATTATAACACATGAGGAAGAACTGAGCAGAGAAGCGGATAAGATATTTGAAGTCTCGATACATAACCAAACAAGTAAAGTAAAATGAGACGTATGAAGCATAACGGAAAAAACAATATCTACCTAAATGAAGTAGATATTGAAAGGGTGGTGTTATCCAAATTTGTTAATCTAACATCTTACGACCTGAGAGCTTCAAGAAGCAGGAAGGAGGAGGTTAGATTTCCGAGGCAGTTATGCCATTATTTTGGTATGCTGTACGGAGTAAGTTCCTCATCTAGGTTGGGTACTTACTTCGGGAAAAGAGACCACACCACCGTACTACATTCATGTAAAGTCATACAGAGGTTGAGAAGTTTAAGGTTTGGGAATAAAAAGAGGAAATTGATTGAGGAGTTAGACAGAGCCTTATCCTCCATTGTTCAATGTAGAAAGAACAATGCGGAGTTTGATTATTATGGATTACAGTCAGCTGATGTTTCACCACAAACATTGTATTACCAAAGACCTATGTGATATGTATGCAGTAAGAACATTGAGAATAGCTAACAAGGTAACAAGACGGGTAGTAAAAATGCCCTTTAGGTGCTTCGAGGACTATGAGAAATCCCTGGAGTTGGCAAAGGATTTTTGTAAGAGAAGGGATTATAGATTTATCTCATTGTCCAGGAAAACCAAACCCACCAAAATCAGGGTATTGAGAAGAAAAGGTTATGATAACGCTTAAAAAACAATGAGTCATGGACTTGTTAGATGCTGTTAAGACAATTTTAACAAGTGAAGCCACCTATTTCCTTGTCAAGGTAAAAGGTTTGGCAAATCAGGAAGGAATAGCATTCATTTCATTCCCTCCTGAAATGGGAGCAAAAATATGTAATGGAGAAACAGGACCTTCCGATGTTAATGTACTACTGAATACGGAAGTCTATAACGTATTTTTATATCCGAACTACACGCCATTTCAGTATGGTTTGACGCTATATGGTTTGGAAGATGTATTGGTGATAAGGGATGTGCATGCAAAGAAATTCCTGAAGGAGGCTCTTAATCTTGAAAGTGCCAATTGGCAGGATTATGTGAAGTTGTATGAGAGATTGGAAAAGGAATTAACAGAAGAAATCAAAAATAGGAAGTCATGAAAGCAAAAATTAACAAAAACGGATTTCTTGAAATTGAAAGGGCGGGTAGATTTAAATTACAAAGATGCCCTTTTAGAAGCACATTGAATTTCATAAATTGTGGGGATGGTTGTCCTTTATTTGAAGAGCCCTTTATCTTCAAGGATAGGGTAAAAGAGAAAGATATGGTTCAATTGAAATTTTGCCAATCGGCAATTTTTCTTGATAAAAAAGACTTTGTTGATGAACGGGAAGATAAGAAGCCATGGTCTTAGATATAATAATTGTCTTGTTTTTTGCCTTCTGGATATTTATGATTCTTGCAGCTTCATTTCAGAAGCCTGCTGATATGCCAAAAGATTTTGAGCCTTCGGATTATCCTGAGAAGGAAAAATTTTGAAAAATATAAAGAATTATAAAGTTATGAAAACATTCAGAAATAGAGAAGAACTTCTTAAGGAATGGGAAAGTAATGATGTGTTTGAAGAAGACATTCAGTTTATTAAATCTTGTAAGGATTTGCAAGAAGTCTTTGAAAAATGTCCCCTTGATTTCAGAATTTGGTATTTAGGGTACGGTTATCCTCAGTTTGCCGAACATTGTCCGTGGGATAAATTAAATGGAGAACATTGGTCAAACTTACTTTCATTGCAACCCAGGTTCGCAAATAAATGTAATTGGAATTTATTAAATGGTCAAAATTGGGCATACTTACTTTGGTTTCAACCTCAATTTGCTGACAAATGCAACTGGGAGAAGTTGGATGGAAAGGATTGGGTGAAAGTTCTTAAAGTACAACCTCAGTTCATAGACAAATGCGACCGAAGTAAATTGAGTGGTTGGAATTGGGCAGAAGTACTTGCAAACCAACCTCAATTAGCAAAGTATTGTGATTGGAAAAAATTAGATAGTGAAGACTGGGAATACCTGTTAAAATATCAAAAACAATTTACTAAAATATATAAGACCATAAAGATAGATAAAATTGATAATTTTAAATCAGAGTTACGTACTCTCAGATAGTAATAGTATTGATTGGAATGATATGTAATTGAAATTTACATTTCACAAAATTTTTCAAAACATTTGAAATTTTTAATTATGAAACTCATCAATGAATTAATTGAATATTTAAATTAAAAAATTATGAAAATATTTTAAAAGATTCATAGTCATGGAAAAGATAATCTGTAATTTATGGCATTACGATAAAGGGCAAAAAGTTTGTCTATATAATGAAAATGGAGTTTGTAAATTTACTTTTGCAACTGAATGTGGAATGTCGAAAGATGATGAAAATGATGAAAATAACCATAAAAAGAGAGATAAAAAGGGAAATCATCCTTTAGGCTGGATTTGTCCCAGATGTGGTCAAGTGAATAGCCCATATGTCTTAGAATGTAATTGTCCTCCCCCTATAATCACCACAATCACAACCGACTCAGGAAGTCATAATGATTTAAAACTTAAAGAATCATGAAAAAATTACTGATAAATAGATTAGAAATTCTCACAATTGAATGGAATTGTTATAATGGAGTGGTTTTTAACTTGCTGAATATTGATGCAGTTCTATTTGGCAAGTATATAGATGGCTCATTGTTTGGAATAAATTTTTCAAAAAATTTTTTATATGTAAGTTTATTTTTTAGTTGGATGAAGATATATCATAAACGTAAAAAAAGCCATGAAAGAAATATTAGAACTAATCTTAAAAAACAAAAAGCTATAATATATGGGTGATTGGAAAAAAGAGGTTTTACTGGGAGATTGTCAGGATTTGATGAAGGGTATTTTGGATAATAGTATTGATATGGTATTCACGTCGCCGCCGTATGCTGAGAGGAGGAAGTGGGTATATGATGGTATAGATGAGGATGAGTATGTTGATTGGTTTTTGCCCATAGGTAAGGAGATAAAGCGTATTTTGAAGCCGACGGGTAGTTTTTTCTTGAACATAAAACCACATACGAATAAAGGTGAGAGAAGTTTATATGTGTTTGATTTGGTGTGCAGATTAAAGCGAGATGTAGGATTTCTTTTTGTTGAGGAATACTGTTGGACAAAGAGCCCATTTCCAGGTCAATTAAAAGGAAGATTTAAAAATGCTTTTGAACCGATATATCATTTTACAAAAAGTTTGCCGGGTAAAATTACATTTAATCCTTTGGCTTGTGGAACATTGATAAAGGAGGAGAGTATTAAAAGGACTTTTAGAAAACAGTGTGGGGCGCCTAAAAATAAGAGTGGTATGACTGGAATGAATACTGTTAATACTCGTTATTTGAAATTTGCAAGACCTTCGAATGTGATAAATGTAAATAATGTAAGTAATCAATATATGGATAAACAATTTCATCCTGCTACTTTTCCTGAGAGATTAGTTGAATTTTTTATAAAATCATTTACAAATGAAGGTGATATAGTATTGGACCCATTTGCAGGAAGCGGCACGGTTGGATTAGCTTGTTTGAAAAATAAAAGACAATTCATACTTATAGAAAAACAGGAAGAATATTTTAAACTTATTAAAAAAAGAATAGAAAATATAATAAAATCTAAAAAAGAAGGAATATGAAAGCATTAGAATTAATATCTGATTTGATTATTGTTATTTTCTTCCTAATTTGGGCAATAATAGTTCTTGCGGCTGCCTTTCAGAGGCCTGCTGATATGAATGAAGGCTTTGAAGATAATTTTCCTGAAAGAGAAATTTTTGATAAAGATGGAAAAGATATCAATAAACAGATTTGATTTAGTCAATATTGGCTATGTTTGTTACAATGGAATTTACTTTGATTTATTCTATTTAGATGCCATTTTATTTAGTAAGAACATTGATGGCTCTTTATTTGGTGTAAATATTTCGGAAAATTTTTTTTATATTGATTTATTCTTTATTACAATTAAAATTTTTGATAAAACAGAATAATTATGGAAACAAATGATAAGGCATTACGTGAAGCAATCTTACTTGGACAAGTTGAAATAGTTAAACATTTTCTTGAGCATGGTGTTGATATACATGCTAACGATGAAAAGGCTTTGCGTCTGGCAAGTTATTATGGACATACAGAAGTTGTTAAACTACTTCTTGATGCTGGTGCTAATGTGCACGCTGATAATAATTATGCATTAAGACGGGCAAGTTATTATGGACATACAGAAGTTGTTAAACTACTGTTGGATGCTGGTGCTAATGTGCATGTTGATGATGATTATCCTTTATGTTTCGCAAGTTATTATGGACATACAGAAGTTGTTAAACTACTGTTGGATGCTGGTGCTAATGTGCATGCAAATAATGATGAGGCTTTACATTTAGCAAGTGAAAATGGGCATACCGAAATAGTTAAACTTCTTCTTGATGCTGGTAAGGAATTATGAAAAAGTTAATACTATTACTGACAATCTTGGCATCGTGGCTTCAATGCCACGCCCCAGAATTTCGAGTTGTGCCTGTTTTTGCAGGACAAATTATTTACAAATGGACTTCTTGTCCAATAGAACTGGCATTCATAAAGTTGGAGAGTAACTTTAAGGCAGATGCCATTAATCCTATATCGGGAGCGGCGGGCATTCTGCAAATAACACCTGTTATGATAGCAGATGTTAATAGAATCTGCAAAAGGATAGAGCTGAACAAAAGATATAAAATTCAGGATGCTTTCAGTCCTGAGAAGTCGTTGGAAATATTCCGCATCGCAATTATTTGGTATGACCCCGCCGACCTTCAGGAAGCCTG
>Ga0208824_1002147_pt1 | contig 15768 bp, 9 predicted proteins | sample AD_JPNTR3_MetaG_FD_184447 | JGI IMG/M metagenome (GOLD analysis project Ga0208824, IMG submission 184447) | Active sludge microbial communities of municipal wastewater-treating anaerobic digesters from Japan - AD_JPNTR3_MetaG (SPAdes) (version 2) | ecosystem: Engineered > Bioreactor > Anaerobic >...
GAGACCAAGGAGGAGGAGTAGGAAAAGCGTTGTTAGCTTACGTTTTGCCTGGTACTTCACCCTTTGAATATCGGCAGGTTTTGCAAAGCCCTCCATACCTGTTCTGCAACTTCTTCTATGGAGAGGCTCGCATCGATACGGACCAGGGTGGTTCCATGGGCGCAGTAGGCGGGAAGGATGCGCTCGTAGGCCTCATGGACCCGTTTCTGAAAGGCCAGGTGTTCAAACATGTCCTGTGTATCCCGTTTTCGGTAGCGCTGTTCCGCAATCTCCGGGTCCAGTTCAAAGAAGAGAATCAGTTCAGGGTAGGGGAAGCGGCTGTTCAGAAATGCGGGGGTGTCGTCTCCGCAGGAAAGTCCCTGATAGACCAGGGATGAAGGCACATAGCGGTCACAGATGACCAGTTCTCCCCGCTGGCACCGCTCTGCAATACCCGACTCTCCATAGAGGTGTTCGTGGCGGTCCGCCGCAAAGAGATGTGCTATAGTTGTAGGATGAAGTGCCGGGGAACGGTGCAGGGCCTGCCGGATGAGCCTGCCGATGGGGCCGTCGGTCGGCTCAAAGGTAAAGTGGGTTTTGGGGAGCCTGGCCTGCTGGGGAAAAGCTTCTTCGCCAGGTATATGCCAGGCTGTGTTTAGGTCGCCGCCTTTGGCTCCTTGCCGGAGGTAGGTTGGAGCGCTACCTTCGCCGGATAAGCGTTTTTGTAAAATCTGTAATTGGGTTGATGTTCCGGTCCCGTCCCCACCTTCCAGGACCACAAAGTTTTGTAGTATCATAGGCTATTGTTATAGCATGGAGTCAGCAAGAGTGGTAGCGGTCGGCAAGTCTAAAATGCATATCATTGAACTTTCACTGTTTGCTTTTGCCCTTGCTGTAATGGTATTACTGAGTACCCAGATAAAATACCAATTGCTGGAAGCTTCAAAAACGATTCAGCGGACCCTTATTTCTCGGATTGAGGACAGCTACGGTATACAGATAACCTATGGGTCTCTGGGGCCATCGATTTTTGCCACCATCGATATTAAAGATATTTCTGTGCACGCCCAGGATGACGGACATCTTATTCTACAGGTCGATCGGCTCAGGCTTGGTTATTCCATCTGGCAGGTTTTACAGGGAGATTTTATAGGAAGCTTCCGATCTCTCAGGGCAGAACGGCCGATCGTTTCAATAGATATGGTAAAAGACCAGGCACTAATACAGAAATTTACCGGTTCATCGGATGCTTCCGAACATGGCGGTTCTGATTTTTCTGATATGTTTGCAAAAATATCGTTTACCAGGGGGATTCAGTTTCAGCTGCTTAAGGGAGACCTGAGCCTTACTGCAGGGACAAGCCGGCTTATGGCTCATCGCTTTAATCTAAATGGTACTGCTTTAAAAGATGAGTTTAATCTTAAAAGCAAACTGGATATGGTACTGGAATTACCCGATGTGTTTCCGGGACCACTTTCCAGTAGTCTCGAAATGAGGGGAACCATTGGATTAAGCACCTTCTCTGGTTCCCTAAAGACAAGTCTTTCCCAGGTAAAAACTTCTGTGTTTTCAGTAAAAAAACTGGGAGTACAGATGGCTTTTACAAAAGAAAAACTGGATGTGTATAAAATCAGGGACTTTTTACCCTATACCTTTGGGCTTTCCTATGTATATGGAGATCGCCATGTGCAGGGGAACATAGAGTTTGCCGATTTTTCTCCCCAGACTCTTTTGGAAACCTCTGGTTCATTACAGGGTTTTTCCCCCTGGCTGGGTATTCGCGGTTCCGGTTCTGTTTCTTTTGATTATTACCTGGGTAAGGATATACAGTATAAGGCTACCTTACGGGCTACTATCCCTGTTCCATGGGAACATACCACCGCTGAGCTTGCGCTCACGGGTATTGGAGCTACACTGCAAATTTCTGGGCTTTCCCTCACATCAAGCAGAGGCACAGTACAATATACTGGTTCTTTGGATCTGCTTTCCCGGAGCATAAATGGCAATGCGACGCTCATCAGAGTCTTAAGTCCGACAAATGTACCGATAGATGGAACCTTTACCATTACGACCAGAGGCACAGATTATTATCTATTTGGCGAATCCCTGTCCCTTGGCGATTTTATGTTTTCCGCTGTTGATGCGCACATCAATATAGGAAAGGAAACCTATACCTGGGATCTATCGGCCCTCCATTTCATCAATGAAGAATCCTATGAAAACGTCCGGGTCTCCCGTATATTTTCCGATGGAGTATTTGATCCTGCGGGTAACCTGGTACAGATGACCCTTAAGATTGATGGGCTGGATCTATCATCCTTTAATCGTATTGCGAGAACCGTTACCGGGGGGCTTCCGGAAATCCCTGACAACAATTTAGAGCCCTGGACAGTTACATCGGAACTATTCATTTCCTCCGATGGAAAACATATTTCTTATTCCAGTCCTCGGATTATAGTTTCTGATCAGAATAATAATTCAGTTACCCTTATTGCTTCTATTGCGGGAACTGAACGGCAGTTCAGCATTCAGGACGGTCAATTAGTAACACAACATGTAAAAGCCAGCTTCAATGCCCAGGCTGATTTTTCAGATCCTCAGAATATTACGGTACGGGCAAATCTGATCTATGAAGATGCAGCCTATGCATTAGATCTTGCAATCCTTGATTTTACCAATATTACCTTGCAAGGTTCCTATGGACTGTCCCTTTCCATGCTGCGCTCCCAGGACGGATACTGGTCAGGCTATTGCAAGGCTGATATGTTGCCCATACCAATAGAGAACCAAAGGGTACTCCTTTCATTTGATACGGGTTTCCGATTTCTCAATGTAAGTACTTGGGCGGTAGAACTGCACCATGTAGATCTGCGGGATATTCCCAGCTTTACTAAACTTCCCGTATCCCTTTCATGTGAGGGAAAAGCTAATCCCCAGGGAATACAATTATCCGAAATAGCCTATGAGGACGGTGGAGGGGCACTGAAAGGTAAACTAAATGCCTCCTGGGGCCAGGATTTTTCAAATATCGCCATAAGTTCCAGGTTGGCCGATAGTTTGAATAGTGAACGATACGAGCTCGATCTTTCTTTTTCTTCAGGAGAAACCGACGGTCGGCTCTATATGTCCCGGGCAAATCTGGACCGGTTCTATCCAACCGGTTATACACCTATAATAACCGGGGAAGTACGGTTTAACTGGAATTCTATGGAGCAGTTTGCCATTGATTGGAAAATCGCCTCCCTGCAATTACGGTTATTTGATCAGGATGCATTGGTCGTATCATCAGGTAATGCTACCCCCGACAGGTTTGAACTTTTAAAAAGCAGTATCACCCTGGGAAACCTTCAGGCTGATATAGAGACCCTGGAGCTCAGCCGTGCGAATAATGCTATGAATATAGCATCCAGGTTCAGGGGTGTCCTGTTATCCAGCCCCATCGATCTATATACTGCATTACAGGTACAATTCGATCAGATCCCTCCCTACGAAGCCCTGTTCCAACAGCTGAATACCTTACATTTTCAAGGTGCTCTTTCTTTACTCAAGGGGAATTTTGATACATGGACCATCGCCGAGCCGATCACCTTTTCATTTGGAAAAACAGCCCAGGGCTTCTCTCTCAAGGGCGGGCCTCAGAATTCGATTCGAGCAGAATTAAGCAGTGATGGAGCCTTTTATACTGCGTTCTCTCAACCCTTGCCGGTTCGGGGAGCCATTACGGGTTCTATTCTAAAGGGAATGATCGATGCAAATGCCAATAATGTATATATTGATGTCAGTGCCCTTTGGAAACTTCTGCCGCAAGGACTGCCGCTTCGGCTCACAAATGGCTTTGGAGTAGCCAATCTCTCTATCCGTGGTCCCGTAGGAGATCCCTCATTTTTTGGTTCAGCTACCGCTTCCAGTGTCCGCATGGTAGTTCCTGATTGGATCCAGGATGAACTGGGTCCTGTGGATCTCTCAATCCAATTTAATGAAAACACGATACAGTTTTCAAAGGCGCTCATACCCGCAGGCAAGGGTAAGGTTCTCGCAGAAGGGGCAATGAACATTGAACGATGGCTTCTGGGTAATTATTCATTTACCGCATCGATTCCAGAACAAGCTCCCGTACTTTACAAAAGCAGTCTTTTAGGGATTACTGCGAATGGCAAAAGTTGGGGTGATCTTTCCCTGGTATTTCAAGATGGTGCATTTTCATTGCAGGGTAGTCTTGTCATATCAGAAACCCTTATCACCTATTCCGGTGCACCTAAGTATGAAAACACCACAAACAGTCAATCTATAAATTTTAAAACAGCCATTGATTTGCAGACTGGAAAAAAGGTAGAATTTATCTGGCCTAACACTAATTTTCCTGTTTTAAGGGCCTATACCGATATTGGTTCTGTGATGCGAATTTCCAGCAATTCAGAAACGGGCAAATTTTCTGTAAATGGGGCGATCAGCCTGCGGGGAGGCGAAGTATTCTATTTCCAGCGCAGTTTTTATATCCGCAGCGGCCAACTCGCCTTTAATGAGAATGAAATCCGTTTTGATCCCCGTATTGCCCTTCGTGCAGAGCTGCGAGATAGAACGATCAGTGGTCCGGTCACCATTTCACTTATTATAGATAACGCTCCCTTAAGCAATTTTACGCCCCGGTTTATATCGGACCCCCCCTTATCTCAGATTGATATTTTTGCCCTGCTCGGTCAGAATGTTATCGGTTCCTCCGCAGGTCCTGCTGGAAATAACCTGCAGGAGGCAGTTTTAAATGCCTCCTCGGATATTTTTGCCCAATTTAATGTGGTACGGGTGTTTGAACAGAATATCCGTGATACCCTTAATCTGGATATGTTTTCAATCAGAACACAGGTATTACAAAATGCCCTTCTGCAGGCCTCAGGCATCCTGGACACCCCGGTTGACAGGACCGCTTCTCTGGGTAACTATTTCGACAATACAACCCTATACCTGGGTAAGTATTTTGGTCCTGATTTTTTTGTACAATCGATGGTATCTTTACGATATGATCCTGAAAATAAAAATTCCCTTTCAGGGGGGCTCGTAATAGAACCAGAAATTGGAGCGGAATTAAGAAGTCCCCTCTTTACGGTAAACTGGAATTTTGTACCTAAAGCGGGGGATCGTTTGTTTATAAACAGCCAGTCTGTTACAATAAGCTGGAAATGGTCATTTTGATAGTATGTAAGGAGCATCGATGCGCACACGAATCATCGCAGTTTTACTGGTAATCTCGGCAGTGTTTGCTTTTGGACAACAGGCCGAGGATTGGTACGTTGGAAAACCGATAAAGGATATAACCTTTGAAGGCCTGAAACATGTAAAGGCCACAGAATTGGAGGGGATTACTTCACCCTTTATTGGCCGTCTCTTTACTGATGCCCTTTTCTGGGATTTGCAGGGACGACTCTATTCGCTTGAGTATTTTGAGACCATAGCCCCCAGTGCCGTACCGGTCGACCAGGCAGGATCGGCGGTTATCCTCAAGTTTATCGTAAAAGAAAAACCGGTTATTTCTCGTATAGACTTTATAGGCAACAACAGTCTCCGGAGAAACGAACTGCTTGATGTGGTCACTGTTAAAGTAAATGATGTGGTGAGCCCGATTAAAATTAGAGCCGATGAACAGGCGATTAAAAATAAGTATCTGGAAAAGGGATTTCCCGATGTTAAGGTATCCAGCGAGATTACAGAGCAGGATGGGTCTACCGCTGCCCTTATTTTCACCATAGATGAGGGTGAAAAAATCGCCATTGAGGCTTTCCGGTTCGAAGGTAATACGATTTTCTCTGAACGTACCTTAAAGGGAGTTCTTTCCCTTAAAACCAAATCGCTCCTCAATGACGGGGCCTTTCAGGAGGCGAAGCTCCTGGCGGACCAGCAGGCAATCGCCCAATATTACCAGGATAGGGGCTATGTGGATGCCAATGTTACCGATGTGGTCCGCCAGGTCCGCAAGGATGAACAGGGCCGGAACCTGATGACCATTACCTTTAAGATTTACGAAGGAAAGGCTTACACCTTAGGTTCTATCAATTTCGAAGGAAATAAAATATTCCCCACCGAACAGTTAGCAAAATTGGTGACTTCCAAATCAGGGCAGCCTATCAGTGCTAAAAAGCTCGAATCTGATCTGCAGCGGGTCGCCGATCTTTATTATGAAAACGGTTATATTTTTAATACGATTACCCGTAAAGAAACCAGGGATGAAAATGCGGGTACCATATCTTATACCGTGAGTATTGTTGAACGTAACCGTGCACACATAGAAAATATTATTGTCAGGGGTAATACAAAGACCAAAGAATCGGTGATTCTCCGGGAAATTCCCCTTGAACCGGGGGATATTTTCTCAAAAGCCAAGGTTCTCGAAGGTCTGCGGAATCTGTATAACCTTCAATATTTCTCTGCGATAACACCAGAGACACCTCCGGGAAGCGCGGATAACCTGATGAACCTGGTATTTAATGTGGAAGAACAACCCACTGCGGATATTCAGTTTGGGTTAACCTTTTCAGGCTCCGCAGACCCCAATGCATTTCCCATTTCAGGTCTTATAAAGCTTAATGACCGAAACTTTCTAGGTAATGGTGATCAGGCCGGCTTTGAACTGAATGGGTCCCCCGATACCCAGAGTCTGGCCATATCCTATGCCAAACGGTGGTTTTTCGGGTTACCCCTTTCTGGCAGTTTCGACTTAAGTTTAAGCCATTCTCAGAGAACAGCCTTAATGGATAACCTGTTCCCCTACTTTAATGGGGATGAGCCCTATGCATTCCCTGATGGTTTCGATTCCTATGAACAGTATATTGCGGCGAATAAAATTGCTCCCGAATCATATCAGATGAAATATGACCAATGGAAGATTTCCTTAGGGTTTAGCACTGGTTACCGTTTCAGTGTCTGGGGAGGGATACTTGGTATCGGTGGAGGACTCCGGGTTGGTGCCGTACAGAATAGCTATGATAATAGGGTCTATCGCCCCTTTGATCCAATTCTAAGAGAACAGAATAATCAATGGACCCCCTCTAATATCATTTGGAGCAGCCTTTCCTTTGATAAACGGGATATCTATTATGATCCCTCGAAGGGCTACTATGCAATTCAGCGGCTGGGAATATATGGCCTCTTGCCGATAGAACAGGAGCACTATATTAGAACCGATACGAAGGCAGAAGCCTTCGTAACCCTCTTTAATATACCACTTTCCGATTCCTTTAACTTTAAGGGAGTTTTTGGTGTCCATTCAGGGCTATCCCTTATTTTACCCCAGCAGTTTAATACGCAACCTGTGATCCAGGATAATAATAAACTTGCGATAGATGGCATGTTTAATGCCCGAGGCTGGTACAGCATGAGGTCCAACTATGGGCTCGCCCTCTGGGAAAACTGGGCTGAATTACGGATTCCGCTGGCTGCTAACATTCTTGCATGGGATTGGTTTATCGACGCTGCAGCCGTAAAAGACGACTGGTATGCCATGTTTAACAGCTTAAATATCGAAGATCTCCGTTTCAGTATGGGGTCTGGTTTACGTTTTACCATTCCTCAATTCCCCTTCCGATTCAGTTTGGCTAAGCGTTTCCAGGTTGTGGACAACCAGGTTAAGTGGATTAATGGGGGTATCGGCAGTTGGGGTCTCGATTTTGTAATTTCCTTCGCTATCGCAACCTATTAAAAAGGAGGGTCGCCCAATGTATAAGAAGATTATTCTAACATCCGCATTGTTGATTGGAGCTGTTATAGGGATTTCTGCACAGCAGTTAACCCGATTCGCAGTAGTGGACCTCCCCAAAATTTATACTGCTTTTTTTAAGGACTCCAAGGCTGTAAGGGATTTTGAAGAACGAAGCGCCCGAGTGCAGGCTGATATTGATAAAATGAATGCTGAAATCCAGGCGCTTCAGAAAAACCGCCTTGATGCAGCTGCTGCCGGGGATCAGCAGAAGGTCCTTGCATTAGATAATGAAATTTATAAAAAGACTGAATATTTAAAGGAATATTACCGCATAAAGACCGCTGAACTGGAAGACCAGAGAAAAAAACTTACCCAGTCGGATACATTTTTAAAACAGGTCTATGATGAAATTAGAATTGTCGCAGAGAGTGATGGATACAGCATGGTATTAAACTTAAAAGAGTCGAGTGGTATTCTCTGGTATAGCCCTACGGTCGATATTACAGATAAGGTTCTCAACAATCTGCTTACCAAAGCAGGCCGCTAACTGGCTAAGCATATAAAAAAGCCCGGTGAAAGCCGGGCCTTTTCTTATCTTTGGCTTTTCATTGTTCCTTATCTTTTTGGCTTTTCAACACCGAATGGAGGGCCGCAAATTTTTTCTTGTTTTCTTCTGAAAGCTCCATAAGGTTTTCATGGCTATGGAGCAGCAGATCCACACTGGCACCTTTGGTCTGGTTAATATTGGTCATATCCTTTGGAAATGGGACCGGTTCATCAACAATATCAACTAAGGAGGTAAGCCCTAAGCCTTCCATAAGTCCCTTGGCTGTTTCGGAGGGGCGGACAATGGTGATCCGTTTTTTCATCAACTTAAGCATCCGTTTATTAAAGCCGACCAGGAGGCCCATGAAGGTAGAATCCATATAATCGCAATCTGAAAGGTCTATATAAAAGGCCTCTATCGCTTCTCCCTGTTCAAAACGGCTGAAAACCAGCTCCCTCAATTCTGCGCAGAGTATGGCTGTTATATGTCCTTCGCCCTTAAGATAGATACGCTGGTTTTCTTCTTTGTAATACAAAGCCTCAGGCACAATCTGCTCCTTAAGTAACATTTAAAATTACTTACTCTCTCCATTGTACTTTAAAGCATAGTGCTCTATAATGCAACTCCCATGGCAGAATCTAGTCCCATGATTGAACAGTATCGCCGTATTAAAAAAGATTACCGGGAAACGGTGCTTTTCTTCAGGCTGGGCGACTTTTATGAAATGTTTGCCGAGGATGCCCTGGAAGTATCCTCCCTGCTGAATCTGACCCTCACAAGCCGCAATGGACTCCCCATGTGCGGTGTTCCCTACCATGCGTCCCGCAGTTACATAGCCCGGCTGCTCAAGCTGGGCAAAAAGGTTGCAATCTGTGAACAGCTCACCGAGCCGGGCAAGGGCAGGGGTATCATTGAACGGCAGGTGGTGGAAGTCATTACTCCGGGCACCACCGTGGACGATGACTTTCTGGACAAGGGCAGCGCCAATTATCTGGCAGCCCTGGCCCAATATGGAGCATACTTTTCATTTGCCTATATAGATATTTCGACCGCCGATTTTTGGGCCACATCTTTTCCCTGCGAAGAGGGGGAAGAACGGCTGAGACGGGAGATTGAACGGCTCCAGCCCAGGGAAATAATTATCCAGGAATCGCTCCTCGAAACCTATCAGTATATTCAGGATTCTATCCTTGATCGGTCCGGTCTTGTGGTCAACCGCTGGGCCGATTGGCTCTTTGACCTTGAAAGAAGCCGGGAACGGCTTATCAAACAGTTCGGAACGGCAAATCTTAAGGCCTTTGACCTACAGGATACATCGCCGGAAATTGTCAGTGCCGGCATCCTTTTAGAATATGTTGATGAAACAGCCCGCAGTGTTTTGCCCCATCTGAAACAGCTTCACCGTTACGGAGACGAGGAATTTGTGGGGATCGATGAGGCATCCCAAAAAAACCTGGAACTGGTACGGAACCTGAGAGACGGGGATGTGCATTTTTCCCTCCTCGAAGTCATGGACCATACAAAAACCGCCATGGGACGGCGGCTCCTGTATTGGAGAATTCTTCATCCGGTCCGGGATCTGGCTACTATCGAAAAACGGCTTTCCATGGTGGAAACCCTGTATCACAGGCAGGAACTTCTTGCAAAAATAAGGGAAACCCTGGGCCGTTCTTCAGATCTTGAACGGCTTTCCTCCCGGCTTGCCATGGACAAAGCCCACGGTAAGGATATGGTGGCCCTTCGTAATTCCCTTTCGATATTCGAAGATATTTCCCGTCTTCTGGATGGCTGTGAGCTTCCCAGTGAATATACCGATGCCCCCGATGCTTCTACGCGGCAGCGGCTTGGTGAGCTTAAGGCCGAACTGGAGCGGGCCCTGCTGGACGAGCCTTCCATATTGCTTACCGAAGGAAACCTGATCCGGCCAGGCTATAATAAGGAACTTGATGAACTGCACAGTCTTAAAAACAATGGCCGACAGCTCCTCGAAGCCTATCTGGAGGAAGAACGGAGGCTGACAGGCATAAATACCCTTAAAATAAAATACAACCGGCTCATAGGCTATTATTTTGAGGTCACCAAGTCTAACCTTTCCCTGGTGCCGCCCCATTTTATCCGCCGCCAGGGTGTCGTGGGCGGTGAACGGTATACCACAGACCGGCTTGCAGCCCTGGAATCGGACATAAACAGCGCATCGGATCGCATCATAGAACTTGAAAAAAAGCTTTTTTTTGACCTTCGCGAGCGGGCTAAGGCCCTGTTGAATGAATTAGGTGCGGCGGGTCGGAGAATGGCCGAGATTGATGTGTGCCAAAGCCTTGCTCGTGCTGCCACGGTGAATGGCTGGATACGGCCCGAAGTCTCCTATGAGCAGAAACTAAGGATTATCGAAGGCCGACATCCCGTAGTAGAAGCCCATCTGCCCCGGGGGGAGTTCATCCCCAATGACACTATCCTGGATACGAATGACATTGCCTTTGCCCTTATAACGGGACCTAATATGGCAGGTAAATCAACCTATCTCAGACAGACCGCCCTCATTACCCTTATGGCCCAGATGGGCAGTTTTGTCCCAGCCAGGGAAGCCCATATCGGTATCGTGGACCGGATATTCTGCCGGGTAGGTGCTTCGGATAATGTGGCTAGGGGGGAATCCACCTTTTTGGTAGAAATGAACGAAACCGCTAACATCCTCCACTCAGCCACTACCCAAAGTCTTGTTATTATGGATGAGGTAGGCCGCGGTACAGGCACCAATGACGGCCTTTCTATTGCCTGGGCAATCTGCGAAGAGTTATTAAACAACATCCAATGCAGAACTCTCTTTGCCACCCATTACCATGAACTTTCCCGGATTGAGCATCCCCGCTTAGCCAACCGATCTATGGAAGTTCTGGAGCAGGAGGGAAAAATTATCTTTCTGAGGAAACTGAAGGAAGGGGCTACTGAAGAGTCCTATGGCCTTTTTGTTGCCCAGCTTGCGGGTATTCCCGAACGGGTACTGGCCAGGGCTGCTCAGATTATGGAACGACTGCGACGGCAGGAGAGCGAGCTTAAGGCCCAGCTTGTCGGAACCGGGGCTGCTACTGTTGAGCCACCATCTATTCCGGAAGAATCCCCTATTCTAAAAGAGCTGGCCCATTTAGACCTGGACCGAATGACCCCCCTGGAGGCTCTCGCCCGCCTGTATACCTGGAAGGATTCACTCCATGCTGTGTCCCATAAAACAAAGAAACAAAAACCGGTTGGCCCCTCTCTCTTTGAAGAATGAGGTTTTTGCAAAAGTCTGTTACTTTTTCAAAAACCTCTTGCAGTATTTTTGCAATATAAGAATAAATACTTATATTATATAGAATAGCAAAAATACTGCATGTACATTCAAGGTTGCTCTTTCAAAACTCCCTGAGTTTTGAAAGAGCCTCGAATAGCAGTTTTTTTAAAAGCAATACCCTAAATTATCCTGTACTAGGGGTATGGGTACTCTTTTTTCCTATTCCATTTCCTTTTTTCGGGAATGGTGTTTCGGTATCGGCTGTGGACTCTGTGGCAGGCCCCTCATGGGTGCGGTAGAATACCGGTATGGCCTTTGCCAGGATTGCCAGGAGGAACTTTCCCTCGATCTTTATGATGATAGCCGCTGTGCACGGTGTGGCAGGCCCCTTATCTCTGAAAGAAACTGCTGCATGACCTGCCGGCAACGGGACCCGCCACCCCAAGATATAGCCCTGACCTTATATCCCTATCAGGGGACGGCTAAAAAGCTTCTTGAAACGTACAAATTCCATAGAAATCTGCACCTTGGCTGGTTCCTTGCTAAAGGCTTGCTCGAAGGAGCCCGGTATCTGGCTGAAAGGGGATTTCTGTTTGATGCCTGGGTGCCCGTACCACCGCGGCCGGGGAAAATAAAGGAAAAAGGCTGGGATCAGATTGCAACCCTTTCCAGATATATTACTAAATTAAGTACATCATCCCAGGTATCGATGCCGGTTGTTTCCTGTCTCGAGCGGCTTGCCTCGTCGAGTCAGAAGAAACTTCACCGGACCGAACGGGCCATCAACCTGAAAGGAAAGATCCAGGCAGTTCAAAGGGTGCCGAAGCGATGTCTTCTGTTTGATGATGTGACGACTACCGGCAGCACCCTCCGTATCTGTGCTGAAACTCTTAAGGAAAATGGGGCAGAAACGGTAGGAACAATCGCCCTTTTTTATGACTAGGTCCCATGGTTGACAAAGAATTGAGGAAAATGTACATTACTATAGTCATTCGACCAATTGCATAGAAAAAAAGGAGTCGTTCGAACGACTCCTTTTTTGTAGGTGGAGCCGTGAATTATAGTCCGAGAAAGGAAGATCCCCTGTATGAAGCGTTAAATCCTGTAGTACAGGGGTTGGGAATGTCCATAGTGGAACTTTCCGTTTCAAAACAGCGGGGAAAAACCCAGATTCGGCTTACGGTAACCAAAAAAGGTGTGGTCGGAGTAGGCGATTGTTCGCGGGTTCATCATGCGATTGTGCCCCGCCTGGAACTGGCCTTTCCGGGGGAGGATCTCTACATAGAGGTTGCATCTCCAGGAATTGATAGAACTATAAAGGATGCCTCCGAATTTCAATTGTATATTGGTCGGGGGATACGGTGTTATCGCACTGATATTTCAGATTGGACCGCAGGGATTCTCCAGGAAGCGGACGATCATCACCTGGTGTTACGAGGAGCAAAGGGTACTGTGGAACTATCCTATGACAGTATTGCAAAGGCAAAATTAGATTATTCACAGGAGGTTGAAGACTGATGGCATCGGATATGTCCGAAGCGATCCGCCAACTGGTTCAGGATCGTGGTATTTCAGAGGAGCTGGTCCTTAAAACCATCGAGAACACCCTCCTGGCAGCATACAAACGAAGGTTTGGTACGGCTGACAATGCGGTTGTTCGCTTTAATGACGATTATACCAAGGTTTCAATTTTTGCAAAGAAAAAGATCGTAGACGGTGTGTATGATCCGGTTTGCGAAATTGATCTGGAAGAAGCCCGGGAGCTGGATCCGGAAGCCGAAATCGGTGATGAACTGCTGATAGAGATTGATCCCAAGGAATTTGACCGGGTTGCCGTGCAGAGTGCAAAGCAGACCGCCCATCAGTCTATCCGGGAGATTCAGAAGGACAGCCTGTATTCGGAATTCAAGGATAAGGTTGGTGAAATCATCATCGGCTATTATCAACGTGAACGGAATGGTACTATTTATGTAGACCTGGGTAAGGTAGAGGGTATTCTCCCCAAAAAATACCAGTCCCCCCGCGAAGTATATCGGGTAAATGACCGTATCAAGGCGCTTATTGTCGAAGTTACCAAGGGCCCTACAGGACTTCAGGTTGTTCTGTCTCGGACTCATACGGATTTTGTTAAGGCCATATTTGAACTTGAAGTGCCCGAAATTTATGACAAAACTGTAGAAATTCATAAAATTGTCCGGGAACCGGGCTATCGAACTAAGATTGCAGTCTATTCAAATAGGGACGATGTGGATCCGGTCGGAGCCTGTGTCGGTCTTAAGGGAGTTCGAATTCAGGCGATTATAAAGGAACTGGAAGGCGAGAAGATTGATATCCTCAAATACGATCCAGATCCCCGGCGGTTTATTAAAAATGCCCTGTCACCCGCAGAGGTTAAGGATGTCATCATACTGGATGAGGCAAAGCGTCAGGCACTGGCTATCGTGGCCGATTCTCAGTTTTCATTGGCAATCGGTAAGACCGGACAAAATGTCCGTCTTGCAAACCGCCTGGTAGACTGGAATATTGATGTCAAGACCGAATCCCAGTATGAAGAAATGGATATTTCTTTTGAATCCCGTAGGGCTGTTTCTCAGCTCTTTGGTGAAGAGGGCTCCTATGAGGAAGAATTCAGCCGTATAGCAGATCTGCCGAACGTTAAGCCGGAACTAGTTGATCTGCTTCTGGAAAACGATATTGAATATATCGAAGATTTCCTGGCCCTGTCTGATGAGGAACTGGCTAATATCAAGGGCTTAACAGAGCAGGATCTGGCTGAGCTGCGACAAATTATCGAAGAAAACGTAGAAATCATCGAAGAAGATGAAGATAACTACCAGGAAGAAATGGTTCAGGAAGAGGCCCAGGAGGCCGTTTCTGAGGAAATAGAAGAAGAGTATCAGTGTCCTGAATGTGGAGCAAAGATTACCCTTGATATGACCAGTTGTCCTAACTGTGGTATCGGGCTAAGCTTCGAATACGAGGACCAAGAGTAAAAGGTGGAATATGGCTGAGGAATTGGACGGAACGCAGAAACCAAAGGTAGAATTAATTAAACACCAGAAAAGCCCCAATACACAACCTGACCAGGAACAGGTAAAAACACCTGCAAATGTGACTGGATCAGGCCAGGCTGGAGTTTCAGCAGAACATGGTGAAAAGAAAAAAGTTGTTGTCGTTAAGAAAAAGCCCCAGGCAATTTCTGGCAGTCAACCCCAGGATGCTGCTCATAATCCAGTAAAAAAGCCTCAACCCAAGGTTGTAGTGGTTCCGTCTTCGGCCCAGCATAGTAAAGAACAGACACCCGTAACAGAACAGCCACCTGCGACAGAAAAGGTTCAGGAAGGGACTGCTCTTAAAACTGAGATGGCAAAACAAAAGCCGGCAGAAGAAAAGCCCGCTGAAACTAAAGAGACTCCAAAGGCTCAAGTTGCTAAACCAGGGTCAATGCCAAATACTCAGCGGCCCGCTGCAGCGGCTGGCAGAGTAGGGGGACGACCTGTTGGAGGACAAACTTCGGGCAACCGAGAAGCTGCAGAAAATCGCTCAAGTTCAACACCTTTTCCCCAGCGGCCCGCCTCAGCAGCAGGCCGTGTCGGGGGTCGACCGGTAGGCAATACCAGCCGCAGCCCTTCTGGTAATGCACAGGGAGCCCCTTCGAGTCAAGGATATCAGGGCTACCAGGGCAATAGGTCCCAAGTACCCCGTCCTATGGGACAACAAAATAGGGATAATGCTGGTGCTCCCGGTCAGAGGAGTTCTGGTCCGCGTCCTCAAAGACCCGGTGGTTACACAGGCCAAAGGCCCCAGGGGCCGGGTGCCCGCCCAGGTTTTGGACCCCGGCCAGGTGGACCCGGACGAGGACCGAATATGGCGCCTCCTCCTCCTTTACAGGAAGGTAAAGGACCGGCGAAAAAGGCTTTTAAGGCGAAAAAGCCCACATACCAGCGGAAAGAAGAGGAAATGGAGGAAAAACTCCTCCAGATTAAGAAAAAGACCACTAAGATGGCCAATCCGGTTCCCAAATCGATTGACATTATGGAGGTCATTTCTGTTTCCGAACTGGCAAAAAAGATGAATCTCAAGGCATCGGACCTTATACAGAAGCTGATGTCTATGGGGATGATGGTAACTATCAACCAGCAGATTGATGCGGAAACCGCTACGCTCCTTGCGGCCGAATATGGTTGTGAAGTCAACATTGTAAGTCTCTATGATGAAACGGTTATCGAGAGCCAGAAAGATGATAATGAATCATTAAAGCCAAGGCCTCCGGTAGTCACCGTT
>Ga0208824_1002158_pt1 | contig 15724 bp, 8 predicted proteins | sample AD_JPNTR3_MetaG_FD_184447 | JGI IMG/M metagenome (GOLD analysis project Ga0208824, IMG submission 184447) | Active sludge microbial communities of municipal wastewater-treating anaerobic digesters from Japan - AD_JPNTR3_MetaG (SPAdes) (version 2) | ecosystem: Engineered > Bioreactor > Anaerobic >...
GCCGCCGTGGCTCACGGTGCGCTGCTTTTCCTGGACAAACGCCTGCCGAGCAGGGGCCAGCAGGGCGAGGTAGTCCTCCGGGAGACCAACGGTTCCCCATTCCAGCGCGGCTGGAAAGCGCTCCTTCACCTTGCCTCGAAGGACCGCGTCGGGATAGATACGGACTCGTTCACCGCGTAGGTCCGCCACAGCCCCTTCGGCTGGACGACCGCAACCCTCCGCTTCGAGGTTGCCATGATCAGAGGTCAGGTAGACACGGAAGCCTCGGTCCAAGAGCAGATCGAGAAGTGTATTCAGGTACGGCTGCTTGGCCCACTGGCACACCTGGTTGTGCATCCCGGCGGTGCCCATTTCCATCCCGTGCATGATCTTGTCGACCTTGTCCACGACCAGCCCGGCGACCCTTGCCTTGGGATGAGAAAGCGCTTCGGAAACGGTTTCCAGGCCGCCGTCGCCCAGGCCCTTGAGGTAGACGACCTCGTTTGGCATAAGGCCCTGATCCGCCCAGAACTGCGCCCAGAGAGCGGGCTCCTTGTCCGTGGTCTGGATGCTGTTCGGAAAAAAGATGGGAGCCTTGCCGGCAAAGGCGGCCTGGCGCGAGACGGAGGTAAGCGAAGGAATCCAGGCAAAGACCGCCTGCTCCCGGAATCGCAGCCCGGGCTGCTTTGAGGCAAGTGCTTCGCGGACCACCAGCCATTGGTCCAAGGCAAGGCCGTCCACCACGATCAGTGCGATCTTGGCGGTGCGGTCTTCTCCCATTTGGCGGGCAAGAAACCGCGGGAGGTGATGCAACATGACCGGAGGCACCGGTGGCAGGTTGACAAGCCCGGCATACCGTTTGAAGAGCCAACCTGCGAAACCGGCATCCACCTGTGTCTGCAAGTTCTTGATGCGCGTGCCAGTCGGTTCGGGAATAGCTTCGGCTTGATCGTTCGCCAGCAGGATCGCCTCCGCCCATCCACGGGCAAAGTGGAACCAGTCCGTGTGCTTCGCGTCCTCGGGCGGAATGGTTGCCTCCAAGCTATCGATGAGCTTGCTCAGGCGACGGGATCTGTCCTCCATGGGAGCGGTTCGAACGCCGATACCTACCCAGGTTCTGGACAAGGTGTCCGCGTGCTCGTGTGGAACTGAGTGCAGTACCCCCTCCACGAACAGGTTGTCGATGTAGACCCGGATGTCATGGTGGTCGAAGGGCAGTTCGACAGGTCCCTCAATGGACAGACCATAGGGCTTCTTGTCCTCACAAACGCCGGATGTCCCTTTGACTGCTTCACGGTCAAGGAATATCGGCCAGCGCTCCTGGAGGAACGCGAAGAACGCCTCCCGGTCTGAAACAAGCGTCTCAAGCGGCCAGTCGTCGAAGATGTTGTTCTGGCGCAAGAGCTGGATGAACCGGTTGTCAAGGTCAGCCGGGATTCTCTGGCCACGGTAGTGACGGCGCAGCAGTACCCGCAGGAGGTCGGATGGCTGTTTGACCAGCTCTGGCGCGATTTCAAAGACATGCCGGAGGACGAACTCCTTGGTGGCGTTGTCGCCCAACTGGCCGGGTGCATGTCTCTTCTGCGCCTCATACAAGGCATCGAGGTCCCCGCGATCCAGGGCAGTCACGACCGGGTAACTGAGGTTCGGGAAGATGTCGCCGAGGTTGAAGCAGAGTCTGCGACCGGCCTGGAGGAGATCATAGGGCAACCCACAGAGGTCGCTTGCTTGCGAGCGCAATACGACGACAAGGTCCGTGTGCTCGCCGCGGTCCCAGCGTGAGCGAAACTTCGACTCGTAGGCGTAACGGAACGCGATGTGGTCTTCAAACGGGATCAGCTCGAATCCACGTTCGCGGACGCCTTCGAGAATCCCTTCTTCAAGGAGAAGTCCGTCCGGATCGGCCACCAGGGTGAGTCGGGCAACCTTCGGGGTGAATTCCTTCAGTATTTGATCGCGCCAGCTACTCATGTCCACCGCCCTCCACCCGAATCACAAGCAGCGGCACCATTTCGGGATAGGCATGAGCCTTCTGATCGAGCTGCTCCTGGAAGCTCCGCTCCTCCTGCGAGAGGAGGTTCAGGCGATAGTTACGGACCTGGGGCAGGCCGATCCGCTCGACGGTCTTGCGGCGCGCGGCAAAGGCGTAGTCGGCCTTCTCGCGCTCGCGTGCGATGCGGCCCCGGTGCTCTTGCACGAGCGCTTCGTAGACGGGCTTACCATGTTCTTCCGCGGCGCTTTGCAGCTTTGCGAAAGCGGCTTGGGAGACTGCGGTGTCAAGAATGGACCGGACCTGTGTGCTTGCCGCGAGGAGCTGATCCCACACGTGTCTGGCCGTCGGCATATAGACCATGCCGTTGTCGGCCAGGAAGAGAGGCATAATCCTTCGACGGTTCCACTCCATGGTGGCAATCGCGATTCGCCACAAGGACCAGACGCCCTGAACTTCCTCGGAGAGACCTGGGATCGACACAATGGGCACCGGCTGGCCCGGTGCAAAACGTGGGAGCCGCATGGCCAGTCCGCGGACCTTCGGCTCTTCAAGAGTAAGATGCCGGGCGGCCGGAAGCCTCTCGGCTTCCTTGCCGGTGAAAACCACATTCTCGTAGGTCTCGCCGTCGGGCCAGGTGAGGTTCCAGCTCTGGCTTCTTTTCTCGGCCTGGCCGCCGTGCGCCTTCAGGTAGCTCACCGTCATGCGCTCGACCCAATGGGGCAAGGGGTGAGTCAAGAGCCGCTGGGCTTCGCCAGGTTCCAGGTCCTCGGTCGCCCCAAGTACGGATGCGGTCGTGCGCGCGTCGCGAGCCTGCTCCTGCAGGCGGGCAACCACGCTCTCCACGGATTCCTCCACTTTTTCGGGATTGAGGATCGCCTCGACATACATCTCGTCGAACATGTGGCCCGCCTGGGCCGAGTCGAGGACGTCGCCGGTCTTGTCGATGCCGAACTCCTCGAAAATGACGGCGAGTTTCTGCTCCAGTACCTCACGGACTCGGTGCTCCACCGAGTCCTCGAAGACGAAGTTGACCGCGCGCACCGCATGGGCCTGACCGATACGATCCACCCGGCCGATCCGCTGTTCGAGGCGCATCGGGTTCCAGGGTATGTCGTAGTTGATCACCACGTGGCAGAACTGGAGGTTCAAGCCCTCCCCGCCGGCGTCGGTGGAGATGAGAATGCGGACATCCTTGGCGAATGCCTGCTGGACCCGCTTACGCTCTTCCATGTCCATGGAGCCGTTCAGGCAGACGACCGAAAACCCGCGCTCAGTCAGGAACCGACGCAACATCTCCTGGGTGGGAACGAACTCGGTGAACACCAGCGCCTTGAGCTCCGGGTCGCTCTCCTCGGACTGGAGGCGGTAGAGCCAGTCGAGTAGCGCCTCGGCCTTTGCATCCGGTCCGATCTGCTCGCATCGGGCCGCGGCCTCCAGCAACAGCTTGACCTCGGCGCGTTCGTTCTTGAGCGCCTTGAGGCGGGTGCGGAGCAGCACGTCGATCTGCTCCTGGCCGTCCAGGTCCGCCCATTCCTCCTCGGAGGTGAGTGGGAACAGGGTCAGTTGTTCCTGGGGTGCGGCGAGAGCCTCGAGCCGCCTTTCAAGCGTAGTGCGGATGGCGCTTGTGCTGGAGACCACCAGGCGCTGCATCAGGATCATCAGAAAGCCGATGTAGCTCCGCTTTTCCCGCATGGCCTGGTTGTAGCCTTCGCGGACGTATTCGGTGACCGCCTCGTATAGGTGTTGCTGGCTGCGGTGCCGCTCTTCCCACGAGACCGGGGCAAGCTGCGTGCGTCGGGGTTTGAACAGGGGCTTCCCATCGGCATCGATGGCGCGGCGCTTCTCCGTGCGGATGACATGCGGCTGGACCCGCTCGCGGGTGACGCTGCTGACGTCCGGGAACTCCTGGGCGTCGATCAGGGAAACCAGCCGATGAAAGGCGTCGGTCTTGCCCTGGTGCGGGGTGGCCGAAAGCATCAGGAAATATGGCGCAGCCTCGGCCAGGCCCTGGCCCAGTTTGAAGCGGGCCACCTGATCGGTGCTGCCGCCGAGTCGGTGCGCTTCGTCCACGATGACCAGGTCCCAGCCGGCGGAGATCAGGTCCTCGAACCGTTCGCGATTGTGCTCGCTCACCTGGGCCGCGCTCCAGCCGCGCCGCTTGTCCAGGGGCTTGACCGAATCCATGGGCACAACCACCTGGGAGAACATCTGCCAGGCGTTGGCGGGCAGAACCTCCGGGTCGTGATTGCCCTTCTCGCCGTTTCCCGGGCCCGTCACCGGGGCAATTCGTTTCAATGTCTTGATGTCCTCGGGAAGCACGAGTTGGAAGGTCTCCCCGAAGTGAAAGCGCATCTCGCTTACCCACTGGCTCACCAGCCCCTTTGGGGCGATGACCAGCGTCCGCTTGACCAGCCCGCGAAGTTTGAGTTCCCGCATGATGAGCCCGGCCTCGATGGTCTTGCCCAGGCCGACCTCGTCCGCCAGGAGATAGCGCACGCGGTCGTTGGCGATGGCGCGGGACAGAGCACGAATCTGGTGCGGCAGCGGGATGACGGAGGACTCGATGGGCGCGAGCAGGACGTCCTGGGTCAGGGCGTCGGCTACCCGCGCGGCAGCAGCGATGTAGGCGATATCGTCCGGAGAACCGGTACCGGCGCTCTCCAGGGGCTTGAGCCTGGAAGCCGGGATGCGGACCACGGAGTCGCGGCCGGGCAGCCAGACGCGGCAGGTCGTCTCACCCCAGAGCGTCTGGGCTTCGATGACCTGACAGCGCTGCCCGTGGTCCGGGCTGTAATACCAGCTATTTGCATCAATCCGCATCATTCAACAGCTCGCTTAGCTCCAGAGCTTTGCCCTCGCACACGCGATGAGCCGCCTTTGCCAGAACCTCGGCCCTGGCGGACAGAAAAGCGTCATAGTCGTTCTTTACCCGCCCGCGACGCTCATCGTCGGGGATGCCGTCATAACCGACTGCCAGCCTCACGTAGGGAATGAGGTGCGTTCTCAGTCGACGCTTCAGCTCCTCTTCCCCAAGGGCGCAGCTGTCCGCCCGTTCCTTCAGATAGGTAATGGGGTCCTTGTCCGAGATGGTGCGGTTTGTCCGCCAAGTCACCAGAGCGCAGTTGAGCGCCCGGAAAATCTGCTCATCGGGGATTCCCGCATCATCGAGCGTCGCGGCCGGAAAGAGATGGTGATACTCTCGGGGATGCTCCTTGGATGTGATGGTGGCGACTGTCGCCCGCGCCCCGTCGGCCAGGTCCTCGGCACCGCACTTGAGCTGCAGCGACAACAACCCACGGCCAAGGATGGACTTGCGTTTCGGCCAATCGGCCTGCAACACCATTTCCTTCGAGGGAAGCGGATACGATTCCTGATTCAGAATCGGCACAACGTCCTCGGCTGCACCATCGCAGAGTACCTTTCGCAATCCGCGGTAATCCTGCAGAGCGTTGGATGTGGATGACTGCTCGTAGCGCGAGGTCAGGAAAGCCCGCCAGAGGTATTTTCGCAGGAGGAGCCGGGCATTGCCCAACTTGTCCGGCTGCGTCGGCAGGTGCTCCCAAAGCGCGGCGATAATTGGGATGGCCGTGTAGCTCGGCAGCCGCTGGGCGTCGAAGATGCTCTCGTCTTCGAGGAAGCTCACCATACCCTTGATGCCTTTGACGACCGTGTCCCACTCCGTGAGCATCCGGGTGTAGTCGATCCCCCGGTATCCCGCCTGGCTGGGGATGCGGTCCTGGCGCAGAGCCACCACGTCCAATACCAGACTCGGCAGGTCAGCGTATTCCGCCGCCCGCGGAACGGCCATGTTCAGAGCGTCCACATGTTCGTGGAGCGACTTCCCGGTCTCTTCTTCCACCAGCGCCACCACGATGTCATAGGTGGACAGGTGAACCGAACTGGTGTTCATTTTGATGAAGACGTCCAGAGCCACTTCCTTGGGCGTCTTGGCCGGCAGCGCCAGGTAAGGCAGATTGAATGCTTTCACCTTGTCGCGCAGTGCGATGATCTCATCGAACAGCTTGTCTTTCTTATCGTGATCGGTTCCAACAGCGGTCGCAATCCAATGACGAATCTCCGGGAGGATGTCATCCGGTCGCAGCAGAGTGATCGGGATAAACCCTCGAGCCCAGCACTCCTTCGGATCGTCCACCCACATCGGATAGCGACTGCCGTTCTTGCTCCAGCGGGCTTGGCCGTAGACATAGGGCAGCTTTGTGGACCCATCGCCGGGGTCATCCTCGAAGCCGATCAGGTAGCTCCGGTCCGCGTACTTATCGTGAAGACTGCGCCACAGGGCCGTCAGCCGCTGCTGGCCGTCCAAGAGTTGCTCGGTCACCTTTTCGCCCGACTCCGGCGCGTCGACCATGGTGCGGCTCTTGAACTTCTCCTCATCGCCGACCTCCAGGATCAGCGTCGCGCCTGAAGGCAGACCGCGCAGAACCGTCGTCAAGAGTCCGGAGACCTCTCCATGTCCCCAGGCCATGAATCTCTGGAACCGGGGCAACGTGATTTGCCGCGACCGGATACGGTTGAACCATTCCGGCAGAAACCGGTCATGCGCATGCATGGGCAATTTCTCCTTGGATCGTCATCATGCGTCCTCCCCCGAACGGGTGAGCGCCTGGTCGTACCACATAAGGAGCTTGGGGTCTTCCTGGAGGACGTTCTCGGGAATCTTGCGGGCCACGGTGATGATCGTGGCGTAGTCGCGCTCCTGCCATGCTTTTTTGAAGCCGGCGCGGACGGCCTCGAGACGAAACACCTTCAGGCGCTTCTGGCTGGAGGTCCGATATTCTTCGAACTCCTTGAGCAGCGACCTCTCGCGCAACTTCTCCAGGTCGCCGGCCTTGTTGGGGTCGGGCACGTACCAGCGATCCTTGCCCTTGGCCCGAAGGCTCTCGTCGTCCTTGGGCAGGTTCCGCAGCTCCTTGAAATTTGTGGATAGGTAGCTGTGAATCTGGTTCGGCACCTCGCCCTTGCCGTCGTAACGGAGGAAGTTCTGCTCGAGCAGTTCCGACAGCTCCAGCGGCTTTTCGTACTTTTGCCAGCCGCCGATCTCCTTGAGGAATTGCGGGTGGATTTCTTGGAAGGTCTGCGGCTTCCTTACGAGCTGCTGTTTAAGCCACTGGATAGCCGAGGCTTCATCAGTAACGAAGAGCTGGAGCTGCAGAACCTCTCGGACGGTCATGCGTTTCTTGTCGTATTCAGCCACCTGTTCGGGCAGGAAGTACATTCCGTCCCGCTCGGAGAACCGCTGGACCAGCCCGGAGTAAAACTCCGTAGCGGACAAGGGCACGGTTACACCGCGCTGGACGTGAAAGGCCACCATGCGGTCGAAGAGCAGGTAATTCTGACGCTCGGCGATAACCTCAGCCTGACCATTCTTCGAAACAAATATCGGAAGTTGCTTCAGATGGGTGCGAACAAAATCCCAAACACCGTTCTCGGTACCAGCCTCCAGCTTGAACCGTTCCTCAAGACCCCCATTGGGCTTATAGGCAGATATAACAAGGTCCTGCTTAACAGCGCCAGCCGTGGTAACCTGCTTAAAAGTGCCTTGCTTCTTATCCAATGTCCGAACATCCGCTACGACAAAGCCCGCATGCCCCAATGCTTCCTGGATGCTGGTCCACACGGCGTTCTGCGAATTATGAAACTCGACTGTCATCCAACGTCCAGGCTTGAGCACTCGCAGAAATTCCTGGAAACAACCCGTCATGAGCGCTTGGTATTCAGGTAGGCCCTTATGTTGTGTGTTGTTTACGATGGCCTCCGACTTTTGATTGGTCCGGACCTTAAGCCATGCCTCCCAAAGAAAGCTGCTTTCGGAATACATGATATTCGCCCCGAAGGGTGGATCGACGAACACGTAATCAACGGATGCATCAGGTATCCCGCAGAGATCGGTGCTTGATGCAGTAGAAATCAATGCAGATCGACGCCAGCTCTTTTTCTCACGTTCGGCTGCCACCAGGTCTTTAAGTTTTCGCCGCAAAGCTGCAATGACGTTTTGTTCTTTTATAAGCGCAGGTATATAAAGGTTATTGCCTGCGGGCTGGCCACCACCGGCAGTGCGATATTTGTAGAGATGTGTTGCAGCAAATGCCACCGAGGTTAGTAGCCCAAGAAGGTGGGTACGGAGGTTGTGGGGGGCGTCCATGGCCTCGGAGCGTAGCCGACTTAGAACGGCTACCGCTCTTGGAAAATAGAAGTCGTGCGTATACTCATAACCTTGATGATAACCAGCGCGATAGGTGTCGCCCCATTCGGCTCCGATGCCTAAAATTGGTTCAGTTGGAAACCAGTGAGCATCTGGTAAGCCCGCCACGTCTGTCAATAACGCCATGTCTTTTTCGTCAGGTTCTTTCGTGTACCGTTTTGTTCCTATCTTGAATGCGATCTGAACAGGGACCTTCTTGTTTCGTTTACGAATCTGTTTAGTGATGGGATCGACAAATGACTCAACGGAATACTCGTAACTGGTTCTTGATGAAGTGGCTTTACATTGGGGACACTCAAGTTGGTCGTCCTTTTCTTGGAGTGACCAGAATGGGATCTGCTTACTGCAGGACGGGCAGATCATCACAGTGGACCATATTACGGAATCTATTACGCCGAGCTTGTTAGTCTTCGGATGCCTTGTTTCGTACAACGAGTTAGTGTGATTCTCGATCCTTCGCAACACACCTTCAGCGTATCGTTCAAATTCGGCTGAGTTGGTTGATGAGTTGTATAACGCTGAAATGAAAGATGCCGCTGGCGACAAATCAACAAGAAGACATGCTCGCCCTTCGTTTGCGGAATGAACAGCCACGCCAGTCATCCCGGTTCCGGAAAAACCATCGAGCACAATGTCGCCCGGCTCGGTAAAATGGCGAACATAGTTCTCGATTGCTTTGGGTGGTACTTTGGTGTGATAGGAATGTGCGTTATAAAGAGCTCCTGTCTTGCCCTCGCTCACATCCGCGGCGAATGGCTCGCGGCTGTATGGCTTGCTCGGGTCGTAGGGCTTGCCGTAATGCTTGATGAAGTCGGCAATGAACGGATTCGGGCAGGCGGTGTAGTACGGCGGGTCGGAGAGCGCCAAGATGTCCTCGTCCGAGCCGATGGGGAACCCCTCGATCTTGCGGAACTCGGGGTCCTTCAGCTTCTCGCGCAGGAGGCCGAGGAAATGTTTCCGCCGCTCCTCGTCGTTCGGGAACGTCATGCCCAGGCAGGTCACGGGTCCCGAGTCGCGGGTCGCGGGTCGGTCGGTTTCAAAGATTGTCTGCTGGTAATGTTGGTCGTCCTTCTTGGTCATTTGCCAACTCCGTTTGAGTCGCGAGTCCCGAGTCTCGGGTCACGGGTCTCTTTGACTCGCGACTCTTGACTCGCCGACCCGCGACCGAGATACCGCATGAAGCCTCCGACGAGGTTTCCTGTTTCGGCTGCCTTCTTGTAAAGGGAATCGAATGTGGCTTGGTCGATCATCCCGGAATCGAGCGCTACATACAGTTGTGCTTTCACTTCGCCAGCCGACCCTTTGGCGATGGCAAGGAATCGTCGAAACTCAACATCGCCTCCGCGCTCGAATCCTTCCGCGATATTGGACATCACGGAGACAGCGGCGCGGCGTATCTGGTCGCGAAGTCCAAAGTCACGTGCGAACGGTCCCTCGTTGGAAATGGCATAGATTTCCTTGGCCAGTTCCCGCGCCTTCTTCCAGGCTTCGATGTCTTCGAACTTCTCGATCTTCGCCATATTCGCTCCGCTCAGGTCTCGGGTTCCGAGTCACGAGTCTCGGGTCGTGTTGACTCGTGACCCGCTGACCCGCGACCCGTGACTATTCAAGTACGATCCGCACTTTGCCGGGTTCCTTGCCCTTGGTCAGCCCGTCCAGGTATTCCTCGAACCGCTTGCGCATCTCTGCAGGGGTTGCCGGTGAACCGCCCGAAAGCAGGGCGTCGCGCAGGTCCGCGATCTTGACCGAAACCTTGGTGAGCCCGGAGAGCACCTCCTGCAAGGCGAGAATAAAGTCCTGGTCCAGGTCGTCCGGCAGAGTCCGCTTCTTGATGAAGCCGTCCACCAGCTTGCGCGGCTCGGGCTTGAGCAGGGTCAGGTTGCCCTTGGTGGTCGGGTCTTCGAGGTTGGCGAGCAGCGTCTGGGTCCAGTTTTCGACCAGCTTATCGAGCTCGCCGTCCAGGGCGTCCAGCATCGTCGCCGCAGGAGCCGTGGGAGGTTCCGCGCCCGGCTTGAAGTTGCAGTGCGGGCAGACCGGCGATGCTTCCAGTTCCTGCTCGGTGAGCGCAAAGCAGCTCTTCAGGCCAGCCAAGCGGTTCTGGAAGTCCGACAGGTGCTGGCGGGGCATCAGGTCGATGGTGGAGAGCTTCTGCAGGTCTTTGAGCCGCTCGTCGCCCATGAGCTGGGCCTTGCGCTTGTCCTCGTTCACACCCAGGCGCGCTTTCGCGTGCATGGAGAGGTAAGCCAGCAGGTAGGCCTTCTTGAGGTCGCCGAGCTTGCGCTGGGTCTGCTGGCGGAATACCGCCGCGCTCCGTTTGGCCGGGTCGCCGATCTGGGCGAGGACCTCGTCCCGCGCCGTCTTCATCTTGTCGATCCACTCGTGGCCGGTGGGCAGGACAGCCTCGGCGGTGGAGAGGTACGAGGCCGTGGACCCGAGGTCGACCACCAGTTCCTCAAGCGATTTGATCTCGGCAAGGGATTCGAGCCCACTCCGCTGAGCGGTCACTTCCGAGGCGTCATAGCGGAAGTTCTTGAGCTTGCCGGTCGTGGTGTAGGCTTGCAGGGATTCGAGGAAGGTCTTGGTCTCGTCCAGTTTGCTGCGCAGCTTCTTTACTTCATCCTCGGCCAGCAGGCTGCGGCCCCAGAAGAACAACCCGGTCTGCATGCTCTGCTGCACCAGCACCAGCCGCTCGACGGCGTTGGTGACGGCCTTCTGCAGCTCCTGAACCGGCTCGTCCTTGCCCTGGGTGACCAGTTGCGCCATGCCCGGCGTAAGTCCGAGCAGTTCGAAAAGCGCCTTGAGCGCCGGGAGGTTCCAGTCCTTGGGCCGCTCGATGTGCTTGAACTGGGCCAGCTCGTCGATGCCGGTTCCGGCCAGTTGCGCCAGACCTGTGGCATCGAACTTCTTGCCCGGGATGGAGAGGACCACTTCGCCCGCATAAACCAGTGCGGCCAGCACCACCACAGCCCATTCGGGTTCGAGGCGGAGCGATTGCGGCGCGAGGTATTCCACGCCGAGGACGTCCTGGATCAGCTCGGAGCGGTTAACCACCTGTCCGTGGCCCTTTTTCTTGGCGACACCGAGGATGTGCTTGGCGTACTTGGACCGGTAGGGATCGAGCCGCTCACCGTCGAGAAGGTCCAGGGCATCCAGCACCGCAGTGGCCTGCTTGGTGCGGTTCTGTCCGGCGATGGCGCGCAGGGCGTCCTGCGCGGCCTGGGCCCGGTTTGCTCCGGTGATGAGCACCGAGAAGAACGGGTATTCGGGAGCCTGGTCCTGGAACTTCGTCCCGAGACAGATGCCTGCGGTGGTGTTCACCAGGTCGCGGAAGTTGATGCGCTCGTGGGAGCCAATGCCGGAAAGCTCCCGGATGGACTTGCCCTTGGCCCATTCGGTCAGGGACTTGGCGCGCCCCTGGTAGGTTACCTCGAAGGCCGTGGTCATGTTCTTCTGGAGCCACTGTACGAGGTCGCGCAGGAAGTTCGATGCCTTGGACTCGTAGGTGGACTTGGCGTGGCCCGAAGCGGTGGATGCAAGGTCCAGGGCAGCGGCGTAGCTTCGAAGCGCAGTGCGGAATTCTTCGTCCGTGTTCGTCAGGCGCAGGAACAGCTCCTCGGGTTTTTTCTCGTCCTTGAAATGCGGCGCGTCAAAGGGCTGGATGAAATAGAGGTAGAAGTCTCGCGGCGGCACCGCTGTGGAGCGTTCGTTGGGCGCGCCGAAGAAAAGGTATCCCTGGCGCGCGGCCTTACGCTCCAGCCATTCGAGTTCATGCTGCCAAATTTTATAGCCGGTGACGTAGGTCTGGTCCGTGCATTCCATGACCCGCCGAAGCGCCTCGTAGTAGTAGCGGTCGAGTTGCGAGGAATCGAGGCTTTCGGCCCGTTTCTCGATCAGCGCGTCGAAATCGTCGGTCTTCTTGAGGTCCAGGTAATACTGGCGGTTGTCCGGATTGGAGGAAATGAACTGCCCGCTCACCGTCTTGTGGATTTCCCGCAGGACGGTCTCCACCTGGGAGAGCAGGTCATCGGCCGGATCGCCGCCCAGCTCCTCGATGCCCGGCTGAAAGAGACACAACCCGTCGCGCAGTTCTTCCGCCGTCGCGCCCAGGGGCGCGTAGATGTCGCCGGTTGTGAGCCGGTGGACGGACAGCGCGTGGATGAGCTGGGTCGCCATAGGCTTATATGCCGGGCGGGTGAAGGCCTGCTGGATGCGCGACTCGAGCACCATGCTGCAATCGATGACTGCCTTGATGTCCGGAACGGCGCGGAAGGACGGGTTCTCGCGCAGGGTCGTCCAGTAGCCGTCATAGGCGATGACTCCGGGCCGCTCCTCCGGCACTTCCTGGTCGAGCAGCTTCTTCATGGCCAGGGACAGGGTCTTGAGCACCTCGCGCTTTTCCACCGCGGTGACCCGCTCGAAGGTATCGATGTAGTCGGGATGCACGGGGAAGAGGCGCACGAACTCGTCCATGCGCTCGTTCATGCGGCCATAGAACTTGGCGAAGGGAGTCAGGTACTCCCGGATTTTCACCTGCTGGTCGGCGGTCTTCTTGAGCAGACGCTCGGCCACCACGAACTTGACATCCTTGCGTGCGATGAGGATTTGCTCGAAGCGGTCCTTCACCCGGCGGATGCTGTCGGCCACAAAGGAAAAACGGGGGCTGTCAAAAATGGCTTCCTGGACACCGGCGATGAAGCGGAACCGCAGGTCCTTGCAGACCTCGCCGATCTCGCGCAGGAAGTTGAGATCGAGGATGAGTTCCTGGTCCTTGCGGGTGCGCAGGTAGTCGAGCAGTTCGTCCACCACCAGGAGCAGGCCATGGTCGGGATGCTTCTGGTGGAAGGCGGTCATCATCTCTTCGAAGGAGCGTTTGTTATTGGACACCTTATCCGCGGGCGGGAAGGAATAAGACACGCCCATTGCGGCCAGGTGCTCCTCCAGTTCGGCCACGAGGATGTCGCGCAGGGACATGGTGGTCGCGCCGATCTCGGTTCGGACCACCTTGAAGCGTCCGCTGATCTTGCCTGCGGCGCTGGCCACGCTCTTGTCGTTCAGATGCGTTGCGAGATCGCCGTTTTCGGCCAGGGCGGAGATCACGGACATGAGGTGCGATTTACCGGTGCCGTAGTTGCCGACGACCAGCAGCCCCTTGTTGTCCATGGGCTGGTCGAACTGAAGCTGAGGAACGACCAGACTGGTCAGCTTTTCGGCCATCTCCCCGGAGATAACATAGGTCTGGACAAGCTGCCGGGCAGCAGCGGCCTCGTCGGCGTCCCGTAGCTGGACCACGGACTCGATAGGCTCGAATTGGATCAGGTCTCCGTATTTGAGGCTCGCCATCCCTGGCTCGCCCCCTTCGGGCGCGCCTTTGGCGCGTCCAAATTTGCTGTCCTGCAAATTTGTCATCGCTTCTGCCCTCCTGCGCTTTCGTTCCTTGTCTTCATGCAACGGCCTCCGGGTTCACTACCAGGAAATCTCGTAAGGGATATCGTTTGTACTCGGGGTGGTCCGGCGTCGCATAGACCATGTGCTCTCCGTCGATGGAGCCGCTCCAGGCCGCAACCACCGTTTTGTTTCGCGAGAGCCCCTGCAGGAGCCGCAACGGGTCCTGCTTGAGCGAGACATCGAAGAGGACCTCGACGTTGTCCAGAAGAACCACATCGGCTGCGGATGCGCCTACGATCTCTGCGAGGAGGCGGGGCAACTGCAAGGCCCGCTGGCGCTCGGTGAGGTCGAGCATGCGCCGGGAAAGTTCGAGATTGACGTTGACCAGCGGAGCCATCGTGCGCTCATGAACATCCTGGAGCGCAGCAGTCTTGCCCGCACCGGCCGGTGCCACCAGCATGACAAGCCGGTGGTAGAGCTCGGCAGCCTGTCCAATTCTTCGTATGACTCTGTCGGCGAGTAGTTCCGCCATTAACGATCTCCTCCTGAACCGGGCTCGTTTGCTCGCGTTTCTTCAAGCCAGTGGTCAATGGCTCCTTTTCTGAAACGCCAGTGCCGGCCGATTTTCTGGGAGGGGATCTTGCCTTCCCGAACGAGCTTGTAGAGCGTCGACTTCGGTATTTTCAGGTAGGCGGCCAACTCTTCGATGGTCAGTACGTCACCTGGTTTTTCATCCATCAAGCGCACCTCTCTGGTCTCAAGGCAAAGTTCGACCCAGCATGCCTCATATCAAGCACATAATTTACAGTTATTGACAGTTGCTGTCAAGAGGTTTTGGAATCGCAGAGGGGAAAATCAGCGCCAGATTCCGCCGGTTAGCTCCTTGACGCTCCCGGTCCAGCGATCCCCCACCACGTAAAGCCAGGTTGGGAGAACGGTTCCGTTTATCCGGACGGGTACCAGGACACGGCGGTAGAGGCAGGGACCGCCGGGGTGAAACCCCTCCAGCCGGTCAATAGCCGGAAGGCGGGTCTCGGGGTCGTCGAAAGTCAGAAGCTCCCCGTACACGGGGCCCCAGGGCGCGCCTGTGCCCTTTTTAGGGAGCCGGTCGGGGGTTGGCTCGGGATTGGACATGCGGGCCGTCACGTGCGCTTGTGTGGCCACGTCGGCGAGCGGGTTGGTGGTCCCGACGGCGAGGATGTCCTCCTCCGGAACCTCCAGGACCGGGATTCCGGATGATGTCTCGAAGAGGCGGCCGCGGACAACGGCGTCCTCCACCGTCAGAACGCCCCGGCAAAAGCGGTCGTGGTTCCAGAAACCGCGCTTCAGTGTGCCGTAGACGAAGAGTCTCAGCATTCCATTTGTGTTCGGGTTCAAGGGTTCTGTTGGGTTCATTGGGGTGTCTGTCATGGTTCTGCGCCCTTTCTCTCCTGGGCGATGAACTCGAACGGCTCCACCGAATACGCGGCCAGGTCCTCGCGCCGGAACACCATCAGGCTCATGGGCGGGACCGCAATCTCACGCCAGCCTTTTTCCTCCGCCAGCACAGCGTCGAGGTATGCGGGGTCCGAGGCATAGAGGACGGCCTTGCGGCGGGGATGCCAGCGCAGTTCCAACGGCCTGTTCCCCTTGAGTACAAAGACGGTGCCCGGATCGGTCCGACAGGCGATGACGGCGGTGATCTGCCCGCGGCAGCGCCGGAGCCGGGCTTTGAACCGCTCGATATCCATGGCACCGTCCCGCGCGGCGTTTGCGGCCAGGCGGAACAGAATCTCGCTGTCCACCTCGGCGAAACGGCGCAGCTTCCAGCGGCGGAACAGGTAATTGGCGTTGTAGATGGTGCCGTTGTGGGTGCCGATCACCTCCCCGGCGCGGATCGGGTGGTTGTTGCTGTTGACCCGTTCGTCCCCTCGGGTGCGCCAACGAGTATGGCCGAGGAGGAGCGCGGCGCGGTTGTTTATGCCGGCCAGGAGTTCGGCGAAGGCCTTGTCCGTCACGAACCGCTCGGCCGTCACCGGGCGCTTGAAGAGCCTGTGGCCACCGTCGACATCAAGCCACGCCGCGCCCGTGGCGTGGGGCCCGCGCTCCTCGCTCAGCAGCAGCAGGCGGGTGAAGAGCCAGGCGAGGTGCTCCCGCTCCTCGGC
>Ga0208824_1002167_pt1 | contig 15607 bp, 11 predicted proteins | sample AD_JPNTR3_MetaG_FD_184447 | JGI IMG/M metagenome (GOLD analysis project Ga0208824, IMG submission 184447) | Active sludge microbial communities of municipal wastewater-treating anaerobic digesters from Japan - AD_JPNTR3_MetaG (SPAdes) (version 2) | ecosystem: Engineered > Bioreactor > Anaerobic...
GAGGTCCTCTCGGAAAGAACCTTCACGCACCAGAGCCTCAAGATTCCTGTGGGTTGCGGCTATGATGCGGACATCCACCTTAATAGGCTTCGTTCCGCCCACCCTCTCGATCTCCTTTTCCTGGAGTACCCGCAGGAGCCTCACCTGCACGGATAATGGCAGATCTCCCACCTCATCCAGAAAGATCGTACCCTGGTGGGCCCGCTCGAAACGGCCGAACTTCTGGGAAATAGCGCCGGTGAACGCCCCCTTTTCATGGCCGAACAAATCGCTGTCAATGAGTCCCTCCGGGATAGCCCCGCAGTTGATCTTCACGAATGGCCCTTCCCGGCGTGGCGACGAGTAGTGAATCCTGTTTGCTATGATCTCCTTGCCCACTCCTGTCTCCCCGAGCAGGAGCACCGGAGTTGTCAGCTGGGCCACCTGGTCCACGACTCTCATCACGTTCTGCAGCCCGCCATTCGCACCGATAATTTCGGTGTCCGATGCCTGTCTCAGTTCGTGTCGCAGCTGCCGGATATCATCGGAAAACAGATCCTTGATGTTCACGATCTCTCCGTACTGGAGGCTGTTTGCCATGGCTATGGAGAAAGGCTTGTGCAGGAGTTTGATCAGGTGCGCATGTTCCTCGGTATATTTATTGCGTCCCTGGACGAAGAAGTCGACCTGCCCCAGCCTCCGCCCCTTCAGGAAGGTGAACAGTATGATGCTTGATTTTTCTATGAACCCCAGTGCGTTCCATACCGCCCATGGCACGGGGAACTCTTCAGGATTGTTGTTGATGATTACGGATTCCTTGTGTGCCTTGAATGATTCATGCCCATCCTGGGAGATAGGGATGACAGTGGTTCGCGTGTTCAAGGGGATCTTGGATTTAATGGCCATCATGACGATGGAACGGCTCTTCTCGTCGTAATAACTCATCGTCACCCCATCCAGGGGGATGTACCGCTCCAGGTAGTCCAGGCATTCCTGTGCCACCTCGTCGATGTCGAGGCTGCTGCAGATACGAAGTGTTGCCTGATTGAAGAAATTCAGATCATTGATCATCATCTCGCTCCTGACATAAGATCCGCCGATCATCATATATGATGATATCTTGTTTGTTTATCAAATATGACAATTAAAATCCACAAATATGGTGAATCTAAATCCCCAAATTACATAGATAATTAATTTTATTGGTTATTTAGTCATGGCATCTTTCTGGCAAAGTGCCCAGCTAAAGGGCAATATCCTCACGGTTCAAGAGGGAAATTTCATAAAGAGAAAGGAGATATCCATGGCAGACGATGAAAAGAAAGACGAAAAGAAGGGGCTGGTTTCGAGGCGCCAGGTTCTGCTCGGCACCGGCGCGGCAATAGCATCCACAGCAATGATAGGGACCAGCGCATTAGCCGCGTCCAAATCAGTTGAGGGGAAAGGGACTAAGGCCGGTTCAAAAGGATGTAATAATGTTCCCCTCGACGAGCAGGTGTGGGATTTCGAGAAAATGCCAGATGCGATCCCCGCATCCAAGATCAGGGAAACCATCACAAAGGACATTGTCATTGTCGGATCGGGTGCGTCGGGAATGCCCTGTGCTTGTGCAGCCCTTGAAACGGGAGCCAGCGTCATCGTCCTGGAGAAACTCCGGAAGGACCAGACGTTTCAACCGGGAAGACCGGACCTGGGGAGAGCTATCGGAGCCTGGTGGGGATTCTCGGGCAGCAGGCTCTACAAGCAGAGGGGGGTCAAGGTCGACAAGGAGCAGCTGGCAATAGCCCAGGCGCGCTCCGCTCTCTGGAGAGTAGATCAGCGACAGATCAAAAAGGTCATCGACTACGGCGAGAAAGTCGCAGACTGGTGGTTGGATATTCTGCAGGAGCAGGGAATAAACCCGGATACAATTCCCATTGAAACGCATCCCGAGATGAAGCAGCAGGAGCTGCCCACCCAGGCCCACCCGAGGCCCGGGCAGTATGTATACTGGCATCCTACAGGGATGATCATTCCGGCTGCGACGGCGGAGCAGGCGCTGGAAAGGCATCTCAACGAGAACGGCCTTCAGATCACCTATGAAACCCCGGCCAAGCAGCTGATCAAGGAAGGGAACAAGATCACCGGGGTTATCGCCGAGAACAAGAATGGCTACATACGGGTCAATGCCAAGAAGGCCGTTATCCTCTGCACCGGCGGCTTCGAAGGCAACACCGAGATGCTGAAGAAGTACGTCCCGGAATCCAAGTATTATCGGGAGATCTACGGAAAAAAGACGAACACGGGCGACGGCTACCTGATGGCGAAATGGATCGGTGCCCGGATGGAGCAGTGGCCTCTGTGCCCCATGACCTGGGATGGAATGAACCCCGAGGCAGTGGAGAAGCTTCACATGGATTATGTCGGTGTTGCCCGCCAGGCATGGCTCTGGGTCAATGCGTTCGGTGAAAGGTTCATGTCCGAAGACAACCTTTTCGCAAGCGTAGGGAAATCGATGTGCCTGCAGCCGCACAGCATGATGTGGACCATCTTCGACGACAAATGGCGGGACGATGAGGTTGTAATCAAATTGGGAGGAACCGTCTGCCGGAGAATGACGACCAGACTGATCCCCTTCATCCTGCCCATGAACACGAAGGAAGCCACCGAAGCGATGATCAAGGCAGGCATCATTTTGAAAGCGGATACCATCGATGAGCTGGCGGCCAAGATGAAGAAGGCGGGCCCGTCCCTGGGCATCGGCGATGACCTGGACGTGAAAAAGTTCAAGGAAACGTTCGCCCGGTACAACCAGCTTATGAAGGCCGGTCATGACGAAGATTTCGGAAAGGATCCCCAGAAGCTCGTACCCCTCGACAAGCCGCCGTACTACGCATGCAGGACAACGATGGGTATCCTGGTTGCCATGGGCGGGCCATATGTCAATGAGAACTTCCAGGTCATCGACAAGGATAACAAGGTCATCCCCGGATTGTATGCGTGCGGCAACGTTGCCGGCGGATTCAATTCATACGAGTTCTCCATGGACGCCGACATCGGAAGTCTCGGGCGCTGCGTGGTTTCGGGTTACCTTGCGGCCAAGCACGCGGCAGGCGAGAAAGTCTGACATAAGTATTTACCTCCTCAAGAAGGTGAGGGTCCGGGCAGCAGCTGACGGACCCTCACCAGAACCTGCTTGAGAAGCTTCCAGTAAGGAATGGAAGGAGCCAAAGATGAACAAAATTATTTTCGTAAGCCTGATCGCCGCTGCAATCATGCTTTGCACAGCAGCGCAATACGGCTACTGCGATACACCTTCTCAGTCAGCACCGGGTGTAGATGCCGCGAGTTGCGCTGCCTGCCACGACAAGCAGACGAAATCGATGACGGACCCTGGCATGCACGCCAGCGTTCACGCCAAGAAGGGGATCGACAAGTGTTCCAGCTGTCATGATCCAGCGGCACTTAAGGAAGCCCATGCAAACGTCAAACCTGGGGAATCCAAGTTCGTCAAGGCTCGCCGTTACCCGAAGGATTTTTGTCTGAAATGCCACGGAAAGCCTGCAGACCTTGCCAAGCGCACTGCCGGCTGCAAGTTACTGACAGATACCAAGGGGAAGGTGGTCAATCCCCACGAAATCCCTCAGAATCCCAAGCATGAGAAAATGGATGAATGCTTCATGTGCCATAAGGAGCACAAGGCAAAACCGGACATCAAGAATTACTGTATGTCCTGCCACCACACTGGTGAGTTCATAACGTGCTCCAAATGTCATTCTTAAAAATATCCCAACAATGCAGAGGAGTATACACATGAGAACAACGATGAAGAACATAAGCATATTAATGGTGCTGCTGATCCTGGCCTGCCCGGTGGTTGCTTTTGCCGATGATTCCATGGACTTTTTCCCGCTGGCTCCGGGTACCAATATGTTCAACCTCTATTATAACAAGATCTCGGCGGACACCTTTTATGCCGATGGCTCCAAGGCCAACGAGGATTTCAATCTGAGGGGGGACATCGGGGTGTTCCGCGGGGCCGCATATTATAATGTCGGCCCCTTCACCGCGCTCACCGCACTGTTAGTGCCCTTCGGGAACACCAACCTCGACACGACCGTTTCCACTCCTGGTGGTCCTGTGCAGGTGCATGCGGCATCGCCGGCCGGACTGGGAGACATCTTGCTGCACACGGCAGTGTGGGTGGTCAACGACAAGGAGAAAGGATTCTTCTTCGCCCCTGATTTATTCATAACGCCTCCCACCGGCGAGTATGACAAGGACAAGAACATGAACATGGGCGAGAACCGGTGGTCGTTCATGCCGGGGCTCGCAGTGGCCAAGGTGCTCACTTCAAAAGGGACTTTTGCCCAAGCCAAAATATCGACGAAGTTCTACACAAAGAACGACGAGTATACGACTGCAACGGGAGTAACCGGCTGCGGACTGGAGCAGGAACCGCTCTACCAGTTCCAGGGTTTTCTCACTCAATTCCTGAACCAAAAGACCTATATCTCTCTGAACTATTTCTATAATTACGGCGGTGAGACAAAGGTGGACGGGGTGAAGCAGGATGACAAGATCAAGACGCACTCCGTGCAGTTCGGCATCTCGAGGAACATAGCGGAAAACGTGGATCTCCTGATCAAGTACACAAAGGATGTGAGCGTGGACAACGGCCCCATGACGGATGTCTTCGGGATCAGGTTGACGTACTTGTTCCCGCCTGACGTGAAGAATTAACCTGGAGCCCCCCTCCATGAGCAAAGGAGAAGCAGCCAATTAATCCGCCGGGGCTGCTTCTCCTTTATGTGAAGCAAACGTAAGGCAGTGAGGAAACAGGTTACGGTTAAGGGTATCTCGATGAAAAGCATATGACATCCTAACCTGCTTGCTATTCTCCCAGGAGGCATCATTGTGGACTTGAGCAGGAGATCTTGGCGAAGGATCTTTCCCCCATTCATATTATTCGCATTTTTACTCAGTAGCGCCATATTCTTATTGAGCAATACAACAGCGGTGGCGGGCCCAACCCAGAAGCCGGGGGATTGTACGTCGTGTCATTCTGATATTGCCGAGGTCCTTCCAGAAAGCCATCCGGATACGAAGGGCATGACGATAACGAACTGCCAGATGTGCCACGGGCCGGGCAAGGAAGCCCTTTCCGACAAGTTCCTCACAATCCATAAACGGGTGCTCTCAGGCGATTCACAGGCATCGAGAGTTCCTGAGACTCCGGCCAGAGGACCGGAAGTCAAAGCGACACCCGGCAAGGACCCAGAAACCAAAGCGCCCTCAGAGCCAGCCAAGACTACAGGGATGATACCCTCCGCAGGTAATGGAAAGGCTACCCCAAGGAAAGCTGCCCCGGGGCCAGACTGCACGGCATGCCATTCCAAACCCGAGTTCACGAAGTTTTTCTCTCATACGAAGCATGGGGCGCTCCAGTGCTCCTCTTGCCACCGGGGTGTGACTGAGATCCCGAAGCACATGACGGGTGCCGTACCTGTGGAGACTGCATCCTGCCGGACATGCCATAAATCTGTCGTCACACAGGGCTTCCACGCGAACATAACCAAGAAGTACTCCTGCGCCCAGTGCCACTCCAGCATCCATCCCAAAGAGGGCCCGTCGGCAGGAGCAAAAATGAAGAAAACTGTCCCGGCACCAGCCGGACCGGCACCGTCGGTGGCAAACTGCACCACCTGCCACACCGGCCCCGAGTTTGAGAAGCATTTCGCGCAGACAGGCCACGGAAAGCTGAGTTGCGCCACCTGCCACACGGGTATCACGGATCTCTCCCTGCACATGAAGAAAGGGCAGAAGCCAGGGCTTCTTTCCTGCAGTGTCTGCCACGGTGATATAAGTAAGAAGCACACAGCGAGTGCTCACACTGTGAGAGGTAAGCTCTCATGCCTTGATTGCCATGGTGCCGCCATCCACCCCAAAGAGGGGGTGAAGGGCGGAAACGGCAAGGAAGAAGGGATCGCTTCCTGCGTGAAGTGCCACAACGACAAGGTGAAATATGTGAACAGGGGACATACTGCCAAGGCCATCGAGGGGAATAAAGATGCCCCTGCATGCATTACCTGCCACGGCACCCATGATATAAAAACTTTTGCCTCCACGAACAAAGGGGTGGCGGAGAAGAGGAAATTCTATACGGATCTGTGCATCACCTGCCACCGGGAAGGAGGGGTTGCCGGGCGATATGGGGTGTTCCCCATGGCGGTGACGGCCTATGGCGAGACCTACCATGGCAAGGTCAGGAACCTCGGGTATCTCGACAAGGTTGCCGGGTGTACTGACTGCCACCTTGGCCACAATATCCTTCCCGCGGACAACCCGTCATCGGCATTGAATCCCGAGGCCCTGGTGAAGACGTGCGGGAAGTGCCACACGGGGTTCCACAAGCGCTTCGTGTCATACGCGCCGCACCCGATCCCGGACGATCCGAAGAGGTTTCTCGGCCTCTACCTGACCAAGAAATTCATGATCGCGCTTATGGCCGGGGTATTCCTCTTCTTCTGGGTCCATTCGCTGCTGTGGTGGCGCAAGGCCTATGCCGAGAAGGCACGCCTCGTCAAAGCAGGCCTCCGGGTCAAGGCCGAGCTTCCTGATGATGAAGGCAAACAGTATGTCAGAAGGTTCGGGATCAGGGAAAGAATCATGCATGTGGTCCTCATCCTCTCCTTCTTCGGCGTGGTGATCTCGGGCTTCCCGATCAAGTACACCGGAGCCCCGTGGGCCAGGGCATTCATGACCCTGCTGGGCGGTCCCGAGGGCGCGGCCCTCATGCACCGCATCAGCGCTGCTGCCATGGTTGCCCTGTTCCTGTACACCTGCTGGCTGTCGCTCAAGTTCCTGTTTCCGGGATTCAAGGTCAAGGGGTGGGTGGGCAGGCTCTTCGGCCCCGACTCACTGTTCCCTCGCTGGAAAGACCTCGAGGACTGCCGGGGCATGTTCAAGTGGTTCGTGGGTGCCGGTGAAAAGCCACAGTTCGACCGCTGGACCTACTGGGAGAAGTTCGATTTCATGGCGGTGTTCTGGGGCATGTTCGTCATCGGGCTTTCGGGCGTGGTCATGTGGGTGCCCGAGCTCGCGTCCTACGTTATGCCTGGCTGGATGATCAACATCGTGCACCTGGCACATTCCGAGGAGGCTTTCCTGGCTGCGGTGTTCATCTTCACGATCCACTTCTTCAACAACCACATCGTGCCCGACAAGTTCCCATTGGAGAAGAATGTATTCACAGGGAGCTATACACTGGAATCCCTGAAACATGAGCGTCCGCTGGAATACCAGCGCATACTTGAAGAGAACCGGCTTGAGGAGATTAAATGCAAAGGCCCGGGGGCGGGGACGCAGCTTTTCGCCGGGGTCTTCGGGATAGCCAGTGTGCTGCTCGGGCTGACCCTGACGATTCTCATCTTCTGGGCCGTGTTCGCGGGGTGATTCAGAGTGAGTAATCATAAACAGCACGGATGGTGCATCAGAACGAGAGAGGGGGCGCAAGGATGAACGGGCGCAATCTGCTCAGAATGCTCTCCTCGCTGAAGCTCACTGTCGCGCTCCTCTTTTGTGTTGTGATCATCTGCCTCATCGGGACAGCATTCCCACAGGATGGAGTGTCTGCCCTCGCGCACTCCCATGTCCCCGGGATCGCGTCCCTGCTCAGCCCCTATGACATCTTCCATTCGATCTGGTTCATTGCGGCCGGTATCCTGCTGTGCGTCAATCTGGTCCTGTGCATGCGAGGCAGGCTAAACCTCAAACGAAAGAATCTGCTCATGCTGCTCCTGCACGTCGGCATCATACTGGTGGTCATTGGATATTCCATGGGCAGCCTGAGCCTGGAAGGCTTCATTGAAATCCCGGAGGGGACGGCTGTTTCCCAGGCAATGCTCAAGAAGGGATCGGCATACGATCTGGGATTTTCTGTCCGGTGCGACCGGTTCACCATCGAGCGCTACACGAACGGTATGCCCAAGGAATACATTTCGGACCTGTCGTTCCTGAAGGATGGTGCTGTCGCAGGACAGGCCAGGCTCATGGTCAATCACCCGGCCCGCTTTGAAGGCATCAGTTTTTACCAGGAGAGCTTCCGGGATACCTTTTCGGCATCCGTGACCGTTGCGGACAGCAAAGGCGTGAAGACCTACAGGATGCTGCAGGGAGAGGTCATACCTCTTTCTCCCGACGGCACCCGGGCCGAGGTGGTAAAGGTCTGGGATGACCTCATGCGCACGGGCCCGGCGGTGAAGCTCAAGATCAGCGGACCGTCAGGGGAGCAGTATCTGTGGGTGTTCAGGGATCTCAAACTGCTGAAGGAAAGGATGCCCGGGATCCTCGAGCAGATGCCGGGGTTCGATCCCTCAGGATTGCGTCCGTACACCTTCTCGCTGGAAAGCCTGGATGCCTCACCTGCCACGGGCATCGGGGTGAAGCGTGACCCGGGCGCACCGGTGGCTGCTGTGGGAGGAGTGCTCTTCTTATTGAGCCTTCTGCTGTTGCTCGCTGTCCCCAGGGTAAACGCGGGCAGGGAGAAGGGTCGGGAAAAAATTCCCATAGCGCAGCGTAAGCCCTCAGGGAAAAGAACTGAAGGATGCAGGGAGGGCACGGTGTGAACAGCGGCACTTTAATCGGCATCGTCACCTTTGTATACCTAGGCGCATTCGGCCTCTCCATCACGGGTCTTGCCACCGGCAAAAGGGAACTGGCGCGGTTCGTCCTCATCGCTGCTCTCGCCGGCTTTGCCCTCCATTCGGCGGGGATTCTCCTCCGGTGGCACGAGTCCTACGCCCTGGGGAACGGACATGTCCCCCTGTCGAACTTCTACGAGTCTCTCGTCTTCTTCTCCTGGGCCACGGTTCTCGTCACTTTCGTCGGCATCAAGGGGCAGGCAAGAGAAACGGTCCTTGCCTTCGTGATGCCTGGAGCGGCACTCATGCTCGGGTATGCCTCCTTCTCTCCGGGAGTCGAAAACGCCATCCAGCCCCTGATCCCTGCGCTCAAGAGCAACTGGCTGGCCATCCACGTCATCACGTGCTTTCTCGGGTATGCGTCCTTCTTTGTGGCTTCGGTCTTCGGGATCATCATCCTCGGAAGCAGCCGGCCTGCGGAGGAAATGCACGCCTTGGGGGCCATGTTCTACCGATGCGTAATGATCGGATTCATCTTCTTCACCGTGGGCATCCTCACCGGTTCGGTATGGGCACAGATGGCGTGGGGAAGGTACTGGGGCTGGGACCCCAAGGAGACGTGGGCACTCATCACCTGGCTTATTTATGCGGCAGTGCTCCATGAAAGGATCAGAGGCGGCGGTATGACGAGAAGAGTTGCAGTGTTCTCCCTGGTAGGCCTGGCGAGCGTGCTGTTTACCTATTTAGGGGTGAACTACCTTCCGGGGCTCCATAGCTACTTTTGAGCAAAGGTTAAAAAGAAAGAATCAAAATGCAGATATCGTGCGGTAATCTGCAATCAGCCTGTATTGAATATATCATACGAAGATATCAACAGAGGACCAAGCAGATCGGATTTCACGGTTCCATGAGGTATCATCAGAATGCATCTCGATGGCAAGCTCATCCAGCACGCATTTTACAATACGTTGCTCAAATGAGGTTAATCGCTGTTTATTGATTCACTGAGCTCACAAAGCCGGAAAGAACAAACTCATCGGCACATGACGTCGCCGGATGGAAATTCTTCATGAAAAATTCATCCAAACTTAATCCAAAATTAACAGAGTTTTCTTATTATAGGTTTCAATGGAAGAATTATGAGCCAGTCAGGGTATGCGCTGAGGCGTATCAGAGAGAAGATATACTGTATTAGTCACGACTTGATCGGACAGTAAGTGATTGCCAGTAGGTGGTAGTCATGGTTAACCTTTCTGAAGTTCTGCAAAAACTCAAAGAAAGGAGATTGAACCATGACTACCGATCAGAAGCTTATCAGAAACAAATTGGGATTGCTAGATTTAGCCAGCTACCTCAAGAACGTCTCCGAAGCATGCCGGGTGATGGGCTACAGCAGGGACACGTTTTACCGTGTGAAGAATGCGTACGAGGAGGGAGGAATGGAAGCCCTCATTGAGAAGAGCCGGCGAGTTCCGAACCTCAAGAACCGCATACCGGAAGAAGTCGAGGCGGCGATTTTGGAACTCACTCTCGAGAACCCTGCCCTGGGCCAGAAGCGGGTGAGTGATGAACTCAGAAGGCGGGGGGTCTTCGTATCGGCCGCCGGCGTTCGCTGTGTGTGGCTCAGGCATGACCTGGAGGTCTTTCAGAAGCGTCTGAAGGCCTTGGAAGTGCACGTGGCGAAGACCGGCCATGTTCTTACCGAGAACCAGCTCAAGGCCATGGAGAAAGCCCAGGAGGAAAAGATTGCCATTGGCGAGATCGAGACCGAGCACGTGGGCTATCTGGGAGCCCAGGACACCTACTACGTGGGCAATATCAAGGGGGTGGGACGCATCTACCAGCAGACCTTCATCGATACGTACTCTTCTGTAGCCCTGGCCAAGCTCTATACCAGCAAGCATCCCATCAATTCCGCTGATTTCCTCAATGACCGGGTTGTGCCGTTCTTCGATGAGAAGGGCGTTGGCTGCTTGAGAATCCTGACGGATAGAGGCACGGAATACTGTGGGAATCCCACGACTCATGAGTTCCAGCTCTTCCTTGCTCTCAATGACATCGAGCATACGAGAACGAAAGCACGGTCCCCCCAGACCAACGGGATCTGCGAACGCTTTCACAAGACCATCAAGGACGAATTCTACAGTATCGCTTTCAGAAGAAAGATTTATCTTAACCTTGAGGAGCTCCAGAAAGACCTCGATCTATGGCTCTACAAGTACAACAACCAGAGGACTCATCAGGGGAAGCGCTGTCAGGGGAGAACGCCCATGGATACCTTTAATGACAACCTTCCCATGGCGAAAGAAAAGTGTATCGGGTATATGGATGAGGGGCATGTCGATGGTATTCTTACCGATGACCATCTGACAGCTTAGATCTGACCAGACAGAACTTCAGAAAGCGGACCAACTGTCAGATCGAGTCTTAGCTACTACAATTCATATTACTTGCCATGATCCATAATTGGTTTTGCAGTCCCCAAAGAGACTCGGAAAGGTTTTCCAGTTGACACCATAAATCATTCCGGCCAGACAAGATCATAGCTCACGCTTCGCCCTCTGCCGGGATTCTGTCTGAGAATGCCGCGCTCCAGCAAATCACTGATCTCCCGGTACGCCGTGGGCTTGCTCACCCTGGTCATGGAGGCATACTTTCTCGTGGTGAGCCCGCCCTCGAAACCTCCTTGCCCCGCATCGAGAAGCCTGTTGATTACCTTGCGCTGCCTCTCGCTCAATGAAACCTGTGCATGCCTACGCCAGAAAGCGGCTTTGGCTGTGATGCCTGAGAGCACCTTTTCTGAATTTTCGATGGCACGGGAAAAACACTCCAGAAACCAGACCAGCCATTGCGTCAAGTCACAGGTTCCCTTCTGGCTGGCCTCAAGGATGTCATAGTAGCTGTTGCGCTCTCTCATAATCTGTGAGGACATGCCGAAGTACCGCTGCTTCTGACCATCGTCCTGGGCAAAGGCCATGTCGGTGAGAGCACGGGCTATCCGTCCGTTCCCGTCCTCGAATGGATGGATGGTGACAAACCAGAAGTGACCGACAGCGGCCCGGACCAGCCCCTCGATGTTTCCCTTGCTGGAGTGCCACCAGTCGAGAAAACGATCCATCTCCTGCCCGATCCTCTCTGCGGGGGGAGCCTCGAAGTGGACCCTCTCTTTCCCAATGGGGCCGGATACCACTCTCATCGGCTGATCCCCCCTCCAGGCTCCGACCCGGATCTGATGGATACCGGAATAGCCGGTGGGAAACAGTCCAGCGTGCCATCCCTGCAGACGCTCCACGGTAAGAGGTTTGTCGTGATTCGTGGTTGCATCCAGAACCACGGACACCACACCGTCAACATGACGATCAACGGGAAGACCGGCAGAGGGGAGCCCGAGCTTCCGTGCCACGGATGAACGCACCGAGCGAACATCCAGTTGCTCACCCTCGATGCCCGATGTGGTGATTGTTTCCTCGGCAACGATATCGGCATGGGCCTGGGGATCGAGCGAAAGGCCCAGGTCCGCGATCCTGCACAGGAGCCTTCCCTGCGCCAGCCGGCATTTCCCGAGAAGGTCCAGGATCTCGTCGCTTCTCCAGGTGAACAGGGGCCAATCGTTTCTCTGCCAAACATACCGATGTGATTCAATCGCCATTTAATTCACTCCATGATGTGATTGAAATGCTTTATCGGATCATATCGTGATATGATAAGGCGTTTTTAAGGGAAAAGCAACGGTTTTGCCTCAAAATCATCCAAAGTAAGCCTCATTTTGGGCTCAAAATCAAAACCTAAAAGACAGCGTAAAACCCAGAACACAACCCCCCTCCGAATGTGCATAAACCCCCCTCGAAGTGACCCTGTGTGCACAAAAAGGGGGGTGTTGCCCTTTTTAGAGGCAATTTTGGGGTAAAAACAGGTCGAAATGCCAAAAGTGTGCATAAACCCCCTTCCGGGAAGGGTTGTATGCACATTCAGGGGGGTGTTGCACACTGCGTTTTACACTTGAATATTACTTCGTAATTATCGCCATTGGCAGGCTCATGGAATAGCTATCTGAGAATCGATCAAATCAAGGCACTTTTGACCCTGGAAACCCCGAGCCAGGAAGGTCGAAATCTTGCCCCAGATTAAAAAGAGTGGAAGGATCATGTGGAAGGAACATGTGGAAGGAGGCTATTCATTATATAATACTTTATATTTGATGTCGTTTGGAGTGGAAGGGTTAAAACCTCCAAAATCACCTTTAGATTTGGGGTGGGTGTCAGACCCCTTGGTCATCAAATGAGTTCGCCTGAGCTCGCCATAATCTCTCAATTGAGACAACATGGCGGCTATCATCCTGATCCTCGCAACCTGCCTCGCCCATGTTCCTGAAAGTTCACTGGCGGTTATGATCTTGATTGTCCTGGTCTTGATCGCCAATCATTCCCGGCAGGACTACATGGCACCCTCGTCAATTCTTCGCCGCCTCGCCTACGTGATCGCCACCAGCGGCCCGAAGTGATCGAGATGGTATCTCTCCCCTGCCTTCTCGACACCACCGGGAGTGTACTATGCCTCTCAGCGTATTCTTGGCATGGTTCCGCGATATGGTCTTGCTCATCGCGCCAAGTCCGGGGAATGGCCGTAAATCGTTATCTGATCAGGGTTTCCGGGTTATCACCCAGTGTCGTGGTGACTCATAACACTTATGCTATTATCTCCCGCTAATCCTCTCCTGGTGCGGCTTTCGGGGTTTTCCCCTGATTAATTTTTTGACATTTTTCTATAGATGCCTGATATTGCTCGGTTATTGAGAGAATAGTCTGAACCCATAGCCTTTCATGCTTCTCCTTTCGCCTGATTCTACCCCTGTTGCTTCGGGCACCCCTTTTCTCGTGCCTTAGCTCATCTCGTCAATTTCAAATCGATCCTGAAGCGTTTTAGAGCAGCTTTTTCAGATTAATCATTGATATTAGCTGATTAACATATTCATCATGAGGTGCCTGTTGTTGATCGTATGCTCATAGAATGGCTTGTGATCAGGGTTTTCCGGGATCTTCTGGGCTGGTTCTTATCATGATTCTGTGTTGATCCTGTACGCAGTACAGGATTGCCCCGGCTTGAGTGCCTGGATCATGAGCGAATGCTCCGGTGCGTCATGAAGCAAAGAGCTCACGACTTCCCGGTATCTCCTGGCTGGCTTGTAATTGCCTTCATGGCTCCAGGCGTTTCCAGATCCAGACATGAACCAGGAAAGATCATTCCGGGATTATCGCCGCTACGTTTTTTAAAAAAAAATTTCACCTCGGTAGAATATACCAGTCAGGAGGTAGCGCATGACTGATTATTTTATTCCGAAGGCAACGCAGGATAGTGGTTCTGAAGCGAACCTGATGATCGATGCGTGGCTGCTCACGCGCTTTTGGGACCGGAAGATCGATAACTTCAGAAGATCCCTCGACGGCAAGCCACCGAGCGAGGATCACACTGGGGTTATCACGGAAGAAGCCAAACGGTTATTCAAAATTAGCTCTAATGAGCTTATCAGATCAAAGGTCGCTCGTATCAGAAAAGAAACCGACATGAAATGGAGCAATCTCCGCAAAAAAATCAATGTCTGGGCAGTAGAGTTGGGCCTTCCCGCCGAACTTCTTTTACGGGAATACCTGGATGGCACGATTTCGGATCTTGACAATGCCCGTAAATCCCTATCGTTCACCCTGCGAATCTGCGATGCCGCAGGAGCGGGGAAACAGGTCAGGAAATACATTCTGGCGAACAAGGAATGGGAAGAGCATAAGCGCGAGAAGTCCCGCCGTGTTCATCACGAGCGCAAAAAAAAGATCAATCAGCGCAACCGCAAGGCACAGGCAGAGCAAGACGAAGAAATGGGGAGGTTATCTTATGGCAAAGATATCGACCAGGAAGACTTTTACTGATCTGGCAACTAAGGCAATGAACCTAATCTCGGGAAAGAATCGCTCTTGAGGTCGATCATTATGGCTATTGTTACCGTTCCGCATTTTACTCACCTTTCCGCAACCTATTGTTATCACTGTTCCGCAAAATACTCACCTTTTGATGGTTTTCATAACATATTGATTTCATTACTTCGCAATCTACTCACCGTTCGTATCAGATCACCATCAATCCCGAAGTTGCGGATACCATCGGAGATAGTTGCGAATGGTTGCGGATATTCGATGTCTTTCCCCGTTCAATCTTGGCTGAAACACGATAGATTAACCAATCAATATCTCAGGTTTTTTTAAGAATGTTGCTCCGCATTTTACTCACCTTTCAATGACACAGGGCCATATCATGACCAAAATTGGTTTCCGCAAAACAGTCACCTTTCGGTGATTCCCATAACTGCCTAGAATCATTGCTCCGCAATTTACTCACTTTTCATAATGTCGTGACATTTTTCCTGGCCCTGGCTGGACAGCCGGCTCTCTTTGTTCCAATTTAACAGTGAAATAATTTTCTAGCGCCGTTTTTTTCAAAAAAATTTCACTCCGGTAGAATATAGCAGGTAGAGGAGAGATGATATGCGTCGCAAGATTGTCAACATCGAGAAATTGGTTGAGTTATTTGAGGATGCAGGCTGGACCAAGCCCAAGATCTACCACTGGACAAAACGCCCTGATAACCCCCTACCCCATCGGAAAAATGGCAAGTGCCTGGAGTTCGATCTGGATCGGGTATACGAGTGGTGGGACAGTCTCCCGTCCACTTATTTTGACTGCTCTTGATGCCCTTGCTATATAATGTTAAACCCATCTTTAACAGTTGTCGAGGTCATTGGATCTGGGAACCCGCATAAATCCAGGAAACGCATTTCAAGACCGGTATAATGAAGTGCCACAGTTGATGCATTTATGACTTTAAATAGCAGCTTATTTATGGCAATTAATGAAGTGCCATAGGAGGGTGGTGGTGTTCGCAAGAATAAAAAAGTCCGGCAGGAACGAATACCTGCAAATCGTTGAGAATCACCGGGAAGGGAAACGGGTGACGCAGCGGGT
>Ga0208824_1002180_pt1 | contig 15551 bp, 16 predicted proteins | sample AD_JPNTR3_MetaG_FD_184447 | JGI IMG/M metagenome (GOLD analysis project Ga0208824, IMG submission 184447) | Active sludge microbial communities of municipal wastewater-treating anaerobic digesters from Japan - AD_JPNTR3_MetaG (SPAdes) (version 2) | ecosystem: Engineered > Bioreactor > Anaerobic...
CCATCATCCAACTTCCCACTTCCATCAGCTTGAGGAACTTTCCAAGCAGTTGGAGTTATTGTTGCATATTGTTCAATATAATCAGGATTATCTAATTGTAATTTTGTTTTTGACATAATAATTAAACATTATCTTGTTTTATTAATAATTCTGTAGCAGAAATAGGAATTCTGATTTTCCTAGAAATAGAGAGAGGAGAGATATTAGCAAGAAATTAAATACACAATACCATCTGCTCCCGGGTTCCCATCTTCACCAGCTTCTCCCGCTTGACCTGGTAAGCCGCCAGAATTAGTCCTACCAGCGCCGCCTGCGCCACCAGAACCACCTTGTCCGCCTTTTGCTTCAATAACACCGTTGTTTTCTAATGACTTGTTAACAATGATTAGGACACCCCCAGAACCTCCAGTACCACCGGCACCACCACCACCACCGCCATTATTTCCGTTGTTGTTCTCGTGTGTGTTTCCGCCACTAGCTCCCCCGTTACCACCGTTGCTTCGGACTGATGAGGTATACCACACAGGGTCATTGGAATTCGGTGTGAAAAAGAAAAGCTCAACAAAGTTATTCATGAACCAAGGCTTGACCATTGGTGCAGTTGCAGTGCTAGGTGTACCACCATCAGCGCCAGACCCACCGGCGTATCCGGTACTTCCGCCGCTAGCCCCCCCATCTCCACTTTTAGAACTCACTTCCCCAGTGAGTGCGCCAATAGAATTAACCTGTGTTGTATCATTGGTCGATTTGTTTCCGTTATTCCCTGTTGTTTCTCCCGAACTTACGCCGTGTGCTCCCCGTGCTCCATTACCACCGGCAACACCTCCCGGTATTGAACCAGCCGGAAGTGCTGCACCACCATTACCACCGGCGCGTCCTTCTTGTATAGTGCCGGAATCATTAGGCCCTCCATTTCCTCCTGCACTCCCATTACCACCTTTTCCACCATTTGATTGTATAGCCCCATTATTGATAATGTTTTTAGCAATAATTAAGACTATTCCCCCACTACTACCTGCTCCACCGCCACCACCACCAGGACCCGAACCAATATACCCTATTTCAGAAGTACTCCCATTACTACCATTATTCCCATTTCGTGCGATTGTTCCATTGTTTGTTAAGGTATTTTTTACAAAAATACGATAACCGTTAGGATTTAGTGTTACCCCACTATTAACAATCAGGTTGTTATAATACATATCTCTTGAAAGAGATGTATTACTTGAAATAGTTACATCGCCATCTGAACCATCACCATAAACATCTAATGATACCCAACCATTATCCAACTTCCCACTTCCATCAGCAATAGGAATTTTAGAAGCTGTTGGAGTAGCTGTAGCTTGATTAAATCCGTCTGCTGTTTTTAAATGTAATTCAGCAAATGTCTTACTACTTGAACCTAAATCTCTTAAATTATCCTCGTCAGGTAAAATATCTTCAGTCACATTATTCCAAGCAGGGTTATAAAGGTCAACTGAAACTACTATCATTACAATTTTATCAGTATCTTTTACCTCATAATTAAATTCAATAGTATTTGAATCAATTATAGTATAATCTCCATCTGCGTCATTTTCCATCAATATGCCATTTTTATAAACCAATAAAAACTTTTCATCTGGCCAAGAACCATTGTTAAGTGTAAATGTTTTATTATCATCACCATCAGCTTCTGTTCCATATTTTACAGTCTTATACATTGTACCAGCACCACTTGAACCACCAGACAATACCCAAGTAGTAGTATCAGAATCATAAACATAAAGTTTGTGGTCATCATCAGTAACGGCAATATCTCCATTTGATGCTTCAGTTGGAAGTGAAGCGTAATCTGCATATGTTCCTCGTAGAGATAATGGAATCTGCACAAAAGAATCTTCTCCATATCTTCTATAAATAATTTGATTATTATTAGAATCATATTTTAAAGATGGATTTTTATCAGATGATTCACCAGCGTCAAAAATAATAGATTTATCTGTATTTTCTCCGTCACCAATTATAAATGTATTTTCTCCAGAAGAAGAGTCTCCTTTTACTATATCATTCAAATACTTGATATGAGCGAAGTTAGTAATAACAACAGAAGCACCCACACGATGTTCTCTGACAGTGCCAGATGTTTCAACTCCTTGACGAGAAACACTTTTGATAGAAGTTAAATCGGTTCCGTTAAGTTCACAAGAGATATGCTCTTTTTGTGAATTATCACCATCAATAGTAAAAAAATAACGCCCAGCTGGTAAAGCTACACCATCATCGTCAGTAGCACTTTGTAGAGTGCCTGTAGTTGCACCAATAGACATTTTAGTTGCAAGAGCTGTCCTAAAATCTGCAATAATTGTTCCAAGTTTAGCCATATAATTTTATTAAATTTTTTTAGTTCTATAAGATTTTGGTATTCTTCCTTCAAAAGGTAAAATGTTCCAAAATGTAATTAAATTAAAGTCAAAATATCCTATTCCAGTAGGCACAAATTTTAATGAAATCTTCCTAAATTTTCCAGAATTAAATTTAATTTCCATATAATAGCCATAGGCATTTGTAATATCATCTCCACCTATTTGACTTTCACCAATAAAATTTGAGCCAATAGCTTGTGTTTCATTATAATTTACATAAGTTCCATCGCCTCTTATTTCACCAACCTTTTGATAACCCCCACTGTCTATATCAACAAATACATCAACGGTTTGGTCTGGGTCAATTAAACCTTTAAATCTTAATCTTCTAATTTTTTTTAAATCTTCTGTATTAAGTAAATCATCTTTACTTTCCCAATAAGCACTAATTGGCAATCCTAAATCATCGAATCCGCTAAATATTTCATAAACTGATAGTGTTAGTGAATCAGCTATATATAATTTATTATCATCTTGAACAGATGTTTTTCCAGTATAAGCAATTTCTGAAACTGTATTTTCATCAACATTACATAAAAGTATTCTATTATTATTTTCTGCACCTTTTGATTTACAAAAAACAAGTATCCATCTATCATATTGCCCAAATGAACACTCATCTAAATCAAATTTATTAAAATCAAAATGAGAAAATAATACCACAGGTTCAATTTCTAAACTTACTTTATTTCTTCGTAAAAGAGTCATCTCTGGGTTTGTAGGATTTGATGTGTTCATAAATACTATACCCTTATTTGAAGATAGAGAAGCTCTCCAATAAGGTAACCCCATATCTTTACTATAAATTTCATTTGTAGCATTTGTATCGTCATCGTCAATTTCTAATCTATAAGAAGATTCTTTTTTAAGAGAATAATATGCTCCATCTTGTCCAACTTCTACTTTTAAAATTGCATCTCCTCCTTCATCTTGTGGAAATTGAAATCCTTCACCAGCTTGTCTAGGTGAGCTTTTAGAAAAATCAGCCACACCTTTAACTGTACTATCCTCCCATTGGTAATTTATTGTTCCAGCAGCTGTAGAAGTACAAGTCCAAGCACCAGTAGCATAATCAATCGTACCAGTACTTCCCATATTACCAGTTAAAACACCTAAATAATTATCTGTTAAAACTTCTCCTGTATCTGTAATTGTCATTGTTACAGCAAAACAAGACCTAGTAGCACCACCAGCCTTAAAGGCAAGTGTTCCAGAACCAGAAGCTGCTTTTGCTTCACCTGTAACTGTTGTATAAACAGTAGAGTTCTGTCTGTCTATCCAAGAACCATAAATACCAGTTTTATCTTTATCTCTATTCCAAAGTAAGGTTCTGCCTCTATCTATCAAAATATATCCCTTAAAGTTTTTAGAAGCATTATATATGTTTATAGGGCTTTCTGGTACAGCGTTAATTAGTTTCCAATATCCACCTAAACCAGAGACAAAAGTAAAAGCTCCAGCTAATGATGAATAATTAGCAAAAGTAACATCCTCAGTAGAGGAAAACCCAGTGATACCTGTGTCTTTCCAATCAGAACCATCAAAATACATTATACTTTCCCCCATTTTACAATAAAGTACAGTTGTGCCATCTACTTTGTAACCTTTCCAAATACCACCAGTTGTGCCTAAAACACCTTCAGAACCAAGTGACTTTCTACCACCTATCAAAACTACCTTTCCATCTTTATTAACAAAATTCAAACTGTCTTTAGCAGCTCCATCTGGTATTATTTCAGGGTCTGAAACATTATGTGTTCCCTTATTAAATAGCTTGACAGTTTTATTAAATAGATTGCCAGTTTTATCCATATCAGTAATTCAAAAGATTAGCGTTCCACAAAGACATTTGAGCCATAAATTGATTATATTTGATTTGGTTCTCTGCAGCATAACTTTGAGCTTTAGGAAATATCTGAATTATCATATCATCAACAGCCATACCGTGAGCAATCATTTCGTGATATATATCTGGAAATACTGGTTCAGTTGATAATGTCAAATCAGCTGGAATAAATTTATAATCAAATGAATAAGTTCCACTTTGACTAACAGGAAATACTATTTTACTATTGACAATATCAAGGTAACAAACATTGTTATTATTCGTATATCTGCGTCTATCTGACCAATTAACAACCTGAAAAGGAGTATTATTTACAAAGACAAAAACTGGTTTAGCATTTATTTGACTTGATATTGAATTATCTGTATATTCGTAATTTTCAACAAGATGAGAAAAATCAGTTGGAATTGTTATATAAGTCCCATTAATAGTTCCAGTAGCTTCTTTTTTTAAGAACTCCCAAGTCTTGCTATCACAAATCAAGTGATATATTTTATTTGCTAAATCTAATTCTTCTGCTGGAGATAGTTCAGAGCTATCATCAACATACAGCTCAAATTTTTTGATTATATCTGATGTTACCATATTATAAGTTAATTCTTATTCCTCTCCCCGATAGTTCAGGGAGAGAGTAAAAACTAAGCAGCGGCTCTTAAAACAATCACATAATCAGTATCAGCAGGGTCATCAGGCAAAGTATCATCGACAGTACAAGGTTTACAAGTTACAGTTCCATCGGCTACAAAACGAATAACTAAATCTCCAACGACCAAACCTGTCAGGGCTGTGGTAGTAATTTCACTACCTAATTTAGCAAACTTTACAATGTGAGAAGGAGTAATACCAGCAGCTAATTTAGCTAAAGTTACATTAGCATTTAAAATTTTAGCAGTTGTTACTTTATCATTACCAATTGTTAAGGCACCTGTGTTAGCTAAAGTAGCATCACCAGATACTGCAACTGAAGTAACAGTAGTGCCATTACCAACCAAGATTTTGCCATCACCTTTGGCACTCAAAGCAGCAGCTAAACCACTTGAATTGCCAACTAAGACAGAACCATAAGCTAATGAAATTTCATCAGCAGTTGTGGCTCCAATATCATTCCAAGAAGGAATAGCGACTGTACCAGCATTACGATATGTTTTTCCATTTGCACTGGAAGTCAAAAGACAACCAATAGAAAACTTACTGGCGGCAGTGGGAAGACTTTCGTCAGTTAAGATACATTGAGAAATCAACCCATCTGGTGTAGTTTCTTCAATGAGTATATTTCTTAAATCTGCGTCTGTTCGCATATTTTTTTGAGTTAAGATTAAAAACTTTTTCCTCCCCCAGTAAAGGGAGAGAGAAAGCCTTTAATATTAGGCTGCAATCATAACATCCAAGAATTTTTTTGAACCATCAGTAAATGTCTTCAAACCACCTAAGTAGGAAGAGAATACATTTGTACCTCTGCGGTCATCAGTTGGTCTCATATCTACTTCTTTCATATCTTGCAATACTGCATCAATAGCACCCTTCTTACCATAGTAAGCGTGGATGAAATTTTTACTCCAAGAAGTTGAACCGCCAGTTTCAGCTAAAGTCAAACGACCAGAACCTTTACATACGATAGTAACGGTAGTAGCAGTAGCAGTAGCAGTCAATTTCAAATCAGTAATAGTTGCTTGGTCAGCAGCAGATAAAGCTGTGAAAGTTGCTGTAGTTGTACCAGGATCATTTAAAGCAGCAGCAATGTTAGTCATTGAAGCAGCTAAGTCAGCACCGATAACGATTTCACCAGCAACAGCAGGACTAGCAGACAAAACAGGAACCATTGTGAACACAACACCGTTGATGGTAAATGTTTCATTGTTTGCGAAATTACCAGAATTAGTCAAAACAGCTTCACCTGTTAAATTTTCTGAAACATATACTTCAGCTTGGTTAACTTTTCCAGCATAGCCATTAGCAAATACTGAACCAGCTAAGTCAATACTCTTACTCAAGAGATATTGTTCAATTTCAGAAGCAGCATAACTATCAACAACGAAACAAAGGTTTGTTAACATTTGGTTGTTCCTTCTTAGTTTAGCAGGCATTCTTGTTACCATTTGAGGAACAGTAGTTGAACTCAAAGTGATAGGAGTTCCATTAGAAGCTAAAGTTGTCAAATCTCCGTTATCAAAGTCATAAGCAGCATTAACTACTTCACCAAAGAAACGGGCATCAAAGTCAGTTGCAACTTTGACAGCAATTTGTCCACCAATTACTTCACCAGGATTTAAAGGACCAGCTTGAGTTACTTCACCATCAGAGATGTGGAAAGCAGCCTCATATTCCAAGTTAACAGTCAATAGTTCAGCACTATCAGTAACTGTATCAATAATTGAAGCACTACCACGAACAGTAGGACGAACAACCACATTGCTAATATCGTAAGCAACACGCTCCACACTTTCACCGTATTTTAATACTGGTTCAAAGCGGAAGTTTCCCACTTTCTTAGCAACCAAAACTTTATTAAAAACTTCTTGGTATGCGTTGTCAAAATGGGGTTTAAAATCCGTTAAAGCCATATTTGTATTTAAGTTAGTAAATAAATCTATTTGCCTTTACTAACTTATTGTTCTTAAATCATTGAAGTAACTTCCCCCATCATAGCATCATTATATTGCTTTTTTAGATTAGGGTCAGACATAACTTCTTTGAAATAAGATGAATCTCTTTTTGCTCTATCTATATCAACTGTAAAACCATCACTCTTACCACCCTTTGCAGGTGTAGTATCAAGTGTTCTTTTTCCAGTTATTAGATGACCATAGGACTCTTCAAAAAGTTGAGTAAAGGTCTTATTAGCATTTGCAGGCATCAGAGAGAGAGCTTTGATAACTTCTTGATTAACAACATCCTTATACTCTGGCATTCGCTCTAGAGCTTTTTGATAATGCTCAGTAAAGGCTTTGTTAATTCTTTCGCTATGTTCCTTTTCCTCCAAAGGTTTTAGACGAGAAGATATTTTAGCATCTATTTCTGCTTCTGCATGTGCTTTCACTGATTGAGCAAAGTCTTGTAAAAAGACTTCATCTAATCCGTGTTTGTCGGCAATAGCTTTGATGTCAGATGATACTTCAGTTTTTGAAGCTCCCTGTTCAATGCTTTTTTGAAGTTCTTTTAGTTGTTTAGCCATCTCTTTATTACTATTCTTGATTTCCAAGAAAGCAGAGAGAGGTACAGAATCCTCTTTAGGAGTTTCCTTTTTTTCAACTAAAACTTCACCGACTGTTTCCTCTTTGACTTCAGTTTTAACTTCAGTCTTCACTTCGGAATTTGTGTTAGCTTGTTGATTTGACTCCTCAGCTGTTGGAGCGGTCTTGACTTCATCAGTCATAGAATTAACATTTTAACGATGCTGCTCATCGGGGTTTTATTCCTCTTCCCAAGAGTTAAACGATAAGTGATTATCGCATTATACCCCCGAGTTATCAGGGGCATTAGCGTTACTCATCAACCTGTTCAAGTGCTTCTAAAGCAAGTTCAAGGTTCTTTTTACTACGAGTTAATGTTTGTAAAAGTGCTATATTCTTTTTAAGAGACATTATAGCTACTCTTAGTTTCATTTCATCTTCATTAACTAGAGAACATATTGTGTCTATATCAGACTTTATATCTTTACGAAGAGTTTTAATTAAGAGCTTACCACCATCAGAATTAGCCAAAGCAGATAATGATTTATAAGTTTTTATATCCTTTTCTACTTCTTCTTTTAACATATTAGTCTATTTTAATTTCAATACCTGTTTGCTTTTTAATTTCGTCCAATTCTACTGCATATTCAGCGAATTGTTTATTAACACTTTCAAGACCTTCTTCACAAACTTTATACAGAGTTTCTGCTCTATCATACAAAGCAATAGCGTTGCGTTCCTCTGGTGTATGATTAAAGATGTAAGGATGATTTTCTACATAGTTAGTCATCTTGGCTTTTTCTAAGTCCATTTGAGCTGTTAGTTCTTTCTTTTTATTTACCAGATACTTTAAGTGTTCATTTATTGATTCTACTGTAAAGTCTAGTTCAAAATCACTCTTAGATAATGTTGTTTTCTCCTTCGACTGCTCCTTGATTTTGTATGTTGGCATAATCTTCTTGTGGGGAAGGCATATTGCCACCTGCCATAGGATTGGCAGTTTGTTCCCTTAACATATTTAATTTTTCAGTTTGTAATGCTCTTGCTTCGTTCTTATAGATTATATCTTCCAGAGAATCAATATACATTGCTATTCTTTGGAATTGCTCCATATTCATATCCTCACGATGGTCTTTTATATAATCAACCATTTTTTGTTTATAAGCATTATTGGCTTTCCAGTTAGCTTCTAACTCTTCATTATCCAATAGTTTCTCTAAGTCTCTATCACACTCACTCATAAGCTCTGAATTACCATAGACAGATGTATCAAGTAATTGACTTATTTCATCTTCAGTGAAACCAGCATTTTTGGCAGAGATTTCAAATAATTTCTTTTTGTTAACTATTTCGTTATTAGCATTTTGAGCAAGGAAGTTAGATTTCAAAGTTCTGTCTTGAATTGATGCCATAGTTTCAGCATTTGATGCTTCTACTAACACAGCGAACTCATCATTCTTTCTAAAAATATCAGTTCTCTTTACTTTAATTTGCTCAATACCTTTTGGACCAACAATATCAATCGCTTGTTTCTTTATAAGATGTTCTCTTACACCTAATTCATAAAGTTTAGCAAAGCGTTTATATCCAAAGGCGTAAGACTTATTCAATAGACCAAATCTATCAGCAGCTGCAGCTTGGTTACCCTCATAGATACCAACCTTGCCATCTTCATCTGATACTCCTTTAGCTCCAGAAGTTACTCCAGAGGCTTTTTCTTGTATAGCCTCTAAGATATTAAAGACTTGGATAGGGGTGTTAATGCTAGGAGTTTGAATAAATTGAATTGCTTTTGTAACATCAATACCTGACTTTGTTTTTATAATACCATCTCTTCGGTATTTAAGTTCTGCAAGATTTTCAATAGCTCCCACATCCACAACCTTTTGAGGTTTATTTATAGCTTCAGCATTATCTAACATTTGATTGATAGATACATCTTGAGCCATAAATATATCTCTAGCATAATCACAATAACTTGGTGTCCAGAACTCTGTTAAATCAGGGAAAGCAGCCCAAGTCCAAAAAGGAAATGCTCCAGCTGGGAAGTCTTTTGTTGGAGGAAACATATCTGTTAGTTTCTCACAACGAATACAACGACCAGAGTTATCAATCAATAGATAATATCTCTCCCCATCCTCTTGATAAGTAGTTATCCATCTCCAAAACTTATACTTACCATTATCACCTATTTCTTTATTACCAATGGTATTTTGACCATACATTCTACCTCTTTTATTTGTTTCTTCTTGACTACTTTCGTCAGCATTACCTACTCCATTTAATAAATCTTCAACAGCATATCTCAAGAAGTTTTTATTTTTTAATCCAACTTTTAAATCTTTTTTAGTTAGAGAAACACCATAGTTCCCCATATACTTGGCTTCTTCAATATCTATACCACCACAAGCTGGGTCAATTAAGAAGTCATAAACATCAATAGGCTCTAAGTGAGCTTTGTAATTGCCGTCAATACTATCAGCGTAATAAGAATAGATAGCCCGACCATAAATAATTGCTTGTTTCTTACCAACTATATCTTTAATATCCCAGTTATCATTATTAGCGTCTGACTCTCTCAAAGCATTTAGCATTTCAGTTCTCTTTAATTGGGAGTTTTTTCTTTTAACAAACTTAAAGATAATAGGGTTATCAATCTTGGATAACAAAGTATGAACAAACTCTTGCATTCTTCCTAAAGATACTGACGCTCTGCTTTCAGAAGGCTTTATCTTTTTAGAATAATAGAGGTCTTCATTCTTTTGCCAATTAGAAACTTTGCCCTGCTTGTAAGTTCTTGCGTAAGATATTTCCTTTATAGCCTGTGAAGCTATTTTTTCTATTGTCTGTTTGTTCATAATAAGTGTTATATACCTATATCAGAATATAAAGGTTCTGACTCATAGGTGCTTTTATCTACTTTGTAAGGAGGTTCAGCTATTACATTCTGGTATTGACAACTATCAGCCACATCATCGTGTAATCCTCTAGGAAACTTTAGTAATTCTTCTTCTAGTTCTTGGCAAGTTCCTGTAATATGATAAATCTGACCTGCTTCATATCTTGGGATTAAACCTCTGATACGAGTTTCTTTCATTACACCACCGTGTTTTAACTTAATTATGTATGGGTATTTGTTTCTGACTTTACACTCATCTTGAAAAAAAGGCTCTACTGCTTGAGTAAAAGCTCCTTCCTCAATACCTATCTTTTCAAATCCTTCATCGTGTAATTGAAATATTATATTTATCAATTCTCTGCTGTTTATCTTATATTGTTTGGCTTCTATGTTCCAATCATTATTCTCCCAAACATAATTTAGGGTTATACCAGTAAAATCAGATTTAGCGTGTTTAGTTAAGGCAGAATCAATCGTTGCAAACTTTCTGTGTCTTGAAGCTAAAACTTCTTCTTTTGTTCTGTATTTAAAATTCTTTTTAAAAAACTCTTGTGTGCTTTCATCTATTGGTTGATTAAGCATTTCAGCCGAATAAACAAGAGAGCCAAACTGTCTTTTCTTATCCTCTAAACTAACTTTGTTAGTAATTTCAGCTTCTTTATCAGTCATACAATACTTAGCGTCCCAAGTTGGCTTACCATTTACTTCTACTGGAACATTTCTAATCAAAAGTCTTTTATCTGTCTTGGCTCGTTCTATCAAGGTTTGGATACTGCCGTATTCTGTAATATAGTTTCCTAAATAGATAATCTTTGCAGTTGAGTCAAGACCTGTTTTAAACTCGTCTATATGCTTTATAACCTGTTCTGTATAGGCTTTTGAGTCTTTTGTCTTATTAGTTTCAAAATCATCAAGTAATAAGAAATCAGGGCGTTGATGTCCGTGAATACGACCACGAACTGACTCTTGGGTTGAGTGAGCTTCTACACGCACTCCGTTGTTTGTTATAAAGTTGTTTACTCTCTTTTGAGTTACCTCGTCAGCATTTCTCTTTGAGTTATACATTTCTCCAAAATCTGCTTTGTATCTTGGGTTAGTTTGCATCTCTACCACTATATCAAACAGTATTCTTTCAGAGTTCTCTTTATCAAACGAGTCAACATTGATATAGTTTCTTTTTTTAAAAGTTATAAGCCATAGAATAAAGGCTTTGGCAAAACTTGTCTTGGCACTCTCTCTGAACATTAACCAAGCTATCTCTCTGTATTTATCATCCATCAAATCATTTAAGTCTTGGAACATCTCATAATGAAATGGAGCGAAAGGATATTTACAATAATCTATAAAGTAATAGACGAAAAAGTATTTAAACTCCTTACTGGCTATGTATGCTCTCTCCGCTGGTGTTCCCTGTATCATTTTGTCTATCACTTCTTTGTTGAGCATATAATAAGTTATCTAATAGTGTTTGTTGTTCTTTGGTTAGGTTTATTATAGGTTGTCCATCTGTTTTAATATCTAGGTTCTTTGACATCTTCCAAACATACTCCAAAAATAGTTCAGCTGCCTTATTATCACTCTTAGCTCTTACTGCAAGGTTCTCCATTATATCAGGTGTATATTTCTTGGCTAAGTTAAGCGAATTTTTAAGTATAATCTTTTGTATTTCTGGTTTTGCAAGATGGTAGTAATATGTTCTTTCTTTTACTCCCCATTTATCACAAAATTCTTCGGTAGTTTCTTCCCTCAAAGTTTCTGGGATTGATTGTCTTTCTATCATTGCTTGCATCCAGTTTTTTTCTTCCATATTACTTTTAAGTTTCTCTATTTATAAAATCTTCTAAAGTATCTAAAACTTCATCAAACTGTCTTTTCATCTCCTTTTGTTTTTGCTTTGCTATCTTTATTCTTTGTTTCCTCTTCTTGTCTTTTTCTAAGTTCTTCGTTAATGACTTGAAGATTGAGTTGAACTTGTTGTATAGCTTCATATACATCACATTTAAGAGCTTTTAGCTCAGTGATTGAAAGTCTTGTTAAATCCATATTATTTATGATATCTTTTTCTTAATAAGTTATATACTAAAATATCAGTTATCTCCCCCATTATTTCATTATCATAATCTATTTCTTCAAAGTTTTCACCGTGTTCTTTTCTTCCTCGTTCAAATTTATCTAAAGTATCTTTTTTAAACTTATCCAATAATTTTGATAGTTCATCTCTTGTCATATTATTTCTTTTTAGATAAATATTGCTTTTTGGTTTCTTTCTTATAATTAACTTTATCAATAAATGATTGACAAGACTTACAAATAGTTCCCTCTTCTATTAGGGGAATACTCTTTCTACATCTTAGACAACTTTTGTAGCCGATTTCTCTGATTGTTACCATAATCAATTATTATAGGCGAGGGGTAAGTTGCGGAATGCCTCGCCTCTGCTTACAAATCTTATCTGTGCCTAATAAAAATTTGTGAAAGCACTTATTACCCGCCTACAACGATTGATTAACTAATTTCATCCTTAGGTTTTCTATCTTTTTATCTAAGTCAATTATTTTATAAAGTAGTCCTGAATGTCCAAAGCCATCGACTTCCATCCAGCGATTAAACATTACAATTAAACTACCATTTACTGAATAACAAAATTTATCTAATTGCAAAACAAGTTTAGCTCGTTCTTCCTCATAGATTTCAATTTGTGCTATTGTTGAAGGCATAACACAAAGAACCCTACTTTCCACAGGGTTTCCGTTTCTTTGAAAGAATAACCATACAAGCACGGATGTTAATGACAGGATAACCCCCGACTAATCTCTGGAAAGTATTATGAGCCTGATTAGACCTCACAATACTATGCTTGTTTTTCCAGAAATTAAGCGATGGTTTTTACTATCTGAATACAGTATAACAGTTAAAAAAAGGTTATGCAAATGATATAAGAAAAGTGCTATTTTTTAGCTTAACATAGCAAAAAAAATGATTTGTAAAAAAATAATAAAAATCACTTATCCACAAGCAAACTAAAATAATATTTGACAGGTATAACTATATGTAGTAAAATAAGATTATAAAGAGATTGATTTATAACAATCTCACTACTCCAAATAACGCTGGGGTGGGGATAGTCAAGAACCTGACCCTGCTGAGATAATCACTCACCCCAAGCGAATAGGAGTTAAAATAAATTATATGAATTCAAGAAATTATGGTAGGCTTGAAAAAGCCAAAGAAAGAAGTGAAGAGCCAGTTAGCTACTTTGCTGAGGAATATGGTAAGTATGTTATCGGAGCAATCGTAATATTGATTATAGGAGTTTTATACTTATCCCATATTATAAAGCAAGATGCTGAACTTAATTGGCAACAAGTAGAAAGAACAGAGAATTATAAGGTTGAACAGATAGAGTTTTATAGAATGGTAAAAACGAACCGCTAGAACCTTTAGAGCTTATATGGAAGTATGCTGATAATCCAGAAGTAGTAGAGCGGATTGCTAGATGTGAAAGTCAACTAGGAAAGTATAGAGAAAATTGGGAGGGTAGTGGGGCTGAAGGGCTATTAATGTTTAAGCCAGAAACCTTCAATCATTTTTGCGAAGGAGATATAAAAGACGACATAGCACAAATTAAGTGCTTTAATAAACTTTATCCAAAATATCCTCATTATTGGGAGTGCAAATAATTATCCACTTTTAATAGGGGTTGACAAAGTTTTATAAAAATGTTATAGTTAAATTACTCGATAAAAAATCCTATGAAAAATCTAATTAAAATAAGACAGCAGATAGTAAACGCTCCTCTAAAAAAGGAGCAAGGCAGGGATGCCTTTCGATGTTTACTACCTGCTTTTTTAGTTGAATTATATGGCTAAAAAACGCTACATAAACACAAAGTTTTGGTCTGATGATTTTATAATAGGATTAAAACCACTAGAAAGATATTTTTTCTTGTATCTTTTAACAAATGAACATACTGAAATTTGTGGTATTTACGAACTATCAATGAAAGTAATTGAAAGAGAAACAGACTTAACAAATCAACAGATTATAGACATACTTAGTGTATTAAAGTCTAAGGTAGTCTATACTGATGGATGGGTTAGAATAAATAACTTTGCTAAACACCAAGCAATCAATCCAAAAATAGAAATTGGCATAGAAAGAAGTCTTAGTGAAATTCCAGAAGATATTTTGGCTAAGTTAAGTAATAATGATATAGACTATAATAGTCTATCAAAGACTACGATAGAGACCGAATTACTTAAACCTAAACTTATACTTAAACCTAAACTTAAACCTAAACTTAAACCTATCGGTGTAAGTCGTTTCAATCCACCAACCTTAGAAGAACAATTAAAACCTTTTACTAACTCATATCCACCTTCAATGATAACTGATTTTACTCTTTACTGGGATGAGACTGATACTAAAGGAACACCACGCTGGAAAAAAGAGAAAACCTGGAATATAGATAAACGCCTATTAAAGTGGAAACGAAATCAAGAAAAGTGGGATTATCAAAAAACCCAGAAGTTTATAAAAGTTGAAGAAAAAACAGAAAGAAAACCAGAGGAAAGAACTAATAGCGGATTTAGTAAAATAAATTTTGTATAATATGGAATATAAAAATTGCGGACAACCTACTAAAATACATAATACTACACTCTATAACTGCGATTGTATGGAGTTATTAAAAGAAACGCCTGATAAGTATTATGAGTTAGCAATAGTAGACCCTCCGTATGGGATAAAAATTAACATGAATATGGGTAGACGTAAAGGCGAAAGAAAAAAGCATAAAGATAAGCAATGGGATAATAGTGTTCCTAATGACGAGTATTTTCAAGAGCTTTATAGAGTTTCTAAAAATCAAATAATTTGGGGAGGTAACTACTTTCGTCTACCATTGACAAAATCGTGGATATTTTGGGACAAGGATGTCCCTGAAGGTGTATCGTTTGCCGATGGAGAATTGGCTTGGACTTCGTTTGACAAAACACTTGTAAAAATAAGATTGCCATACAGTGGTTTTAGAGGCAGTGAAGGCAAAATACACCCAACCCAAAAACCGGTAGCACTATACAAATGGTTACTTAAAAACTATGCCAAAGAAGGAGATAAGATACTTGATACACATCTTGGTTCGATGTCAATCGCTATTGCTTGTCATTATATGGGCTTTGAATTAACAGGTTGTGAGTTAGACAAAGAATACTTTGATGCTGGTGTTG
>Ga0208824_1002188_pt1 | contig 15499 bp, 15 predicted proteins | sample AD_JPNTR3_MetaG_FD_184447 | JGI IMG/M metagenome (GOLD analysis project Ga0208824, IMG submission 184447) | Active sludge microbial communities of municipal wastewater-treating anaerobic digesters from Japan - AD_JPNTR3_MetaG (SPAdes) (version 2) | ecosystem: Engineered > Bioreactor > Anaerobic...
ATGGGCCGAATTGCCGATGCCTATGACGCCCTGGGCTCAGCCTTAGTTGATGGCGGCTCGGCAAGCCTCGATGCAGGAGACGGGCAGGCTGCGCTCGTAGCCTTTATCCTGACCGCCCTAGTAGATGCGGTGCAGGGATACAACACGTATGAAGATAAGGCGGCTGCTTTGTATGACCAGTTAATCGAACCTGCCCTGGCGGGCACTCTTACAGATGAAAATGCGGAACAAGCAATTAATAGCTTATTTAGTACAAATGTTACTTCTCCTAATGGTGCCACCAATCTCCAAAATGCCTTCGATGCGGTTCTAAATCCTAATGCTGGTTCTCCGCGGGATGATCTATATTCTGCTACCGGTATTGGATCCCTGGTAGATCTTCTCGGAGGAAACTAGGATGAAAAAGAATATTTGTATCATTGCGGCTCTGCTGCTCATTTCGGCCGCCATAGCCTCCGCTGAGGATGTGTATATGTCGCCCTTCGCTCCCCGGAGTGCCACGATCCTGGCCCAGGGGGGCTCCTTTACCGCCGTTGCACGGGGATACGAAGCCCTCTATACGAACCCCGCCGCCTTTGCCTCCCGCAAAGGGAGCCTCACCCTCATGCTGAACCCCTGGGTATATGGCAATCCTCGGGATCTCCTCATTTCCGCAGGTGCCATGGAAGCCCCCTCGGATTATACGGGCCCCTCTACTACCTTTAATGATCCAACCGGTATGTCCGATTATCTCGCCTATGCCAGCAAGGGGGGCTTTGGCGGAGGTGGAAGTTTTGGAATCGGCTGGGCTGGGAAGGGTATAGGGCTTGGGATCATGTCCTCTACGGACCTTTTCGCCTTCGGCAGCCCCTTCCCCGGGGGTGTTAAGGGATACCTGCAGAGCGATGTTGCTCTTGTCGCTGGTCTTGGGCTTACCCTTCTCGATTCCAAGTTGATAAGCCTAAAGGTTGGAGCTGATCTTCGTCCCACTATCAGGTTTTACAGTCCTCTGACTGCAAACACCATTCTTGATATGCTGGCCGGTTCTTCCTCCGGGTCCGCTGAGAACCCGCTGAATAATACCTTTATGTACAGCGGTTCAGCCCTGGCCATTGACGCGGGCCTTCAGGGTACCCTTTTTGAAAACCTGCTCTTCGGCCTCTCAATTCGGGACGCATTTAATACCCGCTACGCCATGTCTCAGTATCCGCTGGGTGATTGGCTTGATACAGCTCTGACGGGAAGTCTCCCGTCCAATGGCCCTGATGCATCCGATACTTATCTGGTACCCATGAATATCAGTGCCGGCATAGGCTATCATGTTGATATGGGCGGTCTTGCATGGCTTTTCGATCCGACGGTGCATCTGGAACTCGCGGATCCCCTGGGGGTTATCCGGAATAACAAGTCCCCCTGGGCTCTGCTCCATCTTGGTATGGATACCAAGGTCCTCAGGTTCATCAGCCTCCGGGCAGGCTTAAACCAGGGCTATCTTACCGCAGGGGCGGGGATTAAACTGCTCTTTATTGACCTGAATGTGGCAGCCTTTACCCGGGAATTGGGCAGGTATGCCGGCGACCAGAGTTCGAGCGGCTTTGCCATGGAACTGGCCCTGCGATTCTAAAATCATTGCGGAGGTTCTTTTAAAAGGCTGTTGCTTTTGAAAAGAACCTCTCTGAATAGAGGTGGTTTAGAGCGGTTTGCCTCTACATGCCTTTTTTTCAGTTTTTAAGAAGGAGGGCTTTGGTGATGAAGCATAAGCTTGTAAAGGGTTTCCTGCGAAATGTAATTATTGTAGGTATGTTGGCTTTTTCAGTCCTATCCTGCAGGCAGTTTTTTACCACAAGCCTTGCCCCCTGGGCTGCCCGGGACCCGGCATCCCTCATTCCTCCTGTTACTACCAGTAATATTGATGATCTCCTCGATCAATCCGCTAATAACCCTGACCAGTCTCTTGCTTTGCTCGATACGATTGCCGATGCGGTAACCACTGCTTCTGCTGCGGATGCAGCGGTACTCCAGGCGGCAGCCCTTACCGCAGCTTCCAATGCGAGCGGGGTAGCGACCGCGGTCTTACAGAATACGGGGACCCTGTTGGACACCATGCAAAATAACGGTGATATAATTCCCGTTATTTCTGATGCGATTTCAGACCTCTCGAACCTGGCGCCGACCGCAGACCTGCTGGCTGCCATTCTGCCTGCCCCTTCTACCCCTTCTACCCCTGCCTTTAATGCCTTCGTTGCCCAGGCGAGCCCTGAAGACCTGGCCATGGCTGCGATTGTACTCCTTGCTTCCGAAGCCCAGGCTTCTGGCGGGGTAGATACATATATATCTACTTTTGACCCTCAGTCTGGGTTCTTAAGCGATACCGAAGCTCTCGCCGTTGCCCTGGCTTCTGCCGCAGCCACAAGCTACGCCGACTCTGGCGGGACGGGGCCCCTGGCGGATATATTGGCTGGTTTAAATCTTACTACCCTATAAGGATCGCAGGAGGTATACAGTGAAAGGGCGAGTAGGTTGTCTATTACTGTTTAGTTTTTTAGTTGCCCTGGGATTACAACAGCCCTTGTATGCAATCCCCGAACGATCCTTTGATTTTCCAAGCGCCCGCCTTGCTGCTTTGGGGGGCCGTCATGGAACAGTGGTAAATGATTTTACCGCCCTGTTTACCAATCCTGCGGGCTTTATAGAAGCGAAGGAGGGGTTCAGCATTACCGAATTGGGTCTTTCCGTATATGGCCCAGTTTTTGATATTGCAGATACGCTGGTCAATTTTTTGGGTTCATCCGGTTCCCTGGATATCTCAGGGATTGTTGGTCCTGGAGGCCTTTCTACAGGGCTTAACCTTTCAGGTCCCCTGGCCTTTGGCTGGGTCGGCCGTGGTCTTGGCTTTGGGCTCTTTAATCGTACTGTGGCTGATGCGGCCACCCAGGGGGCTACCATAAAGGTACGGGCCCTGGAAGAATTCCTCATGACCGGCGGCTATTCCTTCAGGCTTATCAATATAAATAATTCCATCCTGGATGTTGGATTCCTCGGAAAGGGCTTTGTAAGGGGCCAGCTGCCATTGCAAGCCTCCATTCTTACGGTGACGGATCTCTTTAACGGCAACCCTCTGGATACCCAACCGTATATGAACACACTCGGTGTCGGTGTTGATCTGGGAATGCTTTATCAATATGCCAGGGTACTATCCTTTTCAGTGGTTTATCACGATGCCTATTCGCCGGTACTGGTCGTCCCCTATAACTCTACTACTTCTTTTTTCTCTGGCGGAGCTGCCAGCGGTTCCGGGACCTATAACACCATACAATCCAGTCTTGATATTGGGGTAGCCTTTAATCCCCATTTTGAAATCCTGGACCGATATATCTCTCGTCTCAGTATCATGGCCGATTACCGGGATTTGTTGGACCTCTGGTCCCTAATTCCCCGTAATCCAATTTTGAATGTGGGTCTGGGAATTGAAGTCCTTGTTCTCGACGCCCTCAGCCTCAGGGCGGGGATTACCGATGCTTTGCCTGCACTGGGTTTTGGAATAGATTTTTCCTTCATGCAGCTCGATTTTGCTATGCGGGGAAAAGAGTTAGGTTTAGATCCGGGGGTGCAGACCACCTATGCGGTAGATCTGGGACTGCTTTTCAGGTTTTAGAAAGCAGAAAAATTTGCTAAAACCTATTGACCAAAAAGCAACTTTCGTGTAGGTTAGGCGAGCACGGGCTGCTAGCTCAGTAGGTAGAGCAACGCCCTTTTAAGGCGTGGGTCACTGGTTCGAATCCAGTGCAGCTCAATTAAAAAAAGCCCCTCCGACAGGAGGGGCTTTTTTATGCTCAGAAAAGCACTGGATTCGAAGGCCCTGAGCGCGCGCCAGGGGCGCGGAAGGCGGACAGGAAGTCCGCCGCCAGCGAAGGGCCCGGCCTGGAGGGCCGAAGCAGGAGGGTGCGGGCCGGAAGGCGAATCCAGTGCAGCTCAATTAAAAAAAGCCCCTCCGACAGGAGGGGCTTTTTTATGCTCAGAAAAGCACTGGATTCGAAGGCCCTGAGCGCGCGCCAGGGGCGCGGAAGGCGGACAGGAGGTCCGCCGCCAGCGAAGGGCCCGGCCTGGAGGGCCGAGAATGAAACAAAAACGACAGATAGAAGTAATCAAAGCTGATATTACCACGATTAGGGTTGATGCTATCGTGAATGCGGCCAATTCGAGCCTCCTAGGCGGCGGGGGTGTCGACGGAGCAATTCACCGTGCTGCGGGACCAGCCCTTCTTGAGGAATGCAGGCACATCAATAAAAAACAGGGAGGCTGTCCTACGGGGAGTGCGGTAATTACCGGGGGAGGAAATCTTCCCTGCCGGTACGTGATACACACCGTAGGGCCGGTCTGGCATGGAGGGAATTATAAAGAAGCGGAGCTTCTTGCCTCCTGCTACCGCCAGAGCCTGAAACTAGCGGATACCCAGGGATGTACCAGCATAGCCTTTCCCAATATCAGTACCGGTGTATACGGGTATCCCAAGGCTGCAGCCGCAGAGATTGCTATAAAAACCGTACAGACAGAGCTGCCCCTCTGTGAAAACCTGGAGCACCTCTACTTTGTTTGTTTTGATGAGGAAAATTACGGGCTCTATGTAGAACTTCTTGGAGCTGCACGAGTCAGCCTATAAATGAACGAAGCACTTCCAGGGCTTCCTTGGGCAGCGAAAGTGTTTTAAGCCTGCTTTTTTCGCCAGATATAAGTTGTATCCGGCTCTTTGAACAGCCAACTTTTTTAGCCAAAAAGGCTATAAGCTCCGTATTTGCCTTCCCATCCTCCGGGGCAGCGGCAATTTTAATCCGTAATCTATTTTCTGCAAGACCTGCAATTTCGGTCTTTGATGAGCCTGGTACTGCTTTAATATCGATAAGCAACGCGTCATCCTTTATGCGATACCAGTTATCCATGGTGGGCCATCCAATAGGGTTTTCCCAGTTCCCAGCGGCATGATATTGATGAGTTTCCATTCTCTTGCAGACTAAAGGCCAGGTTCGCCACCGCACCCTGGCGGAAACGAAAGGGTCCAGTTTCCTGATAGAGCTTCCGGGCAAGCTCTAAAACACCTTCGCCGGCTTCTAGGGCTATGACCAGAAAGGGCTCAGCGGCCTGTTCTGGCTTCGCAGTTATAACACCTGGTTTATCTTGCAGGATAAGGTTTGGCTTATGAAGTGACAAAGAAAGGCCCAGGGCTGTAATAGAACCGGGTAGGTTATATAAACCCAGGCTCATTCCATCAATATAACCATCTTCTTTTCTTTCCTGGCTTCTTTGCCTGAGCTCCTGGGCCAGAATTTTGCACTGTTCACTGCGGATAGGCTTATCCACCGTATCTACATAAACAAGGGGCGGTAAAAGACGTCCTCCCGTTACACCGGATTGCCAGAGCCGGCGTTGGAGTTCATGAATAGGTTTAAGGCTGTCCCGGTGGGGGATGAGTACGAGCCATCGGTGAATAGCAGTGTTCTTTGAATACATATTCTCAAAAAGGTATAAGCATGATACAGTTATTATATATTGTTGTAAAGAAAGGAACGGAAGATGAAGCATAAGACCAAGCTCCTGGTGGACCGACTGGTAGGAACAATTTCGAGCTGGCCTACCATTGAATGTATTTCTTTGAATGAGGCTGCAACGCCGGATACGCTGGATCCCTATTTTGCCCTGATCCTGGATGTCTATTACCGGGATAGGATACCCTCTGCGGATGAACGGCTTTCAGCCTATGGACAGGATGTGGTAGCCTTTGAGACTTCGAGCCAGACCAATAAGGACCGGTTCCTCATCGGGGATTATCCGATTCGCATAGAGTATAAGGATGTAAAAAAGGTTGATGAACTGGTGACGATCGCCGATTCCCGGGTAGACCAGCTGTGGCTGATTAAGGATAGCGGTACCTATGGGTTTTATCGGCTTGTTCATGGCGATATCCTGTTTCAAAAAAACAGCTGGATTCAAGAAATCCGCAGCAGGCTGAAACATCTGGGGGATCCCTTTTGGATTCAGATGCGGGAGGCCCATCAATCTAAAATGGAGCATTTCCTGAGTGATCTTGGAGCTGCCCTTATTCAGGGTGATAATTTCCATTACCTCATTTCTTCTGCGGGTTTTATAAAAAATGCCTGCGAGGTATTATTTTGCATAAACCATCGTTTTGAGCCTTCCCATCGGGGCTTCTATGAGCAGGTAAAAACACTGCCTAAATTGCCCGATGAATTTATAAGCCGGTTCGAAAGCTTTTTAGCTAATGACAGCGAGATGACTGCGGAACGGAAATATAACCTGGCTCAGCTTATAGCTCGAAGTATCATTTCCCTGTAGGCCTGGGTTGTATATGGATAAGGGCCTCAGAAGCTGCCTGTTCCTCTTTGTCTTTTACTGGTTAGTGTTCCTTTCCGGTTGTGCGAAAGCAGAATCTGCGGATATTCAGTTTGTAGATCAGGATGGCAGGGGGCACACACTCTATACAACACCGAATGGCAAGTCTGGACTGCTTCGGACTGGTTCTTCGTTTGTTTTCAGGTTGGATAGCCCTTTTAAACCAGGGCCCGACTACAGTCTGACTTTAAGTTATACGGTGAGCTGGGATGGCAAAGGAGCTCCTGGTGCGGGCTTCGAGGAAGCCTCTGCCGGGACCCTCGTAGTGAAATTGCTCCGGGATCCTAAAAAATCTGAGGGTTCTCAGGTGGCCTGGCAGCTTCCCCTCACGTACTCTTTTCTGGGTTTTGAAAAACCTGGTGTTTCTTATAAGGTATATTACAGTATACCCATCGGGATGCAGGAATTTTCTGCACTACTGATGGACTTTAAGAAAGCCTCAAACACTGCATCGTCCCCTGTGAGTGTAAAGCTGGAGGATATCCGGCTTGAACCGCTTTGGTTCGGTTTTTTCTTTAATGAAAAAGACCTGTCCTGTACTCCCTTTGTTGCGAGAAGTGCGGATTCTTTTACTATTGATGTACCGGAACAGTACCGGGGATCCGGGCCTTATACTATAGAATTCTCGGCAGCAGAACTAAATGGCCCGCTTGTGTTACGTACCGGTTCCAAGGGGGCTGGGGGCTATATACTTACAGCCTCTTCGCTCCATCCCCTGATAGCGGGCGCTTTGCCGGCCCAGCCCTTCCCTGTGAGCCTTTCTTTGCAGAACAGCTATAACAAATTTATCCTCCGCCCTTATGCACTGCCCCCCCTGCCGGCGAACCCCATTCCGGCGGACCCGGCACTGATACTGGATTATCAGCAAGCCCTCTGGAGGAATCCGGAGTATGAGGTATTTCAGTGGGACCGTTTCCCGGAAATATTGATTTTTGATACCAAATCCTACGAAGTACAGGACCGGCTTTTTAAGCGGCTAGCCTTTTATGTTGAAAAGGCGGGCTATCGGGGGCGGCTGGCCTCAGATGAAGAAATTGCGCCCCTCCATGGCTGGAATGCCCACGATTACCGCAGCAGTGATTTGGCCGAGTTTTTTACTACCGCAGAAAAAACAAGATTTCCCTTAAACAAGGAAGAGCGGGAACTGAAGGACATTCTGCTTGCCCAGGGGATTATACAATATGGATCCGATGAAAAGAGTTACACCGCAGGGAAGGGGGCCATAATCTCAATCTCCCGGGAGTCTGAATCGTACCTACGCAGGCTTTTTATGGTTCATGAGGCCTTTCATGGGCTCTTTTTTATTGACCCTGAATTTCAGGCTTTTGCTTTGGACCGCTGGACCCATCTGGATCCGGTGGCTAAAAAATTCCTTATTGCCTACTTTAAAAATCGTGGGTACGATACGGCCGATTCCTACCTGATGAAAAATGAACTGATGGCCTATTGTCTGCAGCAGAATGTGGCCGGTGCGGCCCTTTATTTTGGCAAAACCCTTCCGGAACGGCTTTCTGCTTTTCCCCAGCATCTTAAGAACATCCCTGAAAAGGATGAAAAATCAGGAACCTGGCCGGTCCTTGCAAACCTCTTTACATCTGAGGCCCGCTCCTTCTCAGATTATGTAAAGAAGCGCTGGGGCCTTGAAGCCGGCAGGGTTTGGGATATAAAAAAAGAATTCCTATAAAAATTCTTTTATATATGCCAGGCTTTGATTCGTGGTTTTCTGTTTTTGTTCAAAACCTATGTTAAAGCGCCGTTCCGCCTCCAGTGTTGATGGCGGTCCATGGCCGGGAAGGACCACATAATTCCCCGGTAAGGATAGAATTTTGCTTCTCAAGGAGTTTACTTCCAGGGCAGCCCCATAGGAACTGTTGGTGCTCCCAATAAGGCCTGAGGTCATCGCATCGCCGGTAAAGAGGAGGTGGGCTATCCGGAACACCGCAGAATCGGCGGAATGTCCGGGCACCGAAAAGACTTCTACCGTAAAGGGGCCTACCTTAAACTGATCCCCGTCCTTAATCAGCACCGTTTTATGCTCCGCAATTTCATGGTTCAGAGCATAAATCGGCACATCATAGATTCTTTTTAAAGTTCTCAGCCCATGGATATGGTTAAGATGGTCATGGGTAACAAGGATACCCCGCAGGGCATATTCATTTCGTTCAATAAAATCAATAATTTTCTCATCGATACAACCCGGATCGATAAGTAGGGCTTCCTTAAGTTCAAAGGATTGGTTTGATTTTGGTAGTTGCGGTGCAGTTGTTTGTATCTCCTGTATATCCAGGGAAAAGGGATTGATATGTTGATTCGTATTCCCTTCGGTTCCAATGATATAGCAGTTGGTAAAACCATACAGGCAATAATGAAAGTAGACCTTCATAGTAGTTATTGCTCCAATTCAAAAACCGCTTCAGCGGTATTAGAGGACTTAAAAGAAACCTGTTCGTGCTTGCTTGCAATAAAGAAGGTTTTCTTAACATTGCAGTCAATGAAATCTGAGGACTGAATTTTAGTGTTTATAAAACGGCTATTGTATAAATTAGAGTCATTAAAGGTAGTATCATATATTTGGCTGCCGGTGAAATTAACATGCACCAGTTCCGATCCTTCAAAGGTACAATCCTGAAAGGTACTCCCTGCGAAGGACGTAAATTGGAAATCAGTTTTTGAAAAATCACATTCTGAGAAGTGGGAAAAATCAAAAAAGTTCATTCTAAAAAAGGATTTGGTAAATACACAGAGACTGAAGGTGCAATCGATAAAGCTGCAGCCAAAGTAGCGGCGATGAGAAAAATCTATGCTTGAAAAATGAAGTCCGTTGCATACCAGGTCTTTGACACTGGTCTGACTCTGAATATAGTGGATTAAGCGGCCTGCTTCCAGTTCCGGATTTGCACTGTGCTGAGCACAGGTTTTTGAACCCGAAAGGCTTGGTTTTCCGCAGCCCGCTGCGCAAGGATAAAGGCTGAACATAGGTCAATCATAGGGCTTCCCCTGCTCTGATGCAAGGCCCTTGCACCATTATCTATCGAAAGGTATTATTGCATCATGTGCTGGTATTGCGGAAGTCCTATACTGGAGATAGAACCCATAGGCCGGTCTTTACGGTGCAGCGATTGCGGAAAGGATCTGCGATGCTGCAAAAACTGTAAATTCTATGTAGTTGGAGCCCGCTCCGATTGTGCAGAACCGAATGCGGAGGTTCCTGCAGATAAGGAAGGGGGAAATTTCTGCGACTGGTTTCAGGTTAATCCAAAGCTGAAAGTAAAAACTGAAGGAGAAAAGGCGCAGCGTTCTGCAGCGGAGAATGCAAAATCTGCCTTTGATGCCCTATTTTCATGAAACAATCACCGGTTTTATTTCTCGATTCAGGTGTGGGGGGCTTGCCCTATTGTGATCATTTTGCACAACTGGCCCCCCAAATTCCCCGTATTTACATTGCCGATCGGGCCCATTTCCCCTATGGCCCAAAATCCCGTGCCGAGCTTGGTTCTCTTTTACAGGATCTTATTAAAAGAGCCCTGGATCGCTGGCCTGCCCAGGTTATAGTCATTGCCTGTAATACGGCCACCATCTCTGCCATTGATATACTCAGGTCTTCATTCCCCGGTATTTCCTTTGTTGGCACCGTCCCGGCGGTAAAACCCGCAGTTCTTGCCAGCATACATAACAAAATTGGGGTTATCGCCACAGAGCGGACAATCCAGGAACCCTATATGTATGAGCTTGCTAAGCGGTTTAATCCGAATGCAGAATTGGTAGGGCTGGCAGCCCCCGGATTGGTAACCTTTGTGGAACATGAATGGTATGGGGCCAGCAGGGAAACGCGGCTCAAGCAGGTAGCTCCTTATATCGAAACCTTTAAAAAGGCCCATGTGGACAGCATTGTATTAGGCTGTACCCATTTCCTTTTTCTTTTAGATGAGTTCAAAACCCTCGCTGAACCTGAAATAGGCATTTTCCATTCCCTCGAAGGGGTTGCCCGACGGGTATTGCAGCTCATCGAAAACAGGGGACTTCTGGCTGAAAGGTCACATAGAACCCTGCAATCTGCCGAGGATTCTTCCAGTGAGAATCTTCTTGTGGTCACCGGTGCAGGGCCTGTTTCAGAAGCCTGGTATAATTTCAGCAAAACCTATGGTCTTACAATAGAGGTATGGGAATGACGGGACTCATCGTACGGGGGTCAAACAATATATTTTATGTACGCCCCCTGGACTCAGCTGAGGAGTCGGACCTGGAGATTCTTGCTGGTAAAGAGCTTGAGTGCCGAATTAAAGGAAAGGTGCTTAAGGGTGTCCAGGGGTATTACAACCCCCTCGCCCCGGGGGATAAGGTCCAAATCGAAGTTGATCCGCTCCATCCCGGCAAAGCTCTGATCACCGAACTGGTGGAGCGGAAAAACGCCTTTACCCGCTTTAATCAGAAGGGTATGGCCCCACAGCTTCTAGCCGCCAATGTGGATATGGTCCTCTGTGTAACCACCCCCGCATCTCCCCCCTTCCGCCCCCGTTTTTTAGACCGGGTGCTTGTGCAGGCTGAACGGGCCCAAATACCTGCGGTTATTATTGTTAACAAATGGGACCTTCATGAAGGGGACTATGATGTGGATGAACGGCTCGAAGATTACCGCCGGATTGGTTATCGCCTGCTTTTGATATCAGCTCTGACCGGCGAAGGTATGGATGATCTGGCAGCCCTCCTTTCCCGAAGGGTATCCGTCATGGTTGGGCAGTCTGGGGTCGGAAAATCCAGCCTCATTAACAAACTGGCTCCCCATGCGGAACTTAAGGTCGGTGACCTATGCGAAAAGTATGAACGGGGGAGCCATACCACTACCATGTCCCGGCTCATACAGTTACAAGGCTCCGCGGATGGGGGCTGCATTATTGATACACCGGGGGTCCGCCGGCTCATGCCCGACGGTATAGGACCGGATGATCTGGCCCTTTATTTTCGGGAGTTTGCCCCCCTTGTTGGTCAATGCACCTATGGGTTATCCTGTTCCCATCGTATTGAACCGGGATGCAAAATTATGGAAGCCGTAGCTGCTGGGGTGATCCACGAAGACCGCTACGAAAGTTATCTGCGGCTCACAGATGAATTAAAAGAGTTATATTGATGAATGAACGAAGTCTGCGATTGCTGGAATTCGATGAAATACGCAGCCGAGTGGCATCCAGAGCCTTAAGTGAGGAAGCAGCCCGGCGAATTCTCACCGATTTGCCCTCCATGGACAGCCAGAAAGCCCTCTCTCTTAAGTATCTGGTGGCTGAAATTTATAAAAAATATAATCTGCTTGCGGAGGAACCCCGGGAGTACCTGCCAACCATAGAGCCTGTGCTGGAAAAATTACGGATAGAAGGCAGCTCTCTGGATCTGGACGAGGCCTATGCCTTGGGTCTTTTTATTCAGCGGGGCCGGCGTTTTATGCAATGGCTAACTGTTTCTGACAAAAATACACAAGGGGATGGGCCGCTGCAATCAATACTGGTTGAGATCCCCGATTGTACGCCCGTAGAAACGGAGCTCTTTAAAATACTAGACCGGGATGGAAATCTTCGGGATCTGCCTGAATTACGGGAAATACGGAACAGACTGCAGAATTTGCATAAGGAACTTGATGTAATCACGAGCCGGTATACCAACAGTGAAGAAAGCCGAAAAATGCTGCAATCGGAGGTGCCCTCCCAGCGGGATGGCCGGATTGTACTGGCAGTAAAGGCTAATTTTAAGGGGCGTATCAAAGGTATCGTACATGAGGTCTCCAGTACGGGGCAAACCATTTTTGTAGAACCTGAAGATGTCATCGAGAAAAATAATGAAATTGTTTTTCAGGAACAGCGACTTGCCGCGGAGATTGCAAGGATACTCAGGGAACTTACATCCCGCATCGCAGTACACCGGGATGACCTTTTACTATTTCATTCCCAGATTATCTATCTGGAGACCCTGAGGGCCCGCGCCCGTTACAGCTGGGAAAGCCATGGCGTCTTTGCCCAGGATATCAGCGGGGACACTCCAGGTCCCTTAAGAATAGTTCAGGGCAGGCATCCGCTTTTAGGCAGCAAGGCGGTTCCCATAGATCTAGCCATGGACAGTGACACTCGGACGGTTATCATCACCGGACCCAATACGGGGGGGAAGACCGTTACCCTTAAAACCGTGGGCCTTTTTATACTCATGAACCAGTTTGGCCTTGCGCTCCCTGCAGCGGAGGGCACCACCTTGCCCCTCGTGGATGGTATCTTTGCAGATATAGGGGATGAACAGTCGATCAGCCAGTCCCTTTCCACCTTTTCTGGCCATATGACGAACATTTCCTCCATCATTGCGGACGCAAGCTCCAAAAGTCTGGTGCTGCTCGATGAATTAGGTTCAGGAACTGATCCGGAAGAAGGGAGCGCCATCGCCATGGCCCTGCTGGATCATTTTATTGACACCGGGTGCCGGGTATTAGTGACCACCCATCACAGCATACTTAAAAATTATGGATACACAAAACCGGGTGTGCAAAACGCTTCAGTCGACTTTGACAGTAGAACCCTTTCGCCAACCTATAGGATCATCATGGGTGTCCCCGGCGAAAGCAGGGCCCTGGAAATTGCCGCCCGGAATGGGCTCCCCCAGAATATAGTAGAGCAGGCCCGGAGCTATCTTGATGAGGAGCGGACCGATGTGTCGGCCCTTATTGCAGGGCTTAAGGAAAAACACCGGGAATTGGATAGGGCTGTCCGGGATCGTGAAGAGGAAGCCCGAAGGCTCCGGGAGGAACGGCGAAAGGCGGACCTGAGGGAACTGCGGCTGCGGCAAAAGGAATTGGAACTTAAACAGCAGGGCATGGGAGAATTTAAGCGGCTCCTCCAGGAAAGCCGGAAAAAACTGGAAAATCTGGTGAAGGAAATTCGAGAGGGAGAACTTACCCGGGACAAAACAGTGGCGGTAAAGGATTTTCTCTCTAGCCTGGAAAAACAGGTACAGGATGCGGATTCCTCCCTTGCAGCAGAGGAACAGCTGCTTAGGGAAACAGCCACCAGGCTGGAGTCTGAAGCAGCCGGAGAAACAGAAACCAGGGCAAAAATCCAAAAATCCCAAAAGATCAGGCCGGCTTCAGCACAGCAGTTTGCGCCCGGTACTGAGGTTTTCTATGGTCCCGGTAAACAACGGGGTGTGCTGCTTCGGCAAGCTAAAAAGGGATATTGGATAGTAGAATTGGGATCTATTAAAATGACCCTGCCAGAGTCGGAACTCCAATTCGCCGCTCCGCAGAAACCACAGAAGGTCCAGGTGCTTACCCAGGTGGATTTAGCCCAAGCCGCGCCTCCCAGTCTAGAATTGAATCTGAGGGGATACCGCTTAGAAACTGCCCTGGAGGCCCTGCGAAAACAGATTGATGGGGCCGCCCTCTCCGGGCTCTATGAATTTTCTGTTATTCATGGAAAGGGCGATGGTATATTACAGCGGGGTGTCCATGAGTTTCTTAAGCAGCATCCCCTGGTGGCAGATTATTATTTTGCCCGCCCGGAAGAAGGCGGTTTTGGAAAAACGCTTGTTTTCCTGAAACGATCGTAACATTGAGGCTCTTTCAAGACTCCCTGAGTTTTGAAAGAGCTTCAATCTATTAAAAATCTTCCAGGGGTGAATCGGTATCCATAAATTCCGGAAATGTATACACCAAGGTTCCTGTTTTCCTCACCCGCAATTCTGCATAGCCCTGGTCTACCAGCTTTTCTAGAGCCTTTTTAGCTTCCTCAATAGAAACATGGCTCTCCAGGGCAAGTTCGCTTGCCGTTACGATACCCTTGTTTTGTTTGGCAAGCCGTAGAATAGTTTGCTCTATGGAATCTTTAGAGATTATTCTCGATTGGGCATCCTCTGCATAACGCCAGTTAAGGTTCTGATTTGCGGCATAGCGCGGACCATTAAGGGAATTGCGTATTTCTTCCCGCAGATTTGCCTCCGCTACCTGGCGGGGCAGGGTAAAAAAGTCGTAAATGGCTCCGACCATGCCAAGGCCTCCCGTGCAGGCCCATAGAATGCCGGTTGGTATTTTGCCCAGATAAAATCGATGAAATCCCAGAGCACCAAAGCCCGAAATAAACCAAAGCATGTATGCAATAAAAAGGTTATACACCGACGCCTCCGATTTAAACATATCATTTTATTGCATCGCAGACAAGTTTTCCCTGGGCCTTATCCAGATGAATCCGCACTTTTCGGATTGGTTTATCTATAAAGAGGGCCACATGGCAAATTTCGACAAGAGTTCCCTTTGCAATTTCACCTAAACAGCTTACAGAGGCTTCTTCATCGGCATTCAGTTTTGGCAGCAGTTCGGTGAGCTTATTTGAAATAACCGACATCTGTCCATCAATCTGATTATTAAACTGCTCCAGAGCTGCCTTTTTTGTTGCCTCCAGGGCTGGGGTTCGCAGAAGCTCCAGTACTTTCTGTTTTTTCTGGCTCAAGACCCTGAATTGTTCATTGAGTTTATCGATTTCCTGCTGGACCGTAAAATCAACTCCGCAATGTATTTTTGTAGTTTTTCCAGTTTCTGAACCGATGCTTGCAGCCCGCAAACCATGGATAGTAAAAAACTCGCCACCTATTATTCTTCCCTTGTCTCCCAGGTCCAGACTGTCCAGTGTATAAATGGTTGAATTAACAATTGCACTGCTTACCTGAATTGGTCCCCGGGATGCGAGACGGCAATTTTGAATAAATTTTGCCTTAACGGTCCCGCCTACCTTTATGGTATTTTGACCTCTCCCGATGATACCGCCGGCCACAATAAGATCTTTCTTTGCAATTACATCGGTGGCATCAAAGGTCTGTTTGGCGATAATCGACGCTCCAGAATAGACCTTAAAGCCGTCCGCCACATTACCATCCAGAATCACATCCCCGGGGAAAATGATGTGGCCCGTACCGTAGCCAACCGAACCCTTGACCTCAAGAATTTCATCAATTGATAATTCGTTATCCTGGATTATAAGCCGGCCGTCACAGGCTGCAAGGATTGCATCCGCTGTTTTTACCGTATTCTTACCAGCCCTACAGGTTTCTTGCCTTTGGACCGGGGCGGGTATGACCTGTCCCTGTATGGTTTTTC
>Ga0208824_1002192_pt1 | contig 15482 bp, 18 predicted proteins | sample AD_JPNTR3_MetaG_FD_184447 | JGI IMG/M metagenome (GOLD analysis project Ga0208824, IMG submission 184447) | Active sludge microbial communities of municipal wastewater-treating anaerobic digesters from Japan - AD_JPNTR3_MetaG (SPAdes) (version 2) | ecosystem: Engineered > Bioreactor > Anaerobic...
ACGGCTTCTCAATGCCGGCACCCGACTTATGCTTGATCCGCAGGTCATAGAGTTCCTGTGACCGCTCGCGGATCAGTTGGTCGAGTTCCGCCGCCCCGAGTTCTCTCATTTCTCTTGCTTTCATGATTCCGTAAGCTCCCGTTAGTTAGCGGCGCGTGACGAGTTGCGTGCGGATACCGAGCTTGGTGTCTGCCAAGCGCAGGCACTCACGCGCTACAGAGTCGGGCACGCCGTCAATCTCGAACAGTATCTTGCCGGGCAGAATCACGGCAACCCACAATTCGGGGTTGCCCTTACCGCCGCCCATACGCACTTCGATCGGCTTGCGGCTCACGGACTTGTCAGGGAAGATGCGGATCCACAGCTTGCCTTTACGCCTCATCTCGCGGTTGATGACCACACGACAGGCTTCAATCTGCGTGTTGGTGACCCAGCCGCGCTCCAGTGATTTCAGTCCAAATTCGCCATACGCCAGTTCAGCGCCAGATGTCGCAAAACCCGCGCGGTTCCCCTTGGTCTGCTTGCGGTACTTAACCCGCTTAGGCATTAAGGGCATCTCTTCTCCTCCTTATGGCCGCCAGTGCGAGCCGGCTGGAAATCTTCCTTCTTGCAGATCCAGACCTTGATGCCGATCAGCCCCGCCGTGGTGTACGCCTCGGCAAACCCGTAGTCGATGTTCGCGCGCAGCGTATGCAGCGGGACCTTGCCCTGCTTGCTCCACTCGACGCGCGAAATCTCAGCACCGTTGATACGGCCGCTGCAACGGATCTTGATCCCGTCGACGCCCATGTACATGGCGACCTTCTCGGCGCGCTTCATGGCGCGTTTGAGGGCCACGCGGCGCTCGACCTGCTGCGCGATGTTTTCGGCGACCAACTGTGCATTGGCATCGGCATCGCGAACCTCATGGATCTCGATGTAGATGTCTTTGCCGGTCTGCTTGGCGAGATCCTGACGGATCTTGTCAATGTCCTGGCCCTTGCGCCCGACCACAACGCCCGGACGGGCAGTGTGCAGGTTGATGCGCACACGGTTGGCGTAACGCTCGATCAGGATCTTGGTGATCGCTGCGGTATCGAGGCGTTTCTTGACCATTTCGCGGATCATCATGTCTTCAGCCAACAGCTCGCCGAACTGTTTCTTGTTGGCAAACCAACGGCTGCGCCACTGCTTGTCAACTGCGATCCGGAAACCGATAGGATTTACTTTTTGTCCCACAGTTCTGCTCCTTAGATGTCGTTGCGACCGTCGGTCAGGACAACCTTGCAATGACACAGCCTTCTGGCGATCGGGCTCGCGCTTCCGCGGGCACGCGGCCAGAACCGGCGCATGCGCGTCCCCTCGTCAAACACGCACAGGCTGACCTTGAGCGTGTCGACATCGAGGTTCGCATTGTTCCGCGCGTTGGCGACCGCCGACTTGAGCGTCTTGCTCAAAATGGTCGCCGCTTTGCGCGGACTAAACTCAACGATCTGCAGGGCGGCGGACACCGGCAGCCCCTGGCACTTGCGCGCCAGCGGGCGGCCTTTCCGCGCCGACATCCTGACGTTTCGGGTAATGGCAGTCACTTCCATTATTCTCAAACTCCGTTATTTCGCGGCAGCCTTGTCAGTATGGATACCGTGCGTCTTAAAGGTCCGCGTCGGCGCGAACTCACCCAAGCGGTGCCCTACCATGTTCTCGGTGATGAAAATCGGCACATGCTGTTTGCCATTGTGGATGGCAAATGTGTGCCCGACGAAATCCGGCAGGATCATCGAGCGGCGCGACCAAGTCTTGATCGGCTGCCTCCTTCCGGACGCGTTCATTTTCTCGACTTTATCGAGCAGGCTCTTCTCTACGTAAGGGCCCTTTTTGATAGACCGTGCCATGCGTTACTTTCTCCGCTTCACAATAAACTTGCTGCTGGTCTTCCGGCGGCTCCGCGTCTTGCCGCCCTTCGCCAGCTTGCCCCAAGGCGACCGCGGGTGACTGCCGCCGGACGTACGGCCTTCGCCGCCGCCCATCGGATGGTCAACCGGGTTCATCGCCACACCGCGCACCGTCGGACGGATGCCCATCCAGCGCTTGCGGCCCGCCTTGCCCAGATTGATGCTGCTCCACTCGGCATTGCCGACCTGGCCGATCGTGGCCATGCACTTGCCCAGCACGCGGCGCACCTCGCCGGAGGGCAGGCGCAACGTGACGAAATCGCCGTCGCGCGCCATCACCTGGCAGCTGTTGCCCGCCGAACGGGCCAACTTGCCGCCCTGACCGGGCACCAGTTCGATGTTGTGCACGAACAGCCCCAGCGGGATCAGCGACAGCGGCAGGCAGTTGCCCACGCTCGGCTCGGCTTCCGGCCCCGCCATCACGGCGTCGTCCACCTTCAAGCCCTGCGGCGCGAGGATGTAGCGCTTCTCACCGTCGACGTACTTCAGCAGCGCCAGATTGGCGGAGCGGTTCGGATCGTAGGCAATCGCCTCAACGCGCGCCGGGATGCCGATCTTGTTGCGGCGGAAGTCCACGATGCGGTAACGGCGCTTGGCGCCGCCGCCGCGGTGGCGAGTCGTGATGCGCCCCTGATTGTTGCGCCCAGCCTTGCTCTTCTTCGCCTCGGTCAGCCTGCGGAGAGGTTTGACCTCAGTGATCTCTTCGAAGTTCGACGCGACGCGGTGTCGCAAACCCGGACTTCTCGGTTTGAATGTCTTAAGCCCCATGGCCTTGTTATCCTTTCCGACGGCAGTTAACTGACGCTCTCAATGCGCTCGCCCGCCTTGACTGTCACGATCGCGCGCTTCCAGCCGGGATCGCGGACGACGCGCCGGTTCTTCAGGGTGCGCAACGCGCCCTTGTAGTTCTGGGTTCTGACCGCCAGCACATGCACGCCGAAATGCTTTTCAACGGCCTGCTTGATCTCGATCTTGTTCGCTTCGGGAGCGACCTCGAGAATGTACTGGTTCTCGTACGCCAGCTTCGTGCCTTTTTCTGTGATCTGTACCTTGCGGATGATTCCGGCGTGCTTCATGCGCTCACCTCCGTCTTCTTCGTCATGCGCGCCGTCAGCGCCTCAAACCCCGCCTTGGTGGCCACCAGCGTGCGGTACAGAAGTAGCGAATATACATCAACTTCCGCCGCACTGACAACCTCAACCTTCTGGAGGTTCCGGGCCGCCAGCATCACCTTCTCCTCGTGCTGATCCAAAACGATCAACACCGAGCGATCCACGCCCAGCTTCGCCAGCAGCTCTTTCAACAGCTTGGTCTTCGGCTCGGCCAGATCGATCGCGTCGATCACCAGCGTCTGCCCCCCGGCGATCTTCTCGCTCAGGGCGCGCGTGAAGGCGAGCTGCTGCACCTTGCGGTTGATCTTCTGCGAGTAGTCGCGCGGCTTGGGCCCGAAGGCCACGCCGCCGCCGCGCCACACCGGGCTCTGGCGGAATCCTGCGCGGGCACGTCCGGTGCCCTTCTGCCGCCACGGCTTCTTGTTGCTGCCGGCGACCTCGCCCTTGCTCAGCGTGGAGGCCGTGCCGGCGCGGTAAGCGTTGCGAAACGCCACCACCACGTCCTTGACAGCCTGCTCGCCCTTTTCCAGCTCCAGCCGTTCTTTAGCGAACGTCATTTCGCCCGCGGGCTCACCGGCCGGATTAAAAACTTTGATCGTACTCATCTCGGCTCTCCACCCTTACTTCTTCAGGGCTTTCCTGATAATGACCACGCCGCCGTTGGGCCCCGGCACTGAGCCGGCCACCAGCAGCAGGTTCTCCTCGCCGCGGACTTCCACGACAGCCAGATTGCGCGCCTTGCGGTTGACCGCGCCCATGTGGCCCGGCATGCGCTTGCCCTTCTCGACCCAGCCCGGCAAGTCACGCGCGCCGATGCCGCCGATACGGCGCTTCGAATGGCCACCGTGGGTCATCGGGCCGCCGCCCATACGGTAACGCCGCACCACGCCCGCGAAACCGCGGCCCTTGGTGACGCCCGAGACGTCGACGTACTTGACACCCTCAAAGATGTTGACCGTCACCGTGTCGCCCGCCTTGACCTCCGTGCCCTCGTCGAACGCGAACTCCTTGGTCATCTTGCAGGGCTTGACCCCAGCCTTCTCGAAGTGCTTCACCTCGGCCTTGGCCAGGCGCGAGGGCTTCTGCTCCTCAAAGCCGAGCTGCGCCGCGCGGTAGCCGTCGGTCTCAGGCGTCTTCACCTGCACGACCGGGCACGGGCCCGCCTCAAGCACAGTCACAGCAATCCGACGCCCCTGGTCATCAAAGACCTGCGTCATCCCAATTTTTCTGCCTAAAATGCCTTCCATGGTGTCACCGTCCTTAGATTCGAATTGTGATGTCCACGCCAGCCGGCAGGTTCAGTTTCTTGAGCTCGTCGACGGTCTTCGCCGTCGGGCCCACGATATCCAACAACCGTTTGTGCGTGCGCATCTCAAACTGGTCCATGGACTTCTTGTCCACGTGAGGGCTGCGGTTGACCGTGAACCGTTCAATCCTCGTAGGCAGAGGAATCGGTCCCACAACCTGGGCCCCGGTACCGCGCGCCGTGTCGATGATCTCGCTCACGGCCTGATCCAGCACCCTGTGATCGTACGCCTGCAAACGAATGCGTATACGCTGACTTTGCATTCTAACGTTACCTGTTCAGTAGTTGTTCTCTTACCGTCCGCGGCACGACCGCAAATTCGCCGGGCTCCATCGTATAGCTGGCGCGGCCGCGCGAGAGCGACCGGATTGCGGTTGAGTACCCGAAAAGTTCTGCCAACGGCACCTGCGCGCGCACGATCTGCATGTCTCCACGCGTCGTCATGTCGCGCACCGAACCGCGGCGGCCGTTAATGTCCCCCATGATGTCGCCGACATAGTCGGCAGGCGTCACGATGTCGAGGGACATGATCGGCTCCAGCAACTCCGGCGCGGCGGCCAAAGCCGCCTCGCGGAACCCCATCACGGCCGCGGTCCTGAAAGCCACGTCTGTCGCCGTTTCCTCATCCGAGACGGCCACGTCCGTCACGGTCGCCAGCACGTCCGTCACCGGATAGCGCGCCAGCACCCCGGTCAGGATGCCGTCTGTCAATCCCTGCTCCACGCACTCGGCCAGCTTCTCGTCAGGGAGCTGGCGGCGCGCGGCGGCGGAAATCGCCACCGCATGCCCGCTGCCCCGCTTCTGAGGAGCCACCTCAACCGTCACCTTGGCGCAATGCCGCTTCCCGCCCAACTCGCGGTCAAAGAGGTATTCGCTCTTGCCCGTGGTTGTGACGGTTTCGTAGTACGACACCATCGGACGGCCTGTGTTCGCTTCACACTTGAACTCGCGGCGCAGACGGTCCACCAGAACTTCCAGGTGCAACTCGCCCATGCCGCTTAAAATCGTCTGCCCCGTCTCCGCATCCACACGCACCTGGCAGGTTGGGTCCTCTGCTGCCAACTGTGCCATGGACTGCTCCAGCTTCTCTTTGTCCGCGCGCGACCGGGGCTCGATCGCAATGAACATCACCGGCTCCGGCACCGTGATGCGCTCTAAATAAACCGGCTGGTGCTCCGCGCAGAGCGTATCGCCGGTGGTGGCTTCCTTGAGCCCCACAATCGCGCCGATCTCACCCGGCCCCAGCGCCTCAACTTCAATCTGGTCATCCGCGAAAAGCCGCACCAGCTTCAAAATCCGCTCACGCTTGCGACTGCGCGGGTTGTAAACATTCTGCCCCTTCTTCAGCGTGCCGGCATACACCCGCACAAAGAAGAGCCGCCCCACATACGAATCCGTCGCAATCTTAAAAATCAACGCGGTCAACGGCGCCGACGCGCTCTGCTCGCGCGTCACCTTGTTCCCGCTCTTCAGGTCCGTGGCCTCCACCGGCGGACGGTCAAGCGGCGACGGCAAATACCACACCACCGCATCCAGCAACTGCTGCACACCCTTGTTGCGCAGCGAAGAACCGCACAGCACCGGCACGACCTTGCCGGCGATCGTCGAACGCCGCAACGACGCGCGCAGCACCTCCGCCGACAACTCCGGATTCTCGAAATAGGCCTCCATCAACGTATCGTCGGCCTCGGCCGCCTGCTCGCACAGCACGGCGCGCGCCGCAACAGCGGCCTCCCTCAACTCGGCGGGAATCTCCGACGCGCTGACGCCGCGCCCCTCGGTGCCATCGTCATACGTCAATGCGCGCATCTCCAAAAGATCAATCACGCCGCTGAACGTCTCTGTTTTGCCGATCGGCAATTGCACGCACACCGGATTGGCATGCAGCAGCGAGCGGATCTCCGACACACAGGCCTCAAAATCGGCGCCCATGCGATCCATCTTATTGATGAACGCAATCCGCGGCACATGATAGCGATCCGCCTGACGCCAGACCGTCTCAGACTGCGGCTGCACCCCGCCGACGGCACAAAAAACGCCCACCGCGCCGTCCAACACGCGCAATGAGCGTTCAACCTCTATCGTAAAATCGACGTGACCGGGCGTGTCGATCAAATTGATCTGCACATCCTGCCAGGAGCAAGTGATGGCGGCGCTGGTAATCGTAATGCCGCGTTCGCGCTCCTGGATCATCCAGTCGGTGACAGTGTTGCCTTCGTCTACATTGCCGAGACGGTGCGTGCGCCCTGCATAAAAAAGAATGCGCTCAGTCGTCGTGGTCTTGCCCGCGTCGATGTGGGCCACGATGCCGATGTTCCGGATCCCGCAAAGCGAGACATCGCCGCCGACCGGCACACCGCCGGCCGCAGCCATACGCTCTCTATCTGCCTTGCTTTCCAAGACGCTCACCCTTCACCCTGACTTTTCAAAGAACAGCGGATTTTCCGGCAACCCTGCCGGCTTATCCTAAAACGGGCTCAACCGCCCGCGAAATTCGCCTCTTTGCGTCGAACAAAGGCGAGTAAATTAGCAAATTGGCTTACGCTAGGCAAGCGCGAAGTTTTGCGAATTTTTGCGCCCGTTTTGGAGTGCGGTGACAAGAGCCGCGCTGTGCGCGGGTCGCGGCACCGCTTTTGCGCGTAGCCTTGCCCCGCACCCCGGCTCAAAAAGCGGCGTCGCGCGGAATACCGCTTTGCCGCCGCACTCCAGATTTTTTCGCGAGCCGTGCAACACCTCACGGCCGCACGACCCGATAAAACCGCGAAGGCACGGTATTGGTATCCGAGACCTCCGTGACCGCGCCGGTGGCGGCAAAAGTTCCGAGACTCGCCCACGCCGCATTCGTCAGACTGTCGCGACACTCCAGACGGAACGAGGCAAGATTCGTCACCGCAATCTGAAAGCGGACAACATTCGTCCCGTCAGACAAAGCCTCTGTGCTCAAACCGAGAGGTTTCAAAGTAGGCACCACATACCACCCAGAAATATCCCCCGCAGACAAAGTCCCCGCGCCTGTTTGAAATGCTTGGAAATTAGAGACGCAAACGTCACCTATCCTCTCACCAGATTCTGCAATCAAAAGCCCCGTTTCAGGATCATAAGTGCCATAATTTCCATTTCCATTGAGATCGACAAAGGCTTCCCAACGACCATTGTCTGCGAAAGGATAATTTGCAGTTTGCCCAGCTACAAAACCCCAATAATTCTCATCATCTACGTTAAAATAACCACTAGCCGAACCACCAGAACCATCCAAACCTCCGACAGCAGCGTAAGAAACATATCCTCCCCCCAAATCAATCCCCATAAAGTAGACTAAACTAAATGCAGGATTATCGACAATAATATTTCCATTTTGATCTCTGAAAGTTATCGAATGGGCCACATAAGTAACCGATTGCCCTTGCGGATTTGATTGGCTGGCATTGGGCACAATATCTTCAAAAGACCCCACTCAATCGGCTCCGCCTTCGCCTCTTTGACGCCGAACACGGCACCCGCTCCGACCATTCCCGCCAGAGCCAGATGTTTCAGTGCGCTCCGCGCCATCATGCTAAAACCCCCAACATTCATGCCTCAAGTATACCCCATCCGCCCCCACCTTTCACCCCCTATTTTTCAATAAGTTTGGGTGTACGAAATTTGGAGTGCGGTGACAAGAGCCGTGCTGTGCGCGGGTCGCGGCACCGCTTTTGCGCGCAGCATTGCCGCCGAACCCCTGCTCAAAAGGCGGCTCGTGGGGACACTCGCCCTCCACGCTTCGTGTCTTCGCGCACAGCGCAACAAGGCTCTGAAGAAGCTTTCGGGACAGTCTCGCCTGCCATGAGTGCGGCAACACCGCGCATGTCCACGCCCGTTTCGAAGAGCGCCCGCAGAGCCAAGTCGATGCTGACAGAGGGATCGCCCCTTTCAATGAACGAAAAACGGCTCTGGCTGGTTCCCAGCGCCTTGGCCATGCTGGCCTGGGAGAGCCCGAGCGCAAGCCGTCGCTCACGGACGGCGCGGGTGAGCACGGCCTTGGTTTCAATATAAGCCGCCTCCGCGTCGGTGAGCCCGAGCAGTTCCTGCGCACTACCCTCAACCCACCCCTTTCCGATCTCTTTCATTTTGCGTCCCTCCTGTGGTAATCGCGCAACCGCCGTGCGCACCGCGTCAGAATTGTTTGTGGCGTCGTCCGGGTCGTTTTCTTGAACACGTCCAAGACAACAATCGCCTCAGGCGTAACCGCGTAGACGAGCCGCCATTCACCGCCCGTGTCGGTCACGCGCAACTCGTGACACCCCGCGCCGATGTCGGGCATAGGCCTTGACTGCGGCATGGAAAGCGCCTCGCCGTCCTGAACCAGCCGCAACAGGAAACCCATCTCTTTTCGCGCGGCCGTGGTCATTGGCGGGGTCTTCACTTCGCCATATAGCCACCGAAGCGGTTTCATAAGGCTTATATTATCCCTTTTTTGATATAACCGTCAAGTGCGTTGTCAGGGGCGTAGTTTGACATTAGACTTTTCGTGTTCCTAGCATCTGTTTCGCCAGAGCCAGATGTTTCAGCGCGCTCCTCGTCCTCTTCGAGACTCGCATCCGCGTCATCATGATGACCCTCCCAACATTCATGCCTCAAGTATACCCCATCCGCCCCCACCTTTCACCCCCATTTTCCGTTTTTGCGTTTTTGCGTTTTTGCGTTCGGCCTTGTCCTCGTCCAAGCACACAGGTATCATACCGCTATCAAGGAAAAGGCATGGCCCGAGGCACAGCAGATCGCGGTGTAAACACCGCGCACAGAACCCGCACCGCGCACGGGGCTGAGGGCGGTCCTGTGCGCCCCGTTCACAGGGCGTTTCAGCACAGCATGCTCCGCCGCTGTTTCAACCACGACTACCGCGATCCCTTCTTCTACATGATCACGATCACCACGCACCAGCGGCGGCCGTGGTTCGGCGTCTGCGAGAACAACGCCTGCACCCTCAGCGCCGACGGCTTGCTGGTGCGGGACCTCTGGTACCGCATCCCGCACGACACCCCCCAGATCGAGCTCTCTACGCTTTGCCTGATGCCCGACCATCTGCACGGCATCGTACACGTCACTGAGCACATGGAGAAACCCGTCGGCGTCCCCTTGCGCGCCTTCAAGTCCCAATGCACCAGCGCCCTGCGCAAACGGCACGGCGACGCCGCCCTCACGCTCTGGAACCCCGGCTACAACGACCGCGTCGTCTGGCGTCGCGGTTCGCTACGCGCCTACAGACACTACATCCTAGACAACCCGCGCCGCTACTGCCTCAAGAAGGCACATCCCGACTTGTTCCGCACCGTGACCGGTCTGCAACATGCCGCGTTGCCGCCCGATCAGCGTTGGGACGGCTACGGCAACCTCTTTCTCTTAGACCGCCCCGAGAAACTGGCGATCCGCGTCTCCCGCAAGGCCAGCGCAGACGAGATCGCGGCCTTGCGCGAGCAGACGCTGACGGAAGCCGCGCAAGGCACCGTCATCGTCTCGCCCTTCATCTCGCCCGGCGAACGCGAGATCGCCACCGCCATTCTTGACGCACCCGTCGGGGACGTCATCCTACTGAAGCCCGACGGCTTCCCGCCGCTTTTCAAACCGAACGGGCGCTATTTCGACCTGTGCGTCCAAGGCCGTCTTCTCATCCTGTCCCGTTCTGTGGCCACCGTTCACGGTGGCGCGACGCCCCTCACCCGCGAGACCTGCCTCGCGCTAAACGCCGCCAGCGCACATATTGCAGAAGCAGACACTATGGAAGTAATAGGTAATAGGTAAGAGGTAAGAAGTGGCATGGGCGTCCCGCCCATGAAACACGGGCAAGATGCCCGTGCCACATCTGAACGTCGAACGCCCAACACCCAACGCCCAACGCCGAAGTAGAAACACTCCTGCTCAAAAAGCGGCTCGTGGGGACACTCGCCCTCCAAGCTTCGCGTCTTCGCGTGAAAAAGCCGAGCAGTGCTTTTACACTCGTCATTGCGACCACTGGGTGGTCGCAATAAAAAAAGCCACGCGGACATCCGCATGGCTCTTCAAAAAATCTCACGTGCAGCGCTTACCACGCGTAGTGCGCGAAGGCCTTGTTGGCCTGCGCCATCCTGTGCGTGTCGTCGCGCTTCTTGATCACGTTGCCTTGGTTGTTGTACGCTTCGATCAACTCCGCCGCCACCGCTTTGGGCATCGGGGTGCCGCGGCGCGCGCTGGCGTACGACGTCATCCAGCGCAGGGCCAGCGAAAGCTGACGCCCCGGACGGATCTCGACCGGCACCGGGTAGGTCGTGCCGCCCACGCGACGGGATTTGACCTCCACTTTCGGCTTCATGTTCGCAATCGCGGTGTCCATCACCTCGATCGGATCCTGGCCGGTCTTCTCCTTCAGCTCTTCCAGCGCGCCGTACACAATACGCTCGGCGGTCGTCTTCTTGCCGCTCTTCATGAGCGCACGGATCACGCGGGCCACCAGCTCGCTGTTGTATTTCGGATCAACGGGCTGCACCCGTTTCACTGCTCTGCGCCGTCTTGCCATGGCTTAGCTCTCCGACTTCTTCTGACGCTTCATGCCGTACTTAGAACGGCTGCGGTTGCGCCCGGACACGCCCAGGCTGTCCAGACAACCGCGAACGATGTGATAACGGACACCGGGAAGGTCCTTCACACGACCGCCGCGCACCAGCACCACGCTGTGCTCCTGCAGGTTGTGCCCCTCGCCCGGAATGTAGGCCGTCACTTCATGACCCGTCGTCAAACGGACACGGGCCACCTTGCGCAACGCCGAGTTCGGCTTCTTCGGTGTCTGCGTCTTCACGACGAGGCAGACACCACGGCGCTGCGGACACCCCTTCAGCGCGGGTGACTTGCTCTTCTTGCGCATCGGCACGCGGCCCTTGCGCACTAGTTGATTAATCGTCGGCATTGAATGCTTTTCCTTCTCGATTGGAAATAAATGGAGGGGCAGATTATCACAGTGCCGCGTCTCACGTCAACCGGGATTTTTGCAAAATCAACCGCCGCGCTCGTCGAGAATCTGCTGGAGGCGTTCGACGGGCACCTCGTAACCCTTGCCGCACATGTGGCAGAAGATCCGCGCCGGGCGGTCTTCGCGCACCAACTCTTCGAGATCGGCGGACGGCATGGCGATCAGCATGGCGTCGACCCGCTCGGCCGTGCAGCGGCACGCGAACCGCAACGGCTTGGCAGGCTGGAACACGCAATCGTCAAGCCCCAGCGTCGAACAAAGCGTCTGCGGCGAGGCTGCGGCCTCTAGGCTCTCTTGTACTGTGCCGTCCTCAAAATACCGCGCGATGCGTTCGAATACCTCGCGGTCGCTGTCGGGCAAACACTCCACGAGCAGACCACGCGAGCCGTCAATGAACCCACCATAAGCCAGTGCGGAGACCTGCACCAGCACCCGGCGTTGCAGCGAGTGCTGGTAGTACTGCTCCAACCCTTTGATGACCGAGGCGGGCGACACGGCAGCCATGCCGCTGGCCAGGATTTTACCGGGTAGCGAACGGATGATCTGAATCTCGCCTTGGTCGCCCAGCGCACATGAGAGATCCAACTCTTCGCATTCATCCAGTTCGTTCATCACTTTGACATGCGTGTAACCGCGCAGACTGCCGTCGGCACCGGCCTCCACCAACAGACCGCCCACGGGCCCCGATACGCGCATGCGCAGGGTGACCGTCTCTTCGGGCTGTGACAACTCGGCACCGAGCAACGCCACCGCAGCCAGGGCTTCGGCCTGGATCAGGCCCGCCGTCGGCCCGCACAGATGACTACGCTCCAACTCGCGCGCGGAGTCGGTCACTTCAGCGAAGACGAGGTTGATATTCGCAGAGGGGGAGAACGCCGCCACCAGACTGTCGGCGGTTTTAGACATGATCATAACCGTTGTCTCCCATCTCATCCTCTGACGTTTTCGACACCTGCTGTACATGTTGCATGAAGTGCGTCCGAAGACTTTCGATACGGCGCAACTGACGTTCCAGCGACCAGAGCGCGAACCGCCACCTCTTGGCAAAGCCGTAGTGCTTGGGCAGGCCTGGATCGAAATCGTCGAACTGCTCACGCCGCACTGAGTAGTTCCAGTGCATTTCGCGTGTCTTGAACTCGAACCCGTCGAAAAAGTGCTCCGCCAAGGTGGCGAGCGGCACGGCCTCGCGGTGATTGAGCCAAAACCGATAGAGCACCTGCGCGTAGCAATCAAAATAAAAATCGAATAACTCGTTGAGGTTCTCTTCGGTGTGGGCGTTGTTGGGCCAGCCGCAGGAGCCGCGGACCGAGCAGATCTTCACCCCCTTCGGCATCTCGCGTCTGACGGCGATATCATATCCGAAATCAAAAATCTCCTTTCCTTCCCCAAACCGGCATCCCCCGGTTTCGGGCAGGTATTTTTTGAGCACCAGATTCTGCGCCGCGGCGTCTCCCAGCAGCGCTCCGATCTTCAGCACCACCCTGGGATCCTTGCCGCCCTGATTACCGCCGAACTCACCCGTGCACTGAAACAGCCGCGGCGGGATATCCTCCAGCGGCTCGCCGGGGCTGCGGCTACGGATGAAATAGTTCATCTCACGCCCAGCGGTGCTGTCAAGCCACGACAGCAAACGGTATTCGCCGAAACCCACGCCCAACGCCTTGAAGGCTTCAACGCGCGCCAGCATGTAGCTGCCGTAGCCCGGTGTTTTCTGCGCCAGTCGTTTTTCGATCAAGCTCATGCAGAGCGGACGGCGATTGGTCTTGACGACGATTTCGCGCGTCGCGCCCGCGCCTACGGCCAAGTTGTTCGTGGCATCGCTTGCGGAGCGCACCTCGTAGATGTTGGCGTACTCGATGATCTCGCCCTGGCTCATGATCTGCTGGACGTTGGCCAACAGAACCCGCGTACGCTCGTCGGCACCTGGATGGAAGTCCGGCCGGCCACCCCGGAAGGTTGCGCCCGGCAACGCCGTGCGGCGGTCGTCGAACGCCGGTGCAATGGCCGCGCCCGATCCGTAGTAGATCTCGCCCGTGAGGTGACTGTAAAGCGTCTCGACGAAATATTCGCTGGACTCGTCGGCCAGTTCAGGCCGCTCCAGCGAAGCTTTGAACCGCGCATCGACCGTCCGCATCCACTCGGCCACCTGCCGGGCGTCCAGTCGCTCCTGCTCGATGCCCTCCATGATCTGCTCCAGCTCGGGCACGATCGTCTTGCACGCCTCGCCGCGACGCAGACCGAACAGCTCAATCTCGTTGTGGCCATGATATTTCGGCGAGCGCATGCAGGAACGTACGTCGCCCTCAAAGATCGAGACCAGTTCGCGCAGGCACTCTATGAACTCGGCGTAGTTTGTCTCGATCAACGCCAGCAACGTATTGAAATCGGTGTACGTCAAAAAGTGTACACCCTTGGCGCTGTGATAGTAACGCAGGCGGGTGTCGATGCGTGTGCGGCTCGCGGCCAGGGCTGCGTCCATTTCGCGCCGCGTCCAGGCCAACGGCTTGACACGCCACTCCTGCCCCTGCTGCCGATAATATTCAAGGGCGGCGTCGTTGCGCTCGCCCATGATCACGTCGTTAAGCGCAAACCCGACGCTCTGCAACCACTCGTCGGCCTCGGTGACCACGTCGGTCGGCACGTCACGTTGCGAGACTTCGATCGTGCCGTCCACCACGTTCGCGCAAACGATGGCATCCTGCAACGTCTTGCTCCGCCGCGAGGTCGGCACACGGCCAAGGTTCCAGAATTGACCGGAAAGCAATGGGATGGCCGCAACCGTGTGGTTGCCGGTGGTCAACGTCATGACATAGCCGCCGGTTCCCTTGATCAGATCCTGCTTGCGCACGATCAGCACCGGACTGTGATTTTCCAGATGCTTCCAGACATCTTTCTCAAAGATGAACGTGTCACTGCCCCAGTCATAGGCGATGAAGACACGCTCGTGGCCCATCGACTTCAGAACCACGGTCTCCCGCCTCAAACGCGCCTCACGCCGCACACGCGCAACAAACGCACTCACGCCAGGCCTACGACGGCTCACGCTAGATTTACGAACGGCACCCACTCATGCCTCCTATAGCAGAATCAACGTTTCTTTCGCAATCAACTCCTCGGCAAGCCCGCCCACGGCATCCAGCCCGCAGATGTCGGCAGCTTCAAGCAGGTTCTGCAACGCCGGCAGGATGTACCGCATGAAGCCCGCCTGTCCCACAGACGCCAGTCGCCCGAACGCACCCAGCGCCTGAACCAGCCGTTGCACGGCACCGATGTGGAGCAGCGCCACACCGTCGTGCAGGCCGGGCGCGCATATTTCATAGGCTCGCGCCAAACGCACTCTCAATTCAGGAGTAAGTGTAACATAAGGATCATACAAAAGAGAAGCCAGATCATAGGCGGCCGCTCCCATCCGCAATCCTTGGAAGTCGATGAACGCCATACGCCTGCCGCGAAACAGGATGTTGCTGGACTGGAAGTCGCGGTGCAGCGCCACCTGCGGCGCATCCAGCAGGCGCGCCGCGACTTGCCGCAGCTCGCGCGCCACGTCGCTCGGCAACGCTGCCAACCCGTAGCGCTCTTTGAGCAGATGTGTTTCAAACAAGCCGTGTTCCCATCCGTAGAGCGCGGCGTCAAACGGCGGCTCCAGTATCGTGTCCGACTCGGCCGCGACGCGGCGCGTGCCCTCTACATGAAGACGCGCCAACGCCTCCATCACCGGCAGATACCACGTTTCGGCCCGCTCTGGACGCGCCGCCATGCGCTTCTGGAGCGAGTCATCGCCCCAGTCCTCCATCACCAGACAGCACCGCTGCGCCAACTCCGCCAACACCTGCGGCACCGGCACGCCGGCCTCCGCCAGCAGACGCGCGTGCCCGGCATAGTGCGCGTTCTCGCTCCGCTCAAGGCTGTAGCGGATATAGATCGCTCGGTCGGCACCGTGATATAGACGCCAAAAACTGCGGTTCGATCCGCGCGTCCCGAGAAACGCAGCGGCGGTCTCGCGCGGCGACCACCCCAGTTCATCCAGCGCCTCCGGCAACGCATCATCACCCGCCTTGTCGGCCGCCACACACACGACGTCGTCAAGCCGTCCACCGACACACCCGCCGCCGATCACGCACCTCTTGAGGACGCTACCCGGCAACACGCGCGTC
>Ga0208824_1002205_pt1 | contig 15419 bp, 11 predicted proteins | sample AD_JPNTR3_MetaG_FD_184447 | JGI IMG/M metagenome (GOLD analysis project Ga0208824, IMG submission 184447) | Active sludge microbial communities of municipal wastewater-treating anaerobic digesters from Japan - AD_JPNTR3_MetaG (SPAdes) (version 2) | ecosystem: Engineered > Bioreactor > Anaerobic...
ATTTGCATTAAAAAATATCTTATCTGGAACGGATAGGAAAAATCAAGGCGAACTGTCAACGATGGTTGAAGTGCTGACCCTTGAAGCCCATCCCATCGGCTATGCCGTGGGTGGGTAGTTCACTGTTATATATAAAATAGCCAATAATCAATCTTGGAGGCATGTAAAATAAGAAATTTATGTTATCGCAAGAATCTATAGATGAATTAAAACTATTAGGTAAGAAGAATAAAAAACTCCAAGACTGCTATGACGAACTTATTAAGTTTTTAGAAAGTCCGTATATGGAATCTTATAATACTGTTCATGAATTAATAGGATTTGTTAATAGTCAAATAAAGGATGCTGTAGATGGAAAATTATCTGTAAGAGTTGGAGAGGATGGTGTAGAGGAATCTTCTGATATGCCATTAGACATTTTTAGTTCTAAAGATAATAAGGGCTTTGACCGTGTACTTAAATACGTTACCGAGCTATCAAAAATACTTTTAGCTTTAGATGTTATCAGAGGCAAGGTTAGCCCACAAGCTATGGAAGCATCTAAAAAAGGCACTTCTGACATTGATGAAGCACGTATGAGATTAAAAGATAAAAGAGATTGAAGTACGAAAGAAATATTCCATTAGGTGAGTCTGGAATTATTTACGTTTGCCCTCCAGCTCCACCAAAAGAAAAAATAGATGGATATAACCTTCCTAAAAAAGACCAAAAATTTAGGAGACAAAAATTTCTTTCGGATAGTGAGTTCCTACTTTTAGATAAAGAAAAGAGAATAGAAATTTTATCCACTGAGCTTGACCGAAGACTGAATGGGTATTTTTTAATGATTAACGGTTGTCTGACTTACCTTACGGGTTCCCATTATTTCTATTTGAATTATTGGGATATGGGGGCGCAAACAGAAGATGGATTTCCAGAATACAGATGGTCTAACACTAAATGGTTTTACTTTAAAGACTTTTGTATTAAAGACCCAAATTGTTTTGGAGGTATAATGCTCACGCAAAAAAGGTTCGGAAAAACAGAAATTGAGATAGCCGACCTTTATAATGCAGCTACACTTATAGACACTAAGTGTCTTTTTGGTATGCAATCAATTAATGCTACTGATGCCCGTAAAAATCTTTTTCAAGATAGATTAATGCGTTCACATAAAGCTATTCCTAATTACTTGAAACCTATCTCTAATGAAACTAAATCAACTAAACCTATCGTTAGCGAACTTACTTTTTTCGGCAATAAGGAAGGTGGAAAATATACAGCAGCTTTAGATAATAAAATTGATTGGCGACCAACAACAGTATCGGCATATCAGGGAAAGAAACCTAAGCGTATTTTTATAGATGAACCGGGAACTATTGACGAGATGGATTTAGAAGAAGCATGGACTACTATTAGAGAGCAGTTGGCATTAGGAAAGAAAATAAATGGTAAGGCGTTTCTTCCAACAACTTTAGAGAATATGACCAATAAGGGCGCTTTTGCTTTTAAGGAAATTTGGGATAAATCAGATTACAACAAAAGAGACGAAAACGGACGAACAGCTTCAGGATTTTACCGATACTTTAAACCCTTCTATGAAGGATACGAAGGTTTTATTGATGAATATGGTAATGACTTGGTTGATGAGGCAAAAAAGTTTCGTCAAAACAAATTAGATGCAGCAAGTGAGGCCGACCAACGTAAAACGAAAAGACAATACCCAGAAACTCAAAACGAGGCTTTTGATGTAATGACTTCTACTTTTTTTGCTAATAGAGTAGTAGAAAAATACAAGGTAATTTGGGATGAAATTAAAAATAACAAAGAGGATAGGGCGAGTATTGTAATCATAGGAGATAAAATAGAGTTAAAGCCTAATGATAAATCTCCTTTTGTTTTTTTAGAACTTCCAAAGCCTAATGTTGATTATTACTTATTAGTTGATGGTGTTGGAACAGGAACTGAATCGGGTGGAGAAGAAGGTTCGGATGTGGCTGGAATCATAGTAAAGATGTACGACCCCGCGACAGGACTTCCATTTGAATTTGTGGCATATTTCAGGAAGCGACCTCAAACCGTTGAACAATCTTACGAATATCTTTTGGATTTATGTAAATATTATAATATTCACGGCAGGTTTAAAAAAATACAAGCAGAAGCCTCTAACTCAACAGCAGATCATTTACCCGATTTTTTAAGAAGAAACAATCTTATTCAGTGGGCTATGAGGCGTAGAGATTATTCAGGAAAAGGATATGTAGAAGTTGACAAGTATTTTCAGCCAGTAAATCAATGGTCAATGAGTTATGCACTAAGGGAGATGAATATGCTGTTAGACAAATACCCTAATTCTGTTCGCATGAAAGGAATTGTTAGCGACTTCCTGTTACCTTCTGATAAAAATGCGGATTTAAGGTCTGCCGCATTAATGCTTCCGTTTGTTTTGCCACCTAATTTCGACAAACCACAACAGCAAATACAGCCGATTATTCGTAGAAGATATGAAATAGTAAACAAAAACGGAACTAATGTTCGTGTTGTAACAAGCAAGGTTTACTACCCAAAAGGTTACATCCCACCTGTTCAAGAATAATTTTATTCAATCATTTAATTTTGAAACTTTTAATTTAACTTTGACGCAAACTCTTTTGAATGGACAATAGCGGAATCAGCTCAGGCGGCTCAAACTTAGTTAACACGGGCATCCTGCCATTTATTAACAACACCTACCAAATAAACGGTGTGCTTAACTACAACAAGCCTAATGATATGATGCTTGATAAGTACAAGTTTGCCAATGATGGGGAGTACTTTTTGCAGTACGGTCGTTATGTTATAAGAAATTTCTACAATCAGCCATACCCCTTCTTTCTGAATCCTTCCATTTCGCTTGGTATTTCAGATATGATGGTAAGAAACTTCATGTATTACTTTGGAGAACAAAGTAACGAAAGTTATAAGTATGAGATGCAGATGCCGGGGGCAAGTTCATTCACAGCCCCATTCGTACCCGACCAACGCATACGGACTCTTATTGAGCACATGGTAGGTAAGATTCGCTCAATGATAGAATCGGTTGAAGACTCAATGAGTGTTAAGTCTTTGGATTACGAAACAGTTAAGGTAAGGGAGGCTTTCAGGAGAAAGATAGAGATTAAATTGTTGATCGACCCTTTAATGCAGGACAATCCTGTGCTTTACGCTCCAGAAGGAGTAGCTAAAGTAACCACACAGGAGGAGGCTGATGCAATAGTTGACAAATATAGAACCAAACTCGAAAATGCGTGCCTTAAATTAGTAAGGGGAATTTACTACGAAGAAGAATTAAAGTTAAAGTTTGAAGATGCGGCAGTTAATCAGTTAGTTGGCAATTTTTGTCAAATAGTAATTGAGGTAATTGGTGATGCTTTAGACATTAGGGTTACTCCGTGCTACAATGCAATAATTGATAATAGAACTAACGGTGATTTTGGTCAGTACGCTGAGGTTGGTGGTTATGTTACTTCAATGACCCCCAGCGAAATCTTCTCCCGTTACCCTAAAGTTTTTGAAAGCGAAAAGAATCAAAAATTTATCAATACAATGGCTAAGTCTCTTGCTAGCAACTGGCAGGGGGCTTACGATTTTTACAATCTTAATAATATAAGATTCTGGGATAATTCAACTGGGAAGGTAGCTGTGGCTAAAGTGTTCTTCTTGGCGCAATCAAATCTTAGGTATAATGTACTTCCAAAAGGAAAAACAGGACTACGGGCAAGATTTTTAGATGATGACCCGTTAAAGAAAAGACACGTTAACACCCCTGAAGGACAACTCTACATCCCATCGGAAGACATAGCAGGCGATGATTGGAGTTGGAAATGGCATCAGGTAGATATAATAGGTAATGCTATCGTAGCTAATTATGGTTACGTACCTTACCAAGTATTAAGCTCCAAGAAAGGTCGCAGACCAAGCCCCCCGTTCACCCAATACGTTCACAGGAACTACATGGGATTCTTTAAGTCGTTCGTGGCTAGACTTTCGGCTCACTCAGACAAAAAGGAATCATTAAGGAGGAAGATTCAGGAAATGCAGAACAGGGACATGGGTAAGGTGTACGCTATTTATGCTGATAAACTCGCAGCCGCAGGAATAGACCCATTGACGGTATTTGAAGATTTCAAGTCTATGGGAGTTGCTATCATAGGAGTTGATGGTGAGCCGGGCAGTTTGACTAACGCCAAAGGTTTAGTAGCTGAGGAGCTTGATTTTTCCCTGCAACATCAAATCTCCCAATACATCAACATGCTTGTTTTCGAGGATAAGATGATGGATGATATTACTAATCTACCTCCATCTGTATTAGGCACTCAGGATAAGATTGTAGGCAAAGGAGTGCAAGAACAAACCATAAATCAATCCCAATACTCAACACTTTCTCTTTACAAAGGATTTGAAACATTTATGCAAAATACTTGTCAGCTTGCGTTGAATATAGAGAAAATGCGCAGGGCTGACTCAGGGGAAGAGGAAATTATTCAGATTTCACCAACTGATGCAGAGATAATTCAAATTGACAAGAAGGACAAGTATCAGGAGGTGGGGATATTCTTTGAGCCACTTGATGAAATAGAACAAAGCAATAAAGGGCTTTATTCGCAGATTCTCCAAAGCTATAGCCAAAACGCCAGTCCTGAAGGCGCAGAAGCTATTCTTAACATCTTAAAGCTTATGAAAGCTAAAAGTTTCAATGAAGGAATTTCAATGTTGCAGCAGTTTGTCGATACACAAAAAATAGCAAGGTCTAATGAAGAAAAGGCTATGGCTGAACATCAAGGGCAAGTAGAGCAACAGTCAATTCAGATGCAGCAAGATTTTCAAATAGCCATGAAAAAATTAGATGGTCAAATTAAGATGAATGAAACAATGTTCAAAGAAGAGCAGCAAAATTTCAGGACTGAATTTGAAACTCTTGCTAAAAATTTCACATCTGAAATGGAAAGGCTATTAAAATTACATGACATAAATACGAGTAAGGAAATCGCACAAATGCAAATAGAAGCACAACCTGAGCCTGCATAAAAAATAAAGCGAGAATTTTTTAGTTTCCCGCTTTTGTTTTATATTTGTTTTCGTAACAAATCAAATATAAGATGACAAATTTAGAAAAATTAAATGAATTTTATGTAGGTAAGAAATATTTCATGCTTACCATCAACCGTGTTTACGATTCAGGTAAAAGAAGAAAAGACAAACATGGTAATTTAAATCGGATAGTTTATTGGATTGAATGTACTTGTGAGTGCGGCAAAATAAAACATGGTGAGAGAGCCACTATAACAAGCGGACAAATACAATCATGTGGATGTAAGCATGGTTTTTATTTTCTATCAAGAAAACATAGAGCCGAGTTTTTTGCTTGGATGAACATAAAGGCTCGATGTTATAAGGAAAGTCACAAAGAATATATTAATTACGGAGGCAGGGGAATAAAAATGTGTGATGAATGGCTAAATAGTTTTGAGAAATTTTTTAATTACATAGGAAACAGGCCTTCAAAAAATCATTCCATTGACCGTCCTAATAACGATGGTAATTACGAACCTGGAAACGTCCGTTGGGCTACCGACAAAGAGCAGTGTCGTAATTATAGAAGAAATGTTAATTTGACTTACAATGGAGAAACAATGTGTATTAGTGCATGGTCTGAAAAATTTGGTTGGCATAGGTCTATAATAAGAGGTAGGCTTTTATTAGGGTGGAGTGTTGAACGTGCACTATCAACTCCTAACTTAGGAAGAAAAAAATCATAAACATTTGTATATTAAATATTTTGTGTAATTTTACCAACGATTTAAACATAGTGAAAAAATGAGTACCCCAAATCCATTAGCAGACGCGCCAGTAAGCGAAGATGTTCTTTTGCTTCAACAACAAATGAACGATAAAACTATTAAGGTAGAAAATACAGAAGAGTTTATCGAAAAAGTTGCAGAAAAATCAGCAGAGCAAAAACGTGTTGAAGAAGTCAATAAAACTGAAGTCAAAGAAGAGAAGAAGGAAAAACCTAAAACTTTGCAAGACTTCAACAAAAGCATTGGATTAGGGAAGAAAGCTAAGGAAGAAAAGGTAGAGCCAATAGTAGAAAAGATTGAACCGAAGGTAGAAAAAGTAGAACCAAAGGTTGAGGAGAAAGCAGAAGAAAAGCCAGCAGAAAAAGTACGCGAACGTAAGTTTGAAGGTTTTGAGAAAAAAACTGAGGAAAAGGTAGAGGAGAAAGTTTTTGACATTAATTCAATGCCTGCCGAACTAAAATCGGTTTACGACAAGGGTAAGGAGATTGAAAACGACTCAGACTATAAGTTACTGAAGGCTCTGAAGAAAGATGGAGGAAATGTATTAGAAGCCCTGTCAAAGTTAAATGACAGCAATCCAAAAGGATTAAGCGACAAACAGGTGTTTGAGAAATTGCTTAAAGAAGAGTTGGGGCAGAGCGGGGAGCAGGTGGCAGAGGCTTTGGAAAACTTCGATACACTTTCAATATCAGATAAGGTAGCCATAAAAAACTACAAAGAAAAACTCAGTAATGAGTTCGACAATAAAATTAAAGGACTGACAGAGGGGATAGATATTTACGACAAGGAAGGTGCAAAGCAAAGACAGGAATTAGCCAAACAGCAAGAGCAAGCCACTAAACAGTTTGTTAAAGATGTGGATGCTTCACTTGCTCAAATTAAAGGTCAGGATTTCTTAGGAATAAACATGGACGATAAAGAAATGTCCGATTTCAAAGAGTTCCTGAAAAGTGCAGATGCTCTACCTGTTCCTGTTAAGAAAGATGGAACTCCCGATGTTCAGGGGTTTATAGAAAATAATTTCAAAGTAAAGAACTTTGACAGTATAGTAAGTACAGCTATTGAGTATGGTATAGCACAAGGGTTAATGAGGAAGAAAGATGAGCAAAGTAATAGTGGGGCGTCTCGTGTCGAGCCTGCCGCACCAGCTTCAGCCACCAAATCAGCATCCCCCGGTGATAAAAATTACCACTTAAAGAACTTACCAATGTTACAACACGTTACCAAAGCTGTTAAGGCAGACTAATTAACGTGTAAATTTAATTGCCTTTTTCTTCGTCTTTAGGCGAGTAGAACTTTTCTAAGTGCAATCCAAAAAATCGGCTTGGCCGTGCGCTGTAAAGCGTAGTTTGTTGACTTCCTATAATTATAGGAGGGTGGATTTCACATAGGGGTTTCCCTATCTACTCAAAAAAAATGAATAATAACAATCCTCAAATCTATTCGTATGATGCTGCGTTGTATCAATACAATAACGTACTTCCCGGCATCCTGAATCGTGACCGTACGTGGGAGAAAGCATTAATACTCCCAAGTCGTATCAATATGGGCACATCCATGCCTATAAATGGACTTGATGGTGTACACAAACGCATCATCCGTCCACGCCAGAATGCGCAACAACAAATTGCCGCAATCTCACCAAGCACAGGTACAGCACAACAAATGACTATTACTTGGGCTGATCCATTGTTTAACACTTTCCGTCCCGGTGACGTAGTAAAAGACCTTACTACTTTTACTGAAGGTACAGTTGTTTCTTCTGTTCCCGGAGTTTCTGTTATCGAAGCAGAGTTTAACCCTACAATCTTTGACTGTACTTTACAGTTCCAAGTTGGGTCTATCGCTTCTTTCTCAAACAACCGTTCTATTATATACGGTTCAGGAGGAACAACAGAAGTATTCTACGAACAGACTACTCAGCTTGACTATCTGACCACAATAAACGAAACAGTTACCATTACTCGTAAGGAAGGTTTTGACTCTTACATAGGTCAGGACGGAGCTATATACGTAGCCTCTCAACGTGTTCGTGATATGCTTCAAAGAATTAATACTGAAATCGCTTACCAGTACTGGTTTGGTGATGGAGGTATTCGTCAGACTTCACGTGGAAAAGTTTCTTCAACAGTAGGTATCCGTTCAGCTATTATTAATCCTACAAGTTTGCCGAATCGTGAGACAGGTCTTTACCGTCCTATCAGTTCAGCACCTCAGCTTGGAGATTTGATTGCTATGGCTAACTACATGGCTGAAGTTACAGGTCGTGCAGAAGAGGACTTCCTGTTTGTAATGGGACGTAACGCTCTTGAGGCTATACAACAAGACCCAACAGTGAAGAACTTAGTAACTTATCCCGGTATTCAGAATACAGTAGGCGGAGTTAACGTTGAAGGATTAAATGTAATGCAGTTTGCTTTAGGGGCAATTCGTTACAACTTCATGGTAGCTCCTTTCTTATCTGACACCAAGAGAGTTCCTGCCTTCTTTAAATGGTCTATCTACGGAATAGATATGTCGGCTATACCTACTATTAACCCCGATGGTTCAGAAGGAGTACAGACGGCAATGTCTAAAATTCACTGGGATTCAACTTTAGGAGATAATCCTAACGGAGAATTACTTTTAAGTAACATTCCCGGTAAATCAGGTATGCCCGGATCAATGAAAGAGTTCGTGGGAAGTACATTCCGCACAGCGGCTAAGAACATTGATGGTATGGAAATCAACGCTCAGTTTGATGGTGGTCTATCAATCCTTGCTGGTGCTATGGCTTTAACTGAATGGACAACTGGTTCTTAACCCTTTAAATTAAATTAAAAATGAGTAACATCAATATTTTACCGTTTGTAATTGACGCAGCGTCATCTACAACAACCGACAATATCAAACTGCTTAATCGTAGTTTATATATCGGGGCTACAGCAGCCAAACAAGTACGCATAGGAGGCGAGTTCCTTACGATAGTTAATGGTTCATTCAAGAAAAAAGTGGCTACGGCTGCTGTTAACGGAGTGGATACATTAACGTTTTCAGGAACAGCAAATTCAGTAGAATATACATTTACTATAACTCAGTACAATCGCTTACTGAAAACGTATTATGTAAAAACTATTGATTTTTATTCCCCTGCTACTGGAACGTTAACAACAACTGATATTGCTACAATAGCCAAAAGGCTTATTCAGGCAGACCCTCAGTTGCACGTAACTGTATCTCAATCTACCAATGTACTTACATTAACTACAACCACAGGTTACGAGTTAATCACGTACTCTACAGCAACTACCAACGTTGCTAAAGCACAAACTACTCAAGGTGTTCTTTCTTACGGTCTTACTCCTTACTACGCTCTTAATCAGTACAGCTTAGTTTCTGGAACTGACTTCACAGGAAGTACAGCAGGGTACACCACTTACCAGTTTGATTATTTGCAGCCTTTCGCACCTGACCTGACTACCTACACGGCAGCAGTTCAGACATGCTTTATTGCTATCAACACTGACTCGGCTAACGCAGCAGCGTTAATCACAGCAGCAGACGCAATATTCGCTCAGGCAGCATTTAACGCTAATACTGTTAAGATTGCTTAATTAATTGGAGGGGCGTAAAAACCCCTCCTTCTTTAGTAAAAAAAATAGTAAAAAATCAGTAAAACAAAATAGTATGATACAAACTTATCATTTAAAGCCTGTGGGAACAGGAGCAATAGATTACGAAGCGTTCATTGATGAAACCTCAACAGGAGGTTCGATGTGGGCGGTAACAAAAGATTTCGGATTGATTAAAACGGAGTCCAGAGAAAAATGTTGGAGGATTCGTTTTGACAATTTAAAAAGATTGGAAGTTATTAAATTTGACGACTCTCGCATTGATTCATCAAAAGGAAACTTTTCAATAAGAGATAAGAATATTTCGGAAGCGATAGTTAAGCTGAAGAGACATCACCAAACCCGTGTTGAGGGAGAGAAAAATCCTTATATTAAAGGAAATGTGTTTTTTGTACTTGAGCACGCCTCTAAAACATCAACAAGAGACGCAGAATTAAATCTTAAACGAAACAAAGTTTTCAACAAGTTTAATGAAATGACGTTGTCTCAGAAAGCAGATTGTGCATACTACTATGGACAAAACGCCAACTTACGTCACTCAGAGTTACTAAATTTGATGGTTGACTTTAAGAATGGATGGCTGATGCGTAACTCAGACTTTATCCCCGGATACACGTTCATTGAGCACTTCTTAGACAGGTACGAACCAGATGCAGTAGGTGAACAGAAAATAAGAATGGTTATCAACAAAGCCATTATTACAGGAGTTATCAAAAAGCGTCAGGATGGTTTCTACTTAGATGACGAAAAGGTGGCTATTAAAAATGAGGGAGAGCAGGCTTTATTCGAGAAACTGCATAGTGACGACAGGTTATTTGCAGTTATTTCCAAGAAAACCAATTTCGATTTGCAGGTAGATGATGACTTAGGTTCGTCTAAGCCAAAAGAAAAAACCATCAACGAGTCTGTGGTTGCTGATTATAAAATTCAGGAATTAAGAGGCTACGCAAAAGGAAATGCAATATCGGGTCATTGGAATAAACTCCCTACAACAATGATAAAAGAGTTGTTGGCAAAGGGCTTAAAAGATGAAATGATAGAAAAGGGTTTTATTACAAAAGAAGCAGTTTTAGAAGAGATGTGAACTACCCACCCACGCCAAAGGCGATGGGATGGGTTTTACGCTCCGTTTTATAAATATTTTCTTTGGTGCTGCTTACTTAAAAAGTTTTAGTATAAATTTGTAAGCGATGCCAACTACAGGACAGTATTTATATCAACAGTTTGCCAACAGGGCAGACCAAGCATATTCGGATTACACTCCAGAAGACATTTATAATATTTTCGCTAAAGAAGCACTGTTAATGTGCATTGAAAAGCGATTAGAGATGTACAAAAAGGGTGGTAATTTAGACAGGCAAAAAGCACGTGCAGACTTATTCACCATAATAAAGGCTGACGTGCTTTTTACTTGCACTAATAACGAGGTAGATATTAACGGAACCGATTTTATGAATGAGTTCTCTGTTAAGTGTAATTTTATTAAGCCTTATGTTTCAATAATCAGTGCAAGCAACACAAGTCCAATCAAATTAACTTTAACTGACAGGACTAATCTTAGAAGTGGAACATACATTCAACTTGCAGGTGTTTCGGGAAATACGGCAGCTAACGGACTTTTCTACCTTAAACAATTAAACGATTTCCAATTTTCAATGTACACCGACATTAATCTAACTAATCCTTCAAGCGGCAATGGGGCTTATGTTAGCGGAGGTCAAATTAGTAAAGTAATTCAAACAGTAGCCTACAGTTTAGACGCTAATCAAAAGTCAGATATATTAAGTCAGGCTACGATTAGTGAACCTCGTTACTTGATAGCTGATGGAGCGTTTAAAATGTATCCACTTACCGAAAATTGTGCTTCTATTTATTTAGATTACGCTTCTAATCCTGTAGTTTTTATTGATGCCACGGACAATACAATAGATTTAGAATTAACTTACACAGTTAATTTTTTAAATATGGTGAATAATCAAATAGGTGAATTAGTGAAACAGTCTGAGAAAGACCCCGAAATGGTTAACAGTTTTCGTGAACAATTAAATCAACCGTAATAAATGACATTCCCAGAATTATACGACCTCTTTGCATCTCTACCATCAGGAGGCTCTATCAACGATGATACTCGTCTTCAAAAGGGCTTCATGTACGCGTTGATTAATAACTGCAAGGCGGCAGCACAAAGACAAGTTTATAAAGCAACTAAGCGAACACATCCTGATTGGTTTATTCAGTACTATCCTGAATATGACTCAACGTGGCAAACTGATAATTGTTCAAAGACATTCTTTTGTCCTGCATTTGTTTCACTTGACGAAGTAAGAGATGGAGTTGGGTATGTTGGTTCGGTCAACACTAATTTCAGTATGACTGTTGTTAAAGACCATCAAACTTACGCAGCCATGCTTCAACACCCTGATTTAAGACCAAGACAAGGAGAGGCGTATGTTTTATTCCTGCCGAATGGACTTACTAAAATTTATGGTTCTTTTGTAAGACAGCCCGTATTCGATATAATACCTGCCGACCCCCGCGAAATCCCTACCTATAATATGGATACAGACAGATACCCTGTTGACGAAGGACTAATAGATGTGATGAAAAAAATAGCAATGGGGACAGATATGATGATTATTACCAAGAGTGCCATTAACGCATTGAACGGTCAGCAACCATTAATTAATCAGAGATGAACATAGATATAAACCAAGTTATTACTGCAACTAAATCTCGTTTAAGATTAATGGGCACTTCTGAGTTTGACCCTGAACTTAGAATGATTATTAACCGAACCGCAAAGCAGCTTTTAGCTAAAGATCACTACGTAGTTAAATGTAAGACAGCAGAGATAGAGTGTAATGAAGGAACAGGACTTCCTAAAGCAAAAGTTGAAGACGGGTTAATATCGTTTAATTTTATAGATGAAGATGGCAATAATATTACATCATGTGTATGTTCGGGGGCTGGTATAAGCGTAGGTTATTGTACGTGCCCTCAGTACTTTACTTTTATTCCTGCTGTGTACGCTCACATAATATCACAAAATTGTACTGCATGGTACGGTCAAGAATGGTTTACTTTGAATGGAGGTTATTTAGAACTTCCGACAAGCGTTAGCGCATGGGGTATTAAGTATTTTTATAATGGTCTTAACACCGAAGATGGGCTGATGATTTTAAGGGAAGACCAAGAAAGAGGGTTGAGTGCGCAGGCGGCTTACACGTTTGCAGTTCAGTATCCCGAAAGATACACTCCATTGCAAATCAATGCTTGGAATAGTGAGTGGCTTGCCCAACACGCTTATTTGGCATCACAAAAAACAATAGATGCTTGGCAGAATGACAGGGATTTAATGAGAGGAATTTTAAATTCAATAGTTTATAATCCGAGAAAACAGTTTAATGGCTAAAGGAACGCAAATTTCTATTAATCTGAATCCTGACGGAACGTTAAACTACGTCAACTCCTTCCAAACATTTAAAGAGGGAGACCTTTCCGATTCTTTAAATACGAGGGTTCAGCAGGCAGAGGATAATAATGTAGTACAGCGTTCACTCGTTAAGGGTACAAGAGATACTTTCGACTTTGCCCCTGAAGCAGCTTTAGCAAGGAAAAAAGTTTTTCAGTTCAGGGTGGAATCTACTACGGCAGGCAGCTATCAATTTAGTTTTTACACGCCTAATAATGTTTTAATTACTACCACAACAGCAGTTCCAGTAGTAGTAGGAGATATAAACACCACTTTATCTAACCTGAAAACGGCTATTGACAGTGATTTGAGTGTAGCAGGTCAAACTTTCATTTCTTCAATAGTAGCCTACCCCGACCCGCGCACACCAGCACCCGAAACAGGGTACTACCAAGTAGAGATCACTACCATACCATACTGGGACTACCAAGTTACCGATATGAGCGTTGGTGTTGTTCCAACAATAGTAGTAGCTCAAACAGCAGTTGACACCTCAGAAGTTGGAGATTGGATTCCAGTAGCCCCGAAAGACCTTAATGGTGACCTTTTCAGTTTGTGGACTACAAAAAGAGACTTACCGATTGACTTACCGATTGTTAGTGGTATTAATGACGGGGCTGGGGGGTATGCGATAACCTTCGCCTCAAACCATAACTACGTAAACTATGGGATTGTCATACTGAAAGGCACTCCTATTGACGGAGAGTACATAGTTCAGTTAATTACTCCCACCACACTAAGGGTATTGGGAACTACTTTTACTACTGCGTTCACTGGAGGTACTGCCACCCTTTACCCAAAATCACTTTCGGAGTTTGGAGTAGCCACGCGAGACAACCAAACCCTGCTATGGTCATACATTCGATTAGTGAGGACTGACCAGTGGAATATCAGGGCTGTAAGGCAACCTGAGATTGGCGGAGCTGAAGATAATATATTCCGTAAGAGTTTTTATTGGGATGATGACTATAACCCCGACCGTGTCTTTTACTACAAGGGAGCTTATATTCAGGATGGAGCAATTTATGACCCATACATTAATAATACTGATGGTGAATACAATTACACTACGATAGGTCAGGAAACCAAATTAATCCAAAATAATCAGGATGCTAATATTTCTTTCGTGGGTCAGGCTGATGGTGGTGGGGCACTGACTTCGGGAACGTACCGTTACTCAGGACGGTTTTTAAGTGACGACAGAACACCCGTAGGACTTTACTTGGAAACCACAGGACAGATTAATGTGTACTCAGCCGCAGGTACTCCAAGCACTATCGGAGGGGATGAAGGTGGTAGCCCGACAGCCAAAGTGAATAACCTGACGGTTACGTTCGATGCCAACCTGTTCCGATATTTCGAGTTGATTGCGATTTACTACACGGGAGGTTCGGTTAGCGGGACACTGGTTAAGAGGGTAGAGATTTCAAACGGACAGACTTCGTTAAATGTTTCGCATACAGGTTCAGAACCTAATACTGAAGCTTTTGATGCAGGGCAATTACTGACTTCGAGCACCATATACGACATCAGCAAAACGCTGACGATAGTTGATAACTTTTTGGTAAGGTCTAATATGAAGACCTCAACCAAACAGTACGATTTTTCAGGTTTTTTCCGAACATGGTTACACACGATAGAAAGAAAAGAAATTAATTCCATTGGCTCTACATTAGTTTCTTTTAATCCATTAAGGATAGGAGAGTATCAAAACCCTATTAACATGGAGTCTTACGGAGGGGTAATGATAGGTGAAGAAGTAAGGATTTTAGCAAAAGTCCGATATAAGGATGGCTCTATTTCTCCTTGCTTTTGGGTAGATGATATTAGGGTAGATTTTAATCTGTACAATATAGACCCTGCCTACCCTGATAACCGAAGGACTGGTAACGCTTGGAACGCCACAGGTTACATAATTAATTTAGTAACAACCACATATATCCCATACATAAATTTTCATGGGTACGACATAAACTACATTATAGATGGAGTGCCTGTTAGTGATTTAATTGATGAGATAATAATAGAAAGAACTAATATAGTAAGGGAGATTTTGGGTTCGGGGGTGGCGGTTTTGGGTGTAGATTTCTCAGACCCTTCCTTAATGTTTCCTTACTTCTACGAAAATGTAGATGCAGATGTAGCTCCATTCCCTCCTGTGGTTGGGGATAGTATTGTGGGAAATCCTACTTACCCTGATGTTTTCAATCCGCACAGAGACCAAATTTTCTTCTACTCAATGGACGGTATTTTTAATGAATACCCAACCGTTTTGTCGGGAGATGAGATTGTTTCTTACGGTCAGGCTTTCAGGTCAGGAACTACTACATTTGATGGAACGCCTGCGCTTACTGATGCCCCCGGCCAGTATGCTGAGTACATAGGTTCAACATCAGTTGTTACACCTGATGTAATAACTATTACAGATGGTAAGTTTTTAACAGATTCCGTTGATGTGGGAGGAACTAAGTTCACTAACTTGACTGCGGTTAATTTCGGCTGGCCGGGGGGGGGGAC